>Ga0255341_1005875_pt1 | contig 11837 bp, 9 predicted proteins | sample wastewater_treat_8_FD_192418 | JGI IMG/M metagenome (GOLD analysis project Ga0255341, IMG submission 192418) | Wastewater microbial communities from Lulu Island WWTP, Vancouver, Canada - plant12 | ecosystem: Engineered > WWTP > Wastewater > Unclassified | place: Canada: Vancouver, British... | reverse complement strand
TCTGCCCGCAAAATCCGTTTTCCCAGCGTGACGATATGCCACCCGTTCTGTTTTGCCAAAGCCGCTTCCTCCGAACCGAATCCGCCTTCCGGGCCGGTCATAATCGTGATGGAATTCGGCTTTTCACCCAGCGACCGGTAAACACGATAAATGGGAAGATCCTTTTCTTCTTCCCAAAAAAGCAATTTGAGTGCATTCGGAGCCGGTGCCTTAACAGCCTGCGAAAAATCGAGAGGCATTTCGACACTCGGAAGAATTCCCCGCCCCGATTGCTCGGCGGCTTCCCGAACGATTTTCTGCCAGCGTTCCATTTTTGAATCGAGATCTTTCACTTCCCGGATCAGGCAGCGTTCGGAAATGGTGGGAACGATACAAATTGCGCCGACCTCTGTGCATTTTTGCAGCATCCATTCGAATTTCTCCCGTTTTGTCAGCGGAATAAAACTGATAACCGGTATCAAAGGTTCCGCTTCGACCGGCATTTCTGCGATGATCTCTCCGAAAGGGTTCTTTCCGCTTGCGTAACGCAACGATACCCGGTAAGCTTTCCCGCTGTTATCTAAAACGCAGACTTGGTCTTCCTCTTTTAATCTCAATACCAGACGAATTTGGTCCGCTATCTCATCGGGAAAATCGACTCGCGTTCCATTAATCGATTCGGGTGAGACAAAAAAACGATTCATTCCGTTTGCTCCTCTGATGTCTCAAAGATATTGTTTTTATCATCGAAATCCGTGCCGCCGATGACGACCGTATACTCGCCGCGCGGCGCTTCCGTCGCAAATTTTTCCGATAATTCTTTCAACCTGCCGCGATCAACCCTTTCAAATTTTTTAGTCAGATCGTTGGCGACAGCCGCGCTGCGATCGCCGAAGACTTCCAATGCGTCTTTCAAGAAAGCCGACAGACGATACGGGCTTTCATAGTAAATCAATGTGTAAGGGCTCATCGCATCCGCTTCCAAAAACCGTTTCCGTTGTCCGGACTTACGCGGAGGAAAGCCGCGAAAGGTGAATGAGTGAACCGGCAGACCGGATAACGTAAGAGCGGGGATTAAAGCCGTCGCGCCCGGAATCGCAGTGACGGGAATATGATTCGCCAGTGCTTCCCGGACCAACGTAAAACCCGGGTCGGAAACGGAAGGCGATCCGGCGTCCGTGACCAATGCGACATTTTTGTCCGCGAAAAGATGCTCCATTACTTTCGGTAAGGCCCGTTTTTCGTTATCTTCGCGGAAAGAAATCTGCGGTTTTTTGATTTCGAAATGTTGCAGCAATATACCGGTCTTTCGGGTGTCTTCACTGACGACCAGATCGACCTCTCGCAGCGTTTCGATCGCTCTTAAGGTAATATCTTTCAGATTTCCGATCGGTGTGGCGACTAAATACAGCATTCCGCATCCTGTCCCAATCTTTGTTTCATGATTTGAATTGCTTCGGGATTGTTGTCGATCAAAATGCAATCCCGCCCCATTTCGGCGCAAACTGCGCCGACTGTACCGCTTCCGGCAAAAAAATCCAGCACCAAATCACCGGGGTTGGAAGAAGCCGTAATAATCCTTCGAATGATTCCCAGCGGTTTCTGGGTCGGATAGCCGGTTTTTTCTTTGCTGTTTGTCGGAACGATGGTGTGCCACCAGGTATCCGTGGGAAGCTTTCCTCTTTCGCTTTTTTCTTTTCCGACCAAACCGGGAGCCATATAAGGAATCCGATCGATCTCGCTGACATTGAATGTGTAATGATTCGGGTTTTTCGCATAAAACAGAATATTATCGTGTTTCGGCGGCCATTTTTTTTGGGTGCGGGCACCGTAATCGTATGCCCAGATAATTTCATTCAGGAACGAATCCCGTCCGAATATTTCATCCAGCATGATTTTGCAATAGTGGACCTCGCGATAATCGATATGAAAATAAAGCGATCCGTCATTTTTTAGAATGCGATAAGCTTCTTCCATTCGGGGTCGCAGAAATTCGACAAAATCATCAAACCGATCGTCATAAGAATGTTGACCGGTCTTTTCCGAATGGTAACGTTGTCCTTGAAAACCGACCCGATCCCCCTCCTGGTCTCGGACTACCCGAATCGAAGTCCTTTTCTGAGCATGACCGGTATTGAAGGGCGGATCGATATAGATCAGATCGACAGACTGATCATCCATCCGCTTCAAGGCTTCCAGATTATCCTGAAATAAGATTTTTATCATTCTTTTGTATGAGCAGCTGTACTGCCGATTCATTCGGTCATCGAAGGAAAATTTGCGATCAACCTAAGAGCATGCGATCATTGGCATAGGATTCGGTCCCGCTTTTTTCAAAGAGCGTCATCAAGTCTTCCACTTTCATCTCTTTTTTCTTTTCCGCAGGGATGTCCGCGATGATCTTCCCTTCGCTCATCATAATCGTCCGATTCCCATATTCAAGCGCATCCTTCATATTATGAGTGACCATCAACGTTGTCAGATGATTTTCTTTTACCAATTTCGCGGTCAAATAAAGTACTTTTTTACCGGTAGCCGGATCCAACGCTGCCGTATGTTCATCCAACAGCAACAGTTTCGGTTTCTTGATGGTCGCCATTAAGAGAGTGAGTGCCTGACGTTGTCCTCCAGAAAGAAGTCCGACTTTCGTTTTAATTCGATCTTCGAGTCCCAATTCGAGTTCGGCAAGCTGATCATAAAAGAGGTCATGCTCGCCTTTTGCCATGCCCCAATTTAGGGTTCGAGTCTTCCCGCGGCGTAAAGCAATCGCAAGATTTTCTTCGATCGTCATATTTCCGGCGGTCCCCATCATCGGGTCTTGAAAAACTCTGCCGATCCATTGGGCTCGTTTATATTCGGGTTGATAGGTAATATCGATGTCATCAATAAAAATAGACCCTTCATTGACGAAAAACCGACCGGAAATAGCATTTAATAAGCTGGATTTTCCAGCGCCGTTCCCGCCGATCACCGTCACGAAATCTCCTTCATTAAGGGTTAAATTAAGATTTACCAGCGCGACTTTTTCGCTAACTGTACCCGGTTCGAATATTTTTGTAATATTTTCAATTCTGAGCATTTCTTTTTTCCTGATCAGATCGACTTAAGCATCGATGAGGCTTTTTTGGAAGCTCTGTGCTGTTTGATAACCGGCAGAGACAAAGCGATAATCACAATGATCGATGTGAAAAGTTTCAGGTCTGTCGGTTCAACGGAAATCGGAATGATGATCTTACCCAGATGAATTTCAAAATCGATTTCAAGAATCAGAGAGATGATAATTCGGTAAACAATACTGCCGAGAACAATTGAGGCCATATGTTGAAGAACGCCTTTTTTCCCGAACAATACTTCCCCGATAATTACCGAAGCCAAGCCGATCACAATTGTGCCGGTTCCCATACCGATATCCGCATAACTTTGTTTTTGTGCGATGATGGCGCCGGCTAAACCGATTAACGCATTCCCGATGATCAAACCAATCATGAACATACTGTCGGTATCGACGCCCATCGCCCGAATCATATAAACATTATTGCCGGTTGCGCGAACCGAATAACCCAATTCGGTATTCAGGAACCACCACAGAATAAATATAATGATAGCGACAATTAATAACCCCAAAATAAAAGTAGATGCTTTACTGCTCGCATTCAATCTATTTTCGAATTTTGTAAAGACCGTATCCATACGTAAGAGGGAAATATTCGCTTTGCCCAAAATCCTTAGGTTGATCGAATATAGAGCTGTCATAGAAAGGATGCCGGCTAAAAGGATCGGAATTTTAAGCTTGGTATGTAAGATTCCGGTGAGCGCTCCGGCAATTGCCCCACCACCGACTGCCGCCAAACAAGCCAAAAATGGATCTCCACCATCCGAGATGATTCGAGCTGCTATTGCCGCACCCAGTGGGAATACCCCTTCACAGGATAAATCGGCAATATCCAGAATTCTGAAAGTAAAGAAAACTCCGATTGCCAATATCGCCCATAGAACTCCCAATGATATTGCATTAATCAGTATATCCAGCACAATTCCCTCGGTATTTTTAAATCAAGTGTAATTCTATCATGCGATTTTATAATGAATTTGTCATGATGATTGATATAATTACACTCTGAATTTGGCTGTTTGACCGTTTGCAGAAAACATGGTTAAATAGCATGTGAAATGCGTTGACGAAAAGAGTACTATCAGTGGGAATCCACAGCGAATCCGGGTGAGTGAAAGCCGGACGATCAAGCTGATGAGGAAAATCGTTTCTGAGCAATGATCTGAAACTGCATTCCGAGGAGGGAACAGGAGTAAGTGATTCGGGGATAATCCGCCGTTATCGGATAGAAAGTGTTCATATTCATGCAGGATATGAAAACAAGGGTGGTACCGCGGAATTTACCCCGTCCCTTTCGGGACGGTTTTTTTATTAAAAATAACTATCAGCCGAACTGGCTGGAAAAAAATAAGGAGTCTTATGTTTAAACCGGTTTCATCCAAGCTGAATGTCAATGAAATGGAAGAAGGGATTCTGAAGTTTTGGAAAGATGAGAATATTTTCAAAAAATCTACCGATAACCGCGAAGGCGGCCGTGAATATGTGTTCTATGAAGGTCCGCCTACCGCAAACGGGAAACCCGGTGTTCATCATGTAATTTCCCGCTCTATCAAGGATGTGATTCTTCGATACCGTACGATGCAAGGGTATCATATTATCCGCCGCGGCGGTTGGGATACACACGGCCTGCCGGTTGAAATTGAAGTGGAAAAGAAGCTGGGATTTACCAACAAACAACAAATCGAAGAGTACGGCATTGCGAAATTTAATGCTCTTTGTAAAGAATCGGCTTTTTCGAATATCAAAGAGTGGGAACGCATGACGGAGCGGGTCGCCTATTGGGTCGATTTTGATACGGCTTATATCACTTACAAGGATGAGTATATCGAATCCGAATGGCAAATCCTGAAGAATTTCTTTGAAAGAGATTTGCTTTATCAGGGGTTTAAGGTTGTTCCTTATTGCCCGCGCTGCGGAACTCCTCTGGCGGATCATGAAGTCGCACAAGGCTACCATGACGTGGAAGATCCTTCAATCTATATTCGATTTCGGTTAAAGAACCAGCCGGATACCGATTTGCTGGTCTGGACGACCACTCCATGGACGCTGACAGCGAATGTCGGAATTGCCGCCCATCCGGATGTCGATTATGTCAAAATCGAACGGCCTTTACCCGACGGAAGTTCTGAAAAGTTGATTTTTGCCGAATCGCTGGTTTCCGTTGTTCTACCAGGGGAAGAGGTCAAAATTCTCGAACACTATAAAGGGAAAGATTTAAAAGGTTGGGAATACGAACCGCTTTTCCATTTTCTTCCTCTGGATAAGCCCGCCCATCGGGTGGTGATGGCTGACTATGTTTCCGTGGAAGACGGAACGGGGTTGGTTCATATTGCTCCTTCATTCGGCGCGGAAGACATGGAAGTCGGAAAAGTCGAAGATTTACCGGTTTTGATGACAGTCGGACCAGACGGGCGGTTTATCCCGGAAGTGACCGATTGGGCGGGAATGTTCGTGAAAGATGCGGATCCGCTGATTATCAAAGAACTAAGCGCTCGCGGCAGAATGTTAAAGCACGGCAAAATCAAACACAGCTATCCTTTCTGTTGGCGCTGTAACACTCCTTTGCTTTATTATGCCCGGCCGACATGGTTTATCCGTACCAGTCAGTTTAAAGACCGGTTGGTTGAATTGAACGAAAGAATTAACTGGTATCCGTCTCATATTAAGTACGGACGATTTGGGAATTGGCTTGAAAATAATATTGATTGGGCATTGGGAAGAAACCGTTATTGGGGGACGCCCTTGCCGGTTTGGGTTTGTGATCAGTGCGGTCATCAAGAGTGCATTGGAAATCGGGAAGAATTATCCCAAAAAGCCGGCAAAGATCTTTCGAACCTGGAGTTGCATCGACCTTATGTTGATGAAATTACGTATTCTTGTCCCGAATGTGATGGAGTGATGCATCGGGTGCCTGAATTAATTGATGTCTGGTTTGATTCGGGTGCGATGCCATATGCTCAATGGGGCTACCCGAATAAGAACCATGAGATTTTCAAGAAACAGTTCCCAGCCGATTTCATCAGCGAAGCGATTGATCAGACACGTGGTTGGTTTTATTCGCTGCATGCGATCAGTACGCTTTATATGGATCAGGAATGCTTCAAGAATGTGATCTGTATCGGACTGATTCTGGATGAGAACGGTCATAAAATGTCCAAACATATCGGAAATGTTGTTTCCCCGTGGGATGTTATTAAAGATAACGGCGTTGATGCCATGCGATGGTATTTGTTTACATCCAGTCCCGCCGGTCAGGAACGGCGTTTTTCTTCCAATTTGGTTAATGAAGTCTTGCGGACCTTTACACTGCAATTGTGGAATACCTATTCATTTTTTGTGCTGTATGCCAATTTGGATCAATGGAAGCCGGAAGAAGGGCAAAAGCTTGAGTTCAACGATTTGGATAAATGGTTGTTGTCTGCTCTGAATGCATTGGTGAAAGAAATTACTGCTGCTTATGAGAACTATGATGTGAATGCCGCAACCCGCCCGATTCAAACGTTTGTCGATCGCCTTTCCAACTGGTACTTGCGTCGTTCCAGAAGACGATTCTGGAAGAGCGGTGAGGATGCGGATAAAAATGCCGCTTATTATACACTTTACACAGCTTTGGTTACCGTGGCAAAGTTGATTGCTCCCGCCATGCCATTTGTAGCCGATGAACTCTATCGAAATTTAGTCTGTTCTGTGGATTCGAATGCGAAGGAATCCGTCCATATGGCTGATTGGCCAAAGGTGGATGAGGCGGTCATCGACGAGCAATTAAATCATGAGATGGATCTGGTCATTAATCTCGCATCACTGGGACATTCCGCAAGAAATAAAGCCAATCGGAAAGTTCGTCAGCCATTAAGTGAATGTGCATTCTCTCTAGGTGTAGCGGAAAATCAAGCTGTTGTCGAAAAATATGCCGATGTGTTGAAAGATGAGTTGAATGTTAAAAAAGTCCGCTTGTTGGATGCCGCATCCGAGGCAATGGAATTTACGCTGAATCCACAGCCGAAGCAATTGGGACAGAAGTACGGCAGTTTATTCCCCGCAATCCGAAAGAAAATTTTGGAAATGGATTCGATGACGACCGGCCGACAGTTGCTGGAAGGGAAATCAGTTCAGGTGGAAGTGGACGGCAGGACAGTTGAAATTCTTCCCGAAGAAGTGGAAGTCCGAGCAGTCGCTCATCAAGGCTTTGTCGTAGCTTCGGAAGGGTCAAATATCGCCGCCTTGGTGACAACTTTGACACCCGAGTTGGAACGAGAAGGGCTATCGAGAGAATTTGTACGCCGGGTTCAGGATCTGCGCAAGACGGCTGATTTGGATATTTCCGATCGAATCGATGTGGTCTATCAGGCAAGCAGTGAACTGGCGGAAGCCATTCGTGAAAATGCGGATTATATTTCAAATGAAACGCTGGCTGTGTCTTTAAAAGAAGGTCCGGTCCCTGCGGATTGGGCATCGGTTGAGGATTCATTTGATGGGCAGACGGTCAAGATTGGATTAAGGAAAGCATAAAGATTTTGTGATCGGGTTCGAAGGAGGGGTTTTAACCCCTCCTTCGTATTTTCTGATCGAATACCAAATGAAATGGCTCTCAATTATTACCGTCGGGAAAATATTTCAGGAATTTTTTTCAATCCATTTTATGATCAATTGCAATTTTTTCTATGGATGATTATGATAAGCAAGGGAGGAAAATCTTATGAACTGTTATGAGCGGGTGATGAATCGATTGGCTGGGGAGCCAGTGGATCGGATTCCGAATTTATGTATTTTAATGACTTTCGCTGCAAAATATATACATGTTTCGTATGATCAATTTGTGCAAGACTACCGTCTTTTGGTAGAGGGCAATATTCGTTGTTGTGAAGATTTTAAAATCGATTTGCTCTCCGCAATATCCGATCCGGCCAGAGAAGCATCGGATTTGGGAGCTGCAATTGCATTTCCGGTTGATGATGTCCCTCATCCGACGGTTCCTTTCGTCAGCCGATCGGCTGATTTGGCAAAATTAAAATTGGTCAAACCCGAAGACGGGCGCAGAATGTCAGATCGATTAGCTGCTGTTTCTCTTTACAGAGAAAAAGCGGGGAAGGATTATCCGGTAATGGGCTGGGTTGAAGGAGCCTTTGCCGAGGCCTGTGATTTGGATTCGGTCAGTAATATCATGATCTCCGTGGTGGATGATCCGGAATTTACCGCTGAATTGCTTGAATTCTGCACTCAGCAGGCAATCCTTTTTGCAGAGGCACAGATTGATGCAGGAGCGGATTTTATCGGCATCGGGGATGCCGCTGCTTCCCTGATTAGTCCACGAATGTATCGAAAATGGGCGATGCCATATGAAAAACGGATTATCGAAGCGATTCACCGCAAAGGCGCGAAAGCAAAACTGCATATTTGCGGGAATACGTCCCACTTTTTGTCCGATTTGCCGCAGACCGGTGCCGATATGATTGATGCGGATTGGATGGTTGATTTTAAAACGGCGGTGGACACTTTCGGCGATCAAGCTTCTGCCTGCGGAAATTTTGATCCGGTTTCTGTGATGCTGAACGGGACGCCCGAAACAGTTCAAGATGCCGTCGCTGCCTGCATTCGGGTGGCGAGACCGAATACTTTTATCGCAGCCGGTTGCGAAGTGCCTAAAAACACCCCGATTGAAAATCTGAAGGCAGTTGCTCAGACAATTCAGCAAGCTGCCCTCAATCCCACCTTATAAAGTTACAAAGGGAAAGAATATAAGTGGGCTCTCAATAGTTGAGAACCCACTCTTCATGTAGTAGTCAGTCATAATGGATAAGATAGAATAATCCTTGCAACCAATGGGGCGAGGAGACATCCAAAATGGCAAAGAAACTGTACCATATAAACTTAAATGATGAAGAACAACAGACATTGTTCGAAATGACTCGAAAAGGCAAAATCAAAGCTCACCAGATGAAACGGTCAATGATTTTACTGAAAGCAAACGAGGGTTTGTCAGGACCAACAGATCATGGCGGCATTGAATGTAAGCCGACCTTGTGTTGAACGAATCCACAAGCGGTTTGTGTTGGGTGGTTTGCAAAAAGCGTTGAATGAAGATCCTCGACCTGGGCAAAGACGGAAATTGGATGGTCGAGGCGAAGCTACCTTAATAGCAACAGCTTGCAACCAGGTTCCAGAAGGGCATGAGCATTGGACTCTGCGTTTACTGGCAGGAAAGATGGTTGAACTGGGAGTGGTGGACTCGATCCCATATGAAACTATCCTCCGAACGCTAAAAAAATAAGATAAAGCCCTGGCAAAAAGAAATGTGATGCATTCCATTGTGGAGGAGCGAAACAGCGTCCATTCGATTATTAAATGGCAATTCCGAACTGAAGACACTCGCATCAAGTTGAAGCAACTTTATCCATCTGTTTCAGCCTGATTGACTACTAGGGGGAATAACGAATGTCAGGTTAAACATGGTTTACAAGGGTATCAACCGTAAACAAGAGTATCCCCTCACTCTTGGATTTATCCTCTAGATCAGGGGTAAAGCCGTTGCGGGAAAAAAGGGCGAATTGGATTTTCTTTATTTCATGATCTTTCATCAAGATTTCACTTTTTTGCTTGAGATCATCTAAAACACTGGTGCCAACTGGGTGAACTGTCCATTTACACTCACCCACTAAAGCAATATTCTCGGAAAGATTGATTGCGAGAACATCAATCTCTGCATCTCGATTCCACCATCCCCCAATCCGTTCAGGGAAAAAGTCCAATTCGCCTGCTTGTGCCAAACGTCCCATAAACGTAATCGCTGCTTCCTCAAATGCATTGGCAACAAAATGATCCAAATCTGGTTTGATCCGCTGCTGGAGAATCGCATCCGCTAATCCAAGATCAAGACTGCTTTGATTGGGATGAACATAGCGAAACCAGAAACGAAGGAAATGGTCGTCAATATGGTAAATTCCCTTTTTACTCTTTTCTGGCTGTGTTTCGGTAGCCGGCACATGCCGGGTAATTAATCTCATTTGCTGCAGAATGTCCAGATAGCGGGCGACTGTGGTTACATCCCCAATGCCTGCGCCTTGTGTGATCTCGTTCAAACGCGTTCGACCCTGCGCGATTGCTCTCAAAATGGAAAAGTAATTGCGTGGTTCACGCAGTTCTTCCATTAACAGCAAGCGCGGTTCATTGAAAAGGGCACCTGTTTGAGCATCTAAAATATGCTGGCGGATATTAGAAAAAATATTCTGATTGTCGCTAAAAGTGCGCAAATAATAAGGCATTCCACCTAAAACAGCCCAAGCCAGAAATTGTTCCTCGGTAGAATATTGTGGAAAGAATAGTGAAGATGAAGGCAAATCTAATGGTCGAAGAAGAGTGCTGGCTGTTCGGCGGCCATACAAGGGAGCCTGGTATCCTAATACCGCTGTTTCCATCATACCAATATAGGAACCACACAATACCATCATGATTTGTGTATTTTTGAGTTTTGCGTCCCATATCTTTTGCAGAATGGATGGAATAGCTTTGTTTCCACTGATCAGGTATGTGAATTCATCTAAGATAATTATAGGGCGTGGTTGCATAGGGAAATCAGCCAACGCTTGGAATGCTGCGTCCCAGGAAGGGAATGTAAAACTGGCGGGAACTTCAGAATGACTGAATCCATAGATCTGCTGGGAAAAAGTAGCCAATTGCTCGGTATCGCTGCTTAGTGTCGCAATAAAGAAGATGTGTGGTTTATCAATGCAAAAAGCACGTAATAATTCAGTTTTTCCCACCCGCCGTCGACCATAAAGGACAAATAACTCGGCACGATCTGAGCCGTATAGATGGCCCAATTGCTCTAATTCAGCGGTTCGATTGATGAACATAAATACCTCCAGCAGCTTGTTAAGTGGATGTCACCCTGTTTATACTAATCATAATTATTATAAACGTGATTAGTATAATTTTCAATCCGCATTTGGTATCACGGCTTTTTTTATAGTGATTGGGGTGCCCCAATACTTAAACTCCTAAGAGGAAATTGCCCTTTGATGAGAGGAGGTTGCCTTCACAGAAAGATGCTAACAACTAAACCTTTTTCGCTCGTCCACGACCACAACGAATAGTGATTTTTGTTTTCCCCGATGAAATTCATATTTCAATTCAGTCAGTTCTGAATGGCAATTGATTTTTCTATACCATTCTGCTACTCCTCGTAAGGAAATCATGATTATGATATTCCAGTTTTCCTTAATAAATTTACTCAATATGTCAAGCATTAATTGGTGGTGATATTGAGTGAAGTGGTGGAAATAAAGGTTTCGGATTTGGGCAAATTTAAGTGGCTAAGAAAAATTGGACACGAAAACGGGCAAAAATAATTGTTATTGCGAGCCTTTAGTACAAATGATTTATTACGTCCTTTAACCTCCAAGGCTGATATTCTCTTACCTCAACACCCATTGGGCGGTAAGAGGAACGACCTAGCCGACTGTTCTCTCCCGGCTGTTTCTCTCCCGGTTGTTCCCCTAGTGCGTTCAAGGGAGAACGGTGTGCGTGAGAGAATAGGTCGATCTTATTACAAATCCGAACATCATAAAAACGTTATGACATCCTATGACCAGTTATTAATTCATTCTCACCATATCAAGCTCACCGCCTTGGCGTTGAACCTCAAAGCGCGAATCCCTTCGCAGATTGTCCACGCCAATAGTAATTTTGAACGGGTAAAGCTCAGGCAAATGGATCAGGTCAGCAAATGGTACAGCTTCGGATGGATGGG
>Ga0255341_1005866_pt1 | contig 11856 bp, 10 predicted proteins | sample wastewater_treat_8_FD_192418 | JGI IMG/M metagenome (GOLD analysis project Ga0255341, IMG submission 192418) | Wastewater microbial communities from Lulu Island WWTP, Vancouver, Canada - plant12 | ecosystem: Engineered > WWTP > Wastewater > Unclassified | place: Canada: Vancouver, British... | reverse complement strand
TGTTCGTTCTGATTCGTTTGTACAATGGTCTCAATATTTTTTTTACCTTATAGACCAATCGCTCGCCTACAGAATACATGTTTTCAACATCGAAATACTCCTTGCTCTTGGCAGAATCATTAAGCTTGTCAAGATGTGGTTTTAGGTGTTCACCGAGTTCATCAGCCAAGTTATGCTCAATCAATTTCTTGGGAAACTTCCCTTTTATTAGCACTTCTTCCAGCCATTCGCTCAACGGTGTCAGAGGTTCGTTCTCTCTGGACCAAAGATTATCGGTGGTATGCTTATATACACCTATCGGTTGATAATCATGGATGTCGATTCCTATTGTCGGAACACCCTCATTTGCTGATACCAAAATGGAATTTGACGAGGCGATAGAAACATCCGAAATCTTCACCCAGTCATACGGGATCGGGAAAATGTAACCTAACAGGAACAAGCGAACGTTCTCCCTCTTGCTGAACAGGTCTCTAATATAATCGTTCATCTTATTCTCCCAGTCTCCTCCAACAACGATCAAATTGAATATCTTATCTCTATGTTCTCCTGTAAACTCCAAGATTTCATCAAGCATCGGTTTGATGTACGGTTTGTCAAGCCGCCCTATGCTGATGATGCTATGATCTGCCTCTTTAACTTCCACGGGCAATTGTATCGGGGTATAATCTATTACATTCTCGCAATAAGCCCTTATATGATACTTGTCGCCCCCATGCTTCGTCTCGTCGTATCTATTAGTAAAGATACGCCTCAGCGATTCTTCTACGCTATTCAATAATTCCTTACGGTCAAACTTGAACTCATAAAAGTCCACCTCTTTTGCGGTGAACTTTGGGAATGCCTCTTCAAGAAGATATATGGTGTTTTTACCATTGCATTTCTTGGCAAGGTACTCTCCCCAATAAGCAAGCTCTGGTGTATGGCATTCTAACAGAATCTCATCCGACTCTTTAAAATCGCCAAGTATCCTGTGGGCTATTTGTTCCCGTTCTTGCTTGCCGAACTCTATGAATGGGCGTAACAATTCCGGAAACAGATTATCCTCGAACTGCTTAAAGTATCCTATTTTCACCGGACCCTTATTATGGAAATATATTTCTGGTTTCCATCCAAGGTGCTCAAAATATTGCATCTTATTTGCTGCATACATCTGGGCCCCTCCCATATTCCGAATGGTGGTTGTCAAAATGATAAAACGCTTCATCCTTGTTTTTTATTTCTCTTTAATACTTTATTCATCCAGGGCTTCACCATCCCAACTATCTCCTGATACTCTTCCAACTTAAACGTTTTCGATAAGGCAACAACTAAAATTACACCTACAAGCACCTGTAGAACTAACATCAACAGGACGGGTATCCCGATAAACCTTAAGGGCCAAACAGCAGCATACATAGCAATTCCAACCATCGCGCTGGGCACCATGTCCTTTAGCCACATCTTCATCGTGTAGCCAATCTGTTTTCCCGTAAACAATACATCTAGTGTGAATTGGAATACCGACAAAACCACACTACCCCATAAAAGCCACATAATGCCATATTTGATACCAAGCGCAAAAGGGATTAGAGCTGCCACTTTACCGATTACTTCCAGAATCAAGAATATATCGGTCCTGTTCTTTATCTGCAGTACACTCAAAACAAACAGTATCGGGGCGTGGAAGATGAAACTGAGACACACTATCTGTATAAACTTCACGGCGGGTTCCCATTCTGCCCCATAGAGCGTAAGGACGAGCGAATATGATACTGCTGATATACCAATACAAGCCATGACAGAGAAGAAAAAGGCCATCTTGAATATCTTTCTGAAATTGACCAGCAACCTTTCTGGCTCATCCTGGATCTTACTGAGAGCAGGGTAACTTACCGTCCTCACAATACCCCCGAAATTATTCGCTATCTGATTAGGCCACTCCTGCGATTTAGTATAATATCCCAATGTTTGGGCAGGGTACATCTTACCGATGATGATCTTATTGCCCTGCACCCATATACTTGATATTACATTGCTAAGCAGCACTTTCCACCCGAATCCGAACATATAGGAAAAACTTTCCTTGGAGAAACGGAGTTTCGGTATCCACCGGTTAAAGTAACAAAGCAGAAATGCACGAGTAGCGTAGAGTGACAACTGTTGACCCACCAGGCTCCATACGCCGCAACCGCTTACCGCCATACCAATACCCACGATACCACATACAATAACGGACAGGATAGAAACTTTTGCTTGTACCTTGAAGTTTATATCCCGGCTCAACTTGGTAACTTGTGTCAAGCATATAGCATTGATAATTACCATCACCCCCATCACCCGCAAAAGTTCTGTCAACATAGGTTGATTAAAAAACTTTGCCACAAAAGGCGCGAAGATGAAAAGGAACAGATACAGCGTTATACTTACAATAAGATTAAAGAAAAATGCTGTCGAATAGTCATCCTCGGTTATGGTTTCTTTCCGTATCAAGGCAGAACTGAAGCCACTGTCAACAAAAGTATAGAAGACATTCACAAAGATGGATACAATACCTATCAGACCATAACTTTCCGGCCCCAGTATACGGGCAAGGACGATCGACAACACCAGAGATATTGCCATTGTCGCCACCTTGTCTATGCTGTTCCACTGAACGCCAGAGACTGTTTTTTGTCTGAGGTTTTCTTCAGCCATAATGCCTATTATCTTTCGTTATAAAATTCCTTAATAGATCTAATTACCAGCTGTACATCTTCATCTTTCAGCTCAAAGTACATAGGCAATCTCACCAGGCAGTCGGCAAACCTGTCGCAGTTGGGCAGGTCTGGTATCTCACCAACGTGATGTTCTTTATAGTACTCACTCAGATGCAAACTGAGATAATGGAACACCGCCAACGCTTCATGCTCTTTCAGATAGGCTATCAAGCCTGTACGCTCTTCAAGATTGCGACACACAATATAGAACATGTGGGCATTGTTGGTGGCATAGTCGGGCATATCCGGCATCGAGAAGCATCCCTTTGCAGCCAGGTCTTTCAAGCCCTCATGGTACATGTTCCAAATTTCCTTGCGGCGCGCCTGTATGGTATCAAGGCTCTCCAACTGTGCCCAAAGGAAGGCACTGTTAATCTCTGACGGCAGGAAGCTGGAGCCGGTATCCACCCAGCCGTACTTGTTCACCATGCCACGGAAGAACTCTGCACGGTTGGTACCCTTCTCCCATATAATCTCCGCGCGACGGATGAAACGCTCGTCATTCACGCACAGCAGACCGCCTTCACCACCGGCAGTTACGTTCTTGGTCTCGTGGAACGAGAAGCAACCGAAATGACCGATACCGCCCAGCGGTTTGCCCTTATAGTAGGAGTCAATGGCCTGTGCAGCATCTTCCACCACAAGGATATTATGACGGTTGGCAATGTCCATAATCTTGTCCATGTCGCAGGCCACGCCGGCATAATGAACGGGCACTATCACCTTGGTCTTGGGTGTTATCAATGCCTCAATCTTATCAGGATCAATATTGGGATTATCCTTGCAGCTGTCCGCAAAGATGATTCTGGCACCCTGACGAACAAACGCCAGAGCAGACGATACGAAAGTATAAGAGGGAACAATTACTTCGTCACCCGGCTTCACATCGCAGAGGATGGCGGCCATCTCCAGCGCATCAGTCCCCGAAGTGGTCATGATGGCCTTCTTGAAACCATATTTCTCTTCAAAAAACTGCTGGCACTTTTTCGTAAACACACCGTTTCCAGATAGTTTACCAGTATAAACTGCCTGATACATGTAATGGGCTTCCTTTCCTGTTAGGAAAGGCTTATTAAAAGGAATTTTACTCATAATTTATACTCGATTAATAATTTCAAAAGATTCTTTGTCTGCAACTTTACCAGGAACACCGTAATATGCTTTCCCTTCTTCAGTATTCATTCCTATATTTGACTGTGCACCTATTAAGGTTCTGTTAGCAATTGATATTTCATTTCTTACAGTGGTTCCCAATCCAATAAAACAATTATCCCCAACAGCTACCCCTCCACCAAAGGTACATCCATCTGCAATCCAATTGTAGTTTCCGATAATATCATGATGAGCCAAAACAGTCCCCGGTCGTATTACAGTACACAGCCCTATCTCAGACAGTGGGCCAATGTAAGTCCCGGGCATTATGATACTGCCCTCACCTACTTTCTCAGTATAGATTTGCGAATGCTTAGAAATGAAGGTAAGCAGTTTATAACCTTTGATTTTGCATTGCTCATACTTAGATTTCCTAACTTCATTCATCCTTGAATAACCTATTGTCAAGGCAAAACTCACGGACTGAGTATCGATTTCATTTTCAACTCTTTCAGAGGAATAGACAGGCAGGCCATCATAACAATCACTCGTTTTAAAAGCGGAATCAACGCAAAAAGCAATTACTTCATAATCCTCACTTTTGAGGATGTAGGACAACTCTGCTGAGAACATCGTTGTGCCTAAAATAACAACCCTCTTTCTCATGCAGCCCTCCTATAATTATAAGTGGAAAGCTGTATGTTGTGAAATTTATATACGACTACGATCCGGCGTATATGGGGGGGGTGATTGTATGTTTCCTCATAATTTCATTGATTATTTTGCATGTATTTATTGCTCTTTCTTCTGTATAGTATTTGTCGTTAAATAGATTAATTACTCCACTGAACAACCTATCAGAATTCTTGTATTCGTTATTATCAAATAGACGATTTGCACTATGATAATGACTACTGGCGAAAAGTCCGTTGGCAAAAAGGCTGTCGAGAATTTCTTGCTTTAGTTCTGGAGGAACCAAGATATTAAACCTCCAATCTTGGTAGCCTGATTGCAAGCAAATGGAGTCCGGCAAAAATTCACAATAGATACTATTAATTTTTTTGCGCTGCTTACTTCTTTCCTTTTTATTTTGAGCTATTTCTTGTAAATATATAGCTGGTTCCTTGTACTGCCCTAAATGTAACCATCCTTTGGGGATAGTTTTCAATGGCATTCCACTTGAATAAGCTTCCTTATATAAACACTCCTCATCAGTTCCGTTGTAATACAAATCCTCATCAACTTTATATTCGACTTGATTTGCATAAAAGGCAAGACCACCCCCGCCAAAATCCACAGGTTTACATTTTCCCGTGGAATACAGTATCATATCAGCGCCACCAAACTCTACCGGCTCTTCAGGTATGCAAAGGCACCGGTCATCAACTATTCGAATCTCTGGCTTGATTTTTCTCAAAGATTTGAACTGCTCAGACATTTCCGAAATATAACCATAGGTCCTTACATAAACAATTCCGGCAACCTTCGCGTCATTAGATAAAATACGCCTACATTCTTCTACATCTATACAAAGTGTACTTAAATCAATATCTATGAATTGAAATGGCACTCCTGCCAATGCAAATGTTAACGGAACATCCGGGCAAACATTTACAGGGAGCAGCCATTTACCGTAAGGCTGCTCCTTGATATAACTATACAAAAGTGAACACGCTCTATTCGCGGATGCCACTTGACCCAAATGTATCATCAAAGTGTCTTTGGTGCTTGTTCCGGTTGGATGAAATGGTAGTTGTGATACTTCTTTGACTCCCATTCTTTCTTGTAGTCACGATATAACTCTACTATATCGGTATACTTGGGTTCCCAATTTAAAGCATGCTTGGCTTTCGTGATATCATAGATATAACCACGAGTCAGACCAGGTTTTTCTGGATGAAGCTCAATCTCTGACTTTCCTCCTCCGAAGACAATATTAAGTGCTTTAGCCTCTTCGTACTGTGAATAACCTCTTCCCATAGCAATCGTAAAGGTTCCAGTAACGCCTTTTGCATCTATAGCAGCTTGAACGGCAGAAAGAACGTCCTTTATGTATATGTGATCTCTCTTAATAGATTGATCCCCCCATACTTCTATCTTCTTGCCTTCCAAAATTCTTTCGAAGAAGATTTCAAAGGTACTCTTCGTGTATGTTCCGTCTGTATTAAGATGTCCAAGAATCTCTCCATATCCGTGAACGCCTGTAAACCGCAATATAATGCCTTCTATTCCAAAATCCTTGCGGTAATAATCTACAAAATTCTCTGCTGCGATTTTTGAAATAATATATGGACTATGATCTCCCTTGAATGATATGCCATCACTTTCTGCTATCACTTCCTTGTTGATGTCATTATATACTTTGTGCGATGATGAAAGAATGAATTTCTTGATTCCATTTTTGCGGCAAAACTCAAGTAGTTTATATACTCCTAAGGTATTAACCTCGAAGAACTTTTCCACAGGAGTTTCATGTTCAGCAAGGCATGCGGACAAGCACACAACAGCCTCAACATTATTCGTTGGAAGATTATTGTAAGAATCTTTGTCATTCATATCGAAATACTGAAATGGTATTTCATTCTCCGCAAAGAAAGGTTTCACTTTCTGTGAACGGCCAAGGGCCAGTATGTCGTATCCTTTATCCTTGAGATAAACGGTGAGGTAACGACCAACATAACCTGTTGCTCCAACAATTAATATCATATTTATTCTTTTTAAATGTTAAACTTCTTATTTGATTGATAAATAAAGTACCCACTCCTATCCGCACTCTGCTCGATATTACGCAGAACAGTATCTGTTACCTCCGCACGAACTATCTCAGGATACTTCTCAGCATTCTCAATGATGGGCAGAAGCCGCTCGGTTTCCTTGCAGAGGAAATAGACACCGGAGAACTTATGTTCAGTAATCTTCGGTTCTTCAAACTGACCAAAAGCCACATCGATCACACTCTTCAGGAAATCATAACTCGTAGAGAGCTTCACCAAGTCGGAGCCAATGAAATCGCCACCCATACGGGCACCTATCTCTATCACACGAATATCACCATCCTTGGTAATCTTCAGCTCTGCATGGGATGCACCATACTGAATATGGAGGGCAGTCAATGCATTCAGTACAATAGCCTTAACCCTGCTCTTGATATCTTCGGGGAGTGTTGACGGCTGATGGTGCTCCAACTCCACAAAGAAAGGGGCCTCTGTAGTCACCTTGTCTGTAATCTGGAGGATGTAATGCCTGCCCTCGAAGGAGATAGACTCCACACTGATTTCACGACCCTCCACAAACTCCTCAATCACGGCTTTCTGCTGGAACGACTCCTTGCAGGCGCGGGTGATGGCCTCCTGCAAGTCCTCCTGCTTCTCCACCTTCTCCACGCCACGACTGCCGGAACGGTCGGTAGGCTTCACGATAACCGGGAAACGGAAGGTGCTGATGGCCATTGGCACCTCGCCATCCGTCAGGCAGTACTTGGGTGAGGGTACACCATTCTCCATGAAGCACTGACGCATCAGGTACTTGTTGGTGGCCGTCTGGGAATACTTGTCGGGATTGCCAATCAGTCCCATCTGCTCCGCCACATAGTTGACAGTCAGCACCGCCACATCGGAAGCGATGGTAGTGACGGCATCAATCCCCTCCTCACGGCATACCTTCAAGATGGCATCCTTATCCACGATGGAGATAGGATAAAACTTATCGCACAAGTCCTTGCACACAGCCCCGTCTTCCCAGGCAAAGCAGATGGTATAAAGCCCCATCTCCCTTGCCTTCTCCACCAGCGGCTGCTGAAGGTAGCTTGCGCCTATTATTGCTAATTTCTTATTCATCGCTCTGAATACATTTCTTCGTAATACTGCATATAATCGCCGCTCGTGACGTTGTCCATCCAGGCCTGGTTGTCGAGGTACCACTTGACGGTTTTCTCGATGCCTTCCTCAAACTGGAGGGAGGGTTCCCATCCAAGCTCGCGCTGGAGTTTGGAGGAGTCGATGGCGTACCTCAAATCGTGCCCCGCACGGTCCGTGACGTATGTGATGAGGTCCATGTCGGCGCCCTCAGGACGGCCCAGGAGGCGGTCTACGGTGTTAATGAGCACCTTGATAATGTCGATGTTCTTCCACTCATTAAAGCCGCCGATGTTGTAGGTTTCGGCAATCTTGCCCTCATGGAAAATCACGTCAATGGCGCGGGCGTGGTCCTCTACGTACAGCCAGTCACGCACATTCTCTCCCTTTCCGTATACCGGCAGGGGTTTTCTGTGCCGAATGTTGTTGATAAACAGCGGGATAAGCTTTTCCGGGAACTGGTACGGGCCGTAGTTGTTGGAGCAGTTTGTCACAATTGTGGGCATGCCGAAGGTGTCGTGGAACGCCCTCACAAAGTGATCGGAGCTTGCCTTTGCGGCCGAATACGGGCTGTGCGGCTGGTACTTGAGGTCCTCCGTGAAGAACTTGCGGCCATAAGCAAGGTGATGCTTGCCGCTACTTGCCTTGGTGGTAAACGGCGGCTCAATGCCCTCAGGGTTTGTCATCTCAAGGGCACCGTATACTTCGTCGGTGGAGATGTGGTAGAAGCGGCAGGGGATGCCGTCACCCCCGACTTGATCGGGGGTCTCATGAGATTGCCGGTCGGAGCCGGCAATGACGTAGCCTTGCGGCCCCCAGTACGCCTTGGCGGCCTGCAGCAGGCTAAGCGTACCCATGACATTGGTCTGGGCAAAGGTGAAGGGATCCTTGATGGAGCGGTCCACGTGGGATTCGGCCGCAAGGTGGATGATGCCGTCCACGTGCTCTTCCTGCATGAGCTTCAGGACACCCTCGAAGTCGCAGATGTCCATCTTCACAAAGCGGTAGTTGGGCCTGTCCTCAATGTCCTTGAGGTTGGCAAGGTTTCCCGCATAGGTGAGCTTGTCAAGGTTGATGATCCTGTATTCAGGGTACTTGTTTACAAATAACCTAACGACGTGACTACCTATGAAACCAGCACCTCCTGTAATGATAAGATTCCTCGCCATCGTCTTAATCTTGTGTAAGGGTTCTAGAATTGATATCCTCTTTCATCTCGTCAATCACCTTGAGCAGGTACTGACCATATTGGTTCTTAAGCATCGGTTTGGCCAGTTCACGCATTTTTTCTTCAGAAATCCAGCCGTTACGATATGCAATGCCTTCCAAGCAAGCGACTTTAAGACCTTGACGTTTCTCGATAACCTCAACGAAGGTTGAGGCTTCCGCAAGGCTGTCATGAGTGCCGGTATCCAGCCAAGCGAAGCCGCGGCCAAAAACTTGGACTTTCAGTTCACCATCTTTCAAGAATTCCTGGTTCACAGTGGTGATTTCCAACTCGCCACGAGCACTAGGCTTGATATGCTTGGCAACATTTACTACTTTGTTGGGGTAGAAGTAAAGGCCAACCACGGCGTAGTTGCTCTTGGGCTCTTTAGGCTTTTCTTCAATGGAGAGGCAATTGCCATTCTTGTCAAACTCTGCCACTCCGTATCGCTCAGGGTCTGATACCCAGTAACCGAATACGGTCGCTTTATTGTTTTCTTCGGCATCCTTCACAGCTTTTTTGAGCAGCCCAGTGAAACCACTGCCATAGAAGATGTTGTCGCCAAGGACCAGACAAGCGCTGTCATTACCGATGAACTTTTCACCAATGATGAATGCCTGAGCGAGGCCGTCAGGAGAGGGCTGCTCGGCATATTCGAAGTGCACGCCGTAATCCGAGCCATCACCGAGAAGTCGTTTGAAACCAGGGAGGTCATATGGTGTGGAGATAATGAGAATATCTCTGATTCCTGCCAGCATCAGGGCACTGATGGGGTAATAGACCATCGGCTTATCATAAATGGGCAATAGTTGTTTGCTTACGCCTTTTGTGATGGGGTAAAGCCTTGTGCCGGAGCCTCCGGCGAGTACGATTCCTTTCATTGTATTGGTTTTATTTTACTTCGTATCTATCTACTTGCTCGCCGTTGAGGGCACGGACAATACGGTTGCAAGCCTTGCCATCACCGTAAGGGTTAACAGCTTTGGACATACGCTCGTAGGCTGCGGCATCATCCAGCAGAGTGCTAACCTCGTTAACAATCAAGTCGTGATTGGTGCCTACAAGATGTACAGTGCCGCTCTTCAGAGCCTCGGGGCGCTCGGTGGTGTCGCGCATTACGAGGACAGGCTTGCCAAGTCCGGGAGCTTCTTCCTGGATGCCGCCGCTATCGGTGAGGACAACGGTGCTCTTTTCCATCAAATAGACAAATTCTAGGTACTGGAGGGGCTCGATAAAGAAGAAATTCTTGTAGGCCGTGAGGTCTTCTCCAAACACCTCGTGAATGGGCTTACGCACATTAGGGTTGAGGTGCATTGGATATACAAAGTCTACATCGGGGTACTTCTCGCTGAGATCCTTCATAGCCGTAACCATAGAGATAAAGCCATCACCGAAATTCTCTCTGCGATGACCCGTAATGAGGACAAGCTTCTTGCCTCCGTCAAGGCGAGTTACATCGTAACCAGCACTCTTGAGGACATTGATTTGTTCATTGGCAAGTGCTTTGTCGTTCTTCAGTTTGTCAACAACCATATGGAGGGCGTCAATGACGGTATTGCCGGTGACAAAGATTTGTCCGTGGGCCTTTTCCTCCTGCAGGTTCTTCTCACTGAGGGGTGTAGGGGCAAAGTCGTAAGTGGCAATGCGGCCTGTTATTTGTCGATTCATTTCCTCAGGCCAGGGGCTATAGATGTTGTGAGTTCTTAATCCAGCTTCTACGTGGCCAACGGGAATCTGCTGGTAGAATGCTGCCAGGGCTGCAGCTGTGCTGGTGGTGGTATCTCCGTGAACGAGCACTACATCGGGCTTGCACTCCTTGAACACATCGCGCATACCCGTGAGCACACGGGCAGTGACATCATAGAGATCTTGCCCCTGTTTCATAATGTTGAGGTCGTAGTCCGGCTTTACATCGAAGATGGTAAGCACCTGATCCAACATCTCCCGGTGCTGACCAGTCACACATACAATGGTCTTGAAGTCTTGAGGATATTTCTGGAACTCTTTAACCAGAGGGCACATCTTAATTGCCTCCGGACGGGTCCCAAATACTAGCATTACGGTTTTCATATATTAGAATTGGGTTGTTGTCTATTGATTGAGTTGTTCTATTGTTACAATGAGGGTTTGCTGGAAGTCTCTGCTTCCATTGTAGGTTGCCGTGATGATGTTGGTCGCCTTCGTATCCTTGATAGCCTCAACGTCTTTGAGTTCCGCAGTAATAGTGTTCTCTTCGTCGTGGTATTCGCTGAAAAGGAGGATGACAGGCTTGTTGGTAGCAATGATGGCTTTCGCTTTGGCTGTGTCCACGTAGTTGTCAATGGGCAGTATGTAGATGTCCGGCTCAGCGGTGGAGTCTGATGGAAGCGGGAGGAAGACTTTGCCTTTCTCCTTTCCGTTTTCCGCATTCCATCGGTTGAGGGTTTCCCTTGCTATGTGTTCTTCTTCTATAGTCACGCCTGGCGAGACGATAGAGACGGTGAATATAGTGGCTGTGTACATAATACCCAATAACTAGTTCTTGGAGGATTGAGTTATCTTACTTATCTTTGCAGTGCGAATTGTTACAATTTATATTCGCGTAATTTATATGATGGTTTTTGAACGAATTTTCTTGTATTTATTTGGCGAGCGTCGGAGCTCATCTTGGAAGTGGTCGCGAAGGGTGTTCAGGTCTTTTTCTTCCGGTGTATATAGGGTGTCCGTGAAGGAGGACGTTAATGTTCGATTGCGTTCGGTTTCTTGGAAATTTCAGCGATTTCTTTGAAACAGGCCTTTTATGGCTGAAAAAATATTCGTATCTTGCGGTTGGTTTTGGAGCGTAATGGCTTGGTTTCTTGCACAACCGGGCAATGAAACACGCACAACGGATAGGTCTTTAAAATGTCTGGCAGCTGCGTTGCAATAGTGTCCAATGTTGTCCAATTTTGGGGCTATGTGCAACTGGTTGAGCGATTGATGTTAC
>Ga0255341_1005865_pt1 | contig 11856 bp, 6 predicted proteins | sample wastewater_treat_8_FD_192418 | JGI IMG/M metagenome (GOLD analysis project Ga0255341, IMG submission 192418) | Wastewater microbial communities from Lulu Island WWTP, Vancouver, Canada - plant12 | ecosystem: Engineered > WWTP > Wastewater > Unclassified | place: Canada: Vancouver, British... | reverse complement strand
CAAACCCATACCTGGTTTTGGTAAGAAAATCATCAGGCATCTTTCTGACGGCATTGCCATACCACAGGAGAGAGTTGCCTCCCACTGCGTGATGCCCTGAATATTTAAAGACATCCGAACCGCTGTTAACGTGGCTATACGCCTCAAATTCCGCGTCATCATAAATGAAGCGCGTGAATTGAAGAAGGTCCTCATGCGAGCCGGGTGAGGCTTTGATAAGGTCCAGCCACAGCATGTGATTGCGCTCAATCCTGTTCCTGCTGAGATGGGCGCCCTTCTCCACCAAAAGCACGCGGGCTGAAGTCCCCAACAGTTCATTGGCTATAAACGTCCCGCTGAAACCGGTGCCCACAATACAGATGTCGGTTGAAATGCGGTTCATATACCAGGGTATAGGGTTCAGGGTCAACGCGGTCAACAGTCCACGGTCCATGATCGACAGATCACAGTTTGCAGTTGACGGTTTACAGGGGGATATGCACAGACTAGCTGCATCCTTTCCATTTTAAACATGGGCCTATTGCAATACGCCCCTACGCCTGCCGATTCACGCGTGTGTCATTTCGAAAGATGCTGTGCGACTGAGAAATCTGTATGTAGGACACAGAAAAAATCCTAAGCACTAAATCCTAAACAACTCCAAATGATTGAAATTCCAAAGAAGAAAAGAATAATTATTAGCCGGGGTTTGAAACATTTGATATTTGGGTTTTGAAATTGTTTGGGATTTGGGATTTAGAATTTGCCCCTCTTCTTGCGCTTCGTGGTTAAAAGAACAGGGTGCAGCATGCATCTTGCATCCTGTATCCTGCATCTTGCATCATCTGCCGTAGTACCTCTCCCACACCTCCCCTTCCAGCACCAGCCACCCGCACTCGCCAAATTGTCCGGGCAGTTCAGGATAGTCAATTACTTTCAGCGCGCTTTGCTCATCCACGTACTGATAAAGCACATTCATGATTTCCGGATGCTCCAACAGAACCGGCAGCATGCTATTGGAAATGCTTTTCCGGTCTTCAGCCGGCGCCTTTTCAAAGGACGCGGGCAGCGACTTCAGCACGATGTCGAAGTTTATCCGTTCAATCCTGGCCTGCAGCCCCGATGCGTTCTGAACGGCGGTATGCAAAAGGTCCTGTATCTTTCCCACCTCTTCTGACGGGGGAGGCGCCCCATACACAAGGTAGCCCAGAAAAAACGCCATGTGCCGGGAGCGGTAGGCTCCCCGCTCAATCACCGCGCATCCGCTGAGCAGGCGGCCGAAGGAAAACGTCAGCAGCGTATTTTTCAGTGCCGCAAGAAACTCTCTTCGCTTCATATCAGAAAAAATGAGCTCCTTCGTTTCACTTAGGATGACATGCTACATGCATCCTGCACATCAAACATTCGCGGCTGCAAGCCGCTCCTACCGGATGAGCCCTTCGCGGTGTCATTCTGAGGCGATAGCCGAAGAATCTCCATTCTTCGCTCAGGATAAACTCCGCGACGAGCTTTATGACCTGTCGCCGGCAAACCTATAAATCTTGCACCTGCTGTCGGAAAAAATAAGGTCGAATGCATCTTTATGCGTGCTCATCCACGAATATTCAAGCGGCCAGGGTGCGGCAAGCATTATGTAATCAACCCGCAATCGCTTCAAATTATAAAGCCACACCGAGTAATCATTCCCCCGCAGCATCCCGCGATCAACCCACGCCGGGACGTCCCATTTGTTTTTCGCCGATACGTAGGCGACATCGTTTTGCAGATGCCTGCCCATCAGAGGATAGAACAGCCAGTATCCCAGCGGCGTAGCGGGATCCATGGCCAGGGCTATGGTCTTCGGGTCATCAGGACGGTCCAGAAAGTCCCAGGCGCCCACCTGGGTAATGGCAAGAGCGGCAAAGCCCTGATGATCAGCGTGCCCGGAATAATACATATATCTGGTTGCATCGCGATACGATTGAAGCAGGTAAAGCGCCGCAACCAGAAGGAGCAGCGCCGCGGCAGAGGCGGCCCAATGTCCCCGCCGGCCACCGCCATGCCCCGAAGACACCATGGCAGGCGGGTTGCGCTGCCGGACCGCTACCCGCCGGAGCCACGTCCGCAGAGGATCCAGGAAAAGCGCCGCCATCACTGTCAGCAGCACGATGAAGGGATAGAACATTGCCACCGGCGCAAGGTGCGTTTTATTGATATGCAACAGGTCCCAGATAATCAGCGCCACGAGAAGGAAGTCAACGCCCCTGAAGTGATGACGGTACTTCTTTATAACCGTCAGGCCCATGATGGTAAAAAGGGCAACGTAGGGGGATAGGAAGCGGCTGCTCGATTCAATCCAAGGACCTTTGCGCGCGACATTGACATCGGTGTCCGCGTAAAAAAGGGCCATGGGCAAAAGCCACAGGGCGGTGAGAAAGCACCACAGTCTCAGGGAAAAGGCGGGCGGCCTGGCGACAAACGAGACAAACGCGAGCAGCGCAAAGGCAAGGAACTTGGGCCCCAGGGTTATTGCCAGGAATAATAATCTCCGGTATTCCTTCTCCCACAGGCTGTACTTATCCAGTCCATTCTCTTTTTCCTGCTCACCAATCCACTGGCTTACCAGCTTCCATTGGTCCGAACCCTCGAGCAGCCGGGTACCCATCATTTTCACCGAAAAGGGATACAGCGGATTGCCTGCCTCAATCGTATTGATTATATACTGTCTCCCGCCGGCGACGCCGATGATGGCAATGCCTGCCAGGATGACCGCGCATTTTTTGAACAAACCGCCCATGCGCTCCGCCCGGACCAGATTTACCGCAAAGGCAAGAAAAATCAGGCCGAGCACGGGGATGCCGGAGTGCTTGATCCCCGCCAGAACACCCCCCGCGGCAATCGCCAGCAGGCCCTCAGGCAGATGTCCGCCGCGAAGATACCGCAGCAGGAAGAGCACGGAGGCGGCATAGAAGGCGAACGTGGCATTGTCGACCAGGGAAGTGGTTATCTGCGCAAAGACCATGGGAGCGAAGCACACCAGGGCCGGCGCGAAGCTTGCCTCGGTGCGGGTCAGGCCCAATTCCCGGGCGATGGCATAGCAGCCGATTCCGGCCAGCAGGGTCAGGGGGAAATTCATGGTGTTGGCCAGCAGATCACTGTGAAACGGAAGCAGCAGCCAGGAGGCAAAGAGCTCTCCATTAATGGGAAAATAGGCGCAGTCAATTATTTGATCGGGCGCCTTAAAGAGAAAAATGGCCCCCTTTTTAATCCACATAGCGGCAAAGGTCAGGTGGTAGGTCAGGCAGTCATAAACCAGCGGGGGCATCAGCAGGGCGCGGGAGAGAGCAAGCAGGACCACAAAACCGCACACCATGATCAGGGCAGTCCACCGCGAATTAAGCCCGTCCCGCAGCCAGGCGCGAAGCGGTTCAGTCTCGGCGCTGAAATCGCGCAGCGAACCCCATGCAAGGTGGGCCGCCAGCGCCACGGCGATGCAGGAAACCGTCGCCCAGATCCTGCCGATCGCGTGCAATGGTGAGAGTGCCTGGAAGATGAGGACGATGAGAGCGTAGTACAACACGCCGTGCGCGACCATCCGGGCTGCAGGTGGAACATGCGAGAAGAATCTTCTGACCAGCAGGTGTGATGCATAGAGGAGGCAGCCGTTGGTTGCCAGGAAAACAAAACAGCCCGCAAGGATAGTTACTAGCATCGGGTCGGATTCTCAGGAAAAATCAAGGTTTGTCTCGCACCGCTTCCGCTAAATGCCTTGCATTTTAACAAACTTATCGACATAATTGAAGTTAAATTATTGGGCTCGGGTGCTCGTCAGAAGTCAGGAGCCAGAAAACGGTGGCAGAAGGCACAAGTCATAAGTTGAGAGAAAGTGATCAGGAGTGTAAGGGCGTATTGCAATACCTCCATGCTTTATTTTAATCATCCCGTGTCAGCACAATCCTTCCTCCAGCTGTGAGCAATATCATATACTGAAAGGATCCATGCCAACAACACAGCAGCATTCATGGAATAAGGTTCATTACATCCTCCTTGGCTTGATCATTGTGCTCACCGGTGCGGCACAGATATATTTATTCGAGCAGCACTTTTATTCTATCTCGGTGGATGAGAGTGATAGAATCCTGAAGGCGGCGGAGATGCCGTTCAGCCAGATACTAAGGCCCACGTACTGGCTCCCCTTATATGCCCTTATAAACAAGCTGGGTATCTTGATATATAATGATTTGTTCCTCACGCCACGGATTCTGACATTGCTGGCCGGCATGCTGACCTCAATGGCGATAATATTCTTGTCTCACCGGTTATTTGGCAACAGCACTATATCCATCATAACCGGGATTCTTGCTATTTATTTTCCCCACCGATTGGTGTTCAGTGTCGCACCTCTCTCAGAAATTTATTTTATGTGCTTTATGACACTGGGGTGCGCCTATGCCCTAGGGTGGATCATCGATGAAAGGAAAGGAGATCTGTTATTCAGCAGCATTTGTTTTTTACTATGCTCGGCTCTCAGATATGAAGGCTGGTTTGTGTGTGCTACAATGGTCTGCATACTGAGTTTTCAATGCTTCATAAATGGAAAGCCTAGCTGGCGTCTATATCTGATAAATATTATCATTTTATCATCTTTTTCATTATACTGGTTTCTTTCGGCGTATTTTACCAATAGAATGTGGGCGTTTTCTTCCGTTTCAAAGGCTTATATTAATGTCCATGGTAAGGACTTAATGAAGATATGGCAGGGAAGTTTCTTGTATCAATTCATTGAACAATCTGTTTTCAGTCCATTGATTGCCGGTCTTCTGTCGATCATTTACCATGCAATTCAAGACAGGAAAGTAAGGTTGTTGTTACTGCTTTTGATAATGCCGATTTTTGGAATGACGATCATGGGATTTGTAATGTATGCCCTTCCCAATCATAATTTTTGGAGAGTGGCCGGCCCTGCTCTTTTTCTGCTTCTTCCCTTTCTCGCGCATCTGATTTATAAATTTTGCTCAGCTATATCTATCAATCGTCATGTGTATTATACCTCACTGGTAATTTTAGCCTCATTATTTGTGGCATCATTTTATGCTGATACTTCCCGACGGACCAAAAATTCGGATTTCACAAGAGATCATTTAATGGTAGGCACCTTCCTCAGAACGTTAAATCTGGCAGATACGGATAAAATATTGATCGACACAAACCGGTGGAGCTATCTTCATGTGATTGTTGCATCCAATCTGCCGGATAGATTCATCAAAAACAAAGGTCCTGATCCTTTTTATCCAAAGCCAGCAGTTCTTAACTTCACAAAAGGGATTGATGTAAAGGCTTTAACAAAAATGGGGATCAAGTATCTGGTATTTCAAACCTGGGAAGACCCGGGCATGAACAACAGCCAATTTCTTGCCAAGATAAGGCATCAGAATGATATGCTTACTGCAAGTAAAGCGCTGCAAAAAATAAATCAAATAGGGGAATGGGGTATTTTCACCCTGCTATAACCACCGGTCCACAGGCACCGGTTCAACGCTTATGCAGTATCTTACAAGGGTGGCAGGAGCCATCAGGGGAAATATCATCTTTTGCCTATCCGCGACCGGGGCGCTGATCCTGCATCTGGCATTCGCCTGGCAGCCGCTCAGCAGCCTTGAACGATTCCGGCTTATCACCGGCAACGGCCCGCTGATGGATGATTCATACATCTTTTTCAAGATCAGCCGGGACCTGGCCGACTGGATTGCGGGTTATGCGCCGTCGTTGCAGCTCACCAGCGGGTTTCAGCCGCTGCTCGCCTTCCTCTACTCCCCCTTTTTCGTGCTTGTCCGGAACAGCCGGGAACTGCCCATCCACCTTGCCCTCTCCCTCAACGCGCTCCTCGGGTTCGCCGCCAACCTGCTGCTCTATCGATTGCTGAAGCATGTGGCGGGCCGAGCCATTGCCGCATTTCTGGTGTCCGTCTGGATCTGGTCGCCCTACGTGATGTACCAGTCCATAAACGGCATGGAGACAACCCTGGCCCTGCTCATGGCGCTTATCATCATCAGTTACTACTGGAAGATCATGCAGCGCTCTCCCGGTAGAATCCGCCCGTGGTGCGTTCTGGGACTCGCATTAGGCATCGGATTCTGGACGCGCGTGGATATCGCCATGCTGGGTGTTGCCGTCGCCATTGACCAGCTCTGGCTCGCCGTCAGCATTGACCGACAGATGCTGCCGTTGCGGGTGCGGAATATCTTTCTCTGCGCGGTGACCGCCCTGCTGGTTGCCGCTCCCTGGATTGCCTTCACCATTGCTGACACGGGTGCTATCCTGCCCATCAGCGGGCGGGCGGTGCGGCTGGTGACCGGCGTTTTGTTCGATTTCCGCCATCCCGGGCACCGGGATTTTGTTTCCCTGATGTACATGTACTTCAAAAAGGAATTGTTTGCCTTTCAGCCGCTGGCAGCCCTCACTCCGTTCCAGCTGTGGCCGCTTTTGATTACCGCTCTCAGCCTGGCCGGATTTCTCCTGGCGCTGCGGAACATTAGGCTGCGCTCCCTTTTGCGTCCCGTCTGGACATTTCAGATCATCCTGGTGCTTTCCTACATTTTTGTCATCGGCGGCTTCTGGCATCTCAACCGCTACCTCTACCCGGTTTTCACCCTGCTGCTTTTCCTTCACGCGGCCGTGCTGGGTTTTGCGCAGTCAAAGCTGCGCCTGAAAGCACTTCCGGCGGGGGTCATCCTGGCGGCTCTTTTTACCGTGTATATCTTTTCGTATGCCGCCCAGTACCGGGACCAGTGGTCCAACCAGCTTCCGGCACGGTATCTCTCGGCCTCCCTCTTCGCCCGGGAGCGCATCCCTTCCGGTGTCAAGGTTGGCACGTTTCAATCAGGCTGCCACAGCTACTGGCTCGACAACCGGGTGGTCAACCTGGACGGCGTGGTCAACCGCGATGCGTATTTCGCCTTATACTCGAAGACCATGGACCGCTACCTGGAACGGGAGAAAATCAATTACCTGGTAGAGGAGGTGTTCCTCTTCAAGATGTGGGATGAATACCTGGGCGGGCAGCTCTCGCGATCATACAACCTTGTGGATATGCGGGTGGAAACAAAGCTGGGAGAGGCCAACAGCAAACTGGGCATTTATAAACGGAGGGGGAAAAACTAAAGGGTTAGGACGCCTCACCGATCCTGTACCCTCTTTTTTCATCACGAAGAGGAGCAAATTCTAAATCCTAAATCCCAAATCCCAAACAATCTCAAAACCCAGATATCAAATGTTCCAAGCCCCGGCTAATAATTATTCTTGTCTTCTTTGAAATTTCGGTCATTTGGATTTGTTTAGGATTTAGAGATTGGTGCTTAGGATTTTTTCCTGCCCCCTGTACCCTGCCCCTTCTTCTCAACTGCTCCCCGTGTACCCGAATATCTTGCAGTCGTTGTTGGAGAAGACCAGCCGAAACTGTTCCCGGTCGCGCAGCATCCACGACATCTCAACCGGCCATGGCGCCTCCACCAGAATGTAGTTCACCTTTTTTGCCTTTACATTGTAGAGCCATATCGAATAATCATCACCCCTGAGCATGCCCCGGTCAACCCAGGTGGGAACCTCCCATTTGTGCTTCGCCGACAGGTATTCAACATCATTCTGCAGCCATCTTCCAAACAAAGGATAGAAGAACCATTTATGGCTGGGCGGGTCCCAGCCCGCGCTCAAGGCAATGGTTTTCTTCTCGCCGGGCCGGTCCAGAAACTCCCAGGCATCCACGAAGTTTCGCGGAAAGTCATGAAGATCCTGGTGAACGCGGTAATACTGGTACCTGGTGCTGTCGCGATAGCTTTGCAGACCGTAAAGGCCCGCGCCGAAAAGGATGATGGCCGCGGCATACACAAGCCTTCGGCGCCGCACCCGGGACGGTGAATCTTCCGGAATGCTTTGGACTGCCCGCTCCCGCGCCCGGCTGAGAAGCAGTGCACCGATGAGGGCGGTCAGCACGATAAACGGGTAGGCGACCGTTACCTCCCAGAGATGCGTTTTATTGATGTACAGCAGGTCCCAGGCAATGAGCGCGACCAGGATGAAATCAATCGCCCGGGTGTATCCCTTAATCCGCTTGATAAACAGCATGCCCTGGATGGTACATAAGGCAATATAGGGAGAGAGGAAGCGAAAGCTTCCATCGGTCCAGTATGCCCTGCGGGCAAAGTCGGTGGTGGTGTTGAGATAAAAAAACGCCACCGGTATTGTCCAGATCACGCTCAGAAAAAGCCATGCCCCTCTGGAGAGGTACCGCGGCCTGGCAAAGAACGAGGCTACCGCCAGTACCAGAAAGATCAGAAATTTCGGCCCGGCAGTCGTCGCAAGATAGCAAAATTTTCGATACTCTTTTTCCCACAGGCTGAATTTGTCCCAGCCGTTCTCCTGCTCGTAGTCCTGAATCCAGTTCTTGACCTGCTCCAGATAGAGCGAGCCCTCAAATAGCTCGTGATCAGCAATCCGGACCGGGAATGGGTAGAGGGGATTGTTCGCCTCGACAAGATTCACAATGTACTGCCTGCCCCCCAGCGCGAGCACAATCGCAATGCCTGCAAGGATGACACCGGCCTTCTTGAAGAAGCTGAGCTGATGGCTGAAGAACAACGCTTTCAGGAAGAGCGCCAGCACAATGATGCCGACGGCGGGAATGGCATTGTATTTCAACCCGAGCAGTATGCCGGCGGCGACAAGCGCCAGAACACAATCAATGAGCAGTTCCTGCCTCAGATACCTGAGGGTAAAGAGAACCGATGCGCAGCAAAACGTCAGGGTGGCAATGTCCAGGTATTCGGTGGTGACTTGCACATAGATTACCGGCGCAAACATTATCAGGGCGGGGGCAAAAGCCGCCTCTTTCCGGCTCAAGCCCAGCTCCCGCGCGATCGCGTAGCAGCAGAGCACCCCCAGCAGCAGGAACGGAAAGTTGAGCGCATTCAGCAGCACATCCGTGCCGAAGGGAAGGAGCAGCCAGGAGGCGAAAATTTCCCCGTTGATGGGAAAGAGGCCGGCGTAGGCAATCTGGTCTGGCGCCTTAAAAAGCACCAGCGCCCCCTTTTTCAAAAACAGGGTCGCAAAGGTAAGGTGGTAGGTCAGGCAGTCCCAGGCCAGCGGCGGCATGAGCAGGGCGCGGGAAAGCGAGAGCAGCAGTACAAAGCCGCACATCACCATCAGCACCGCCCATCGTGAACGAATCCCGTCCCGCAGCCAGATACTTAAAGGTTCGAGATCGGCGCTGAAATCCCGGTGTCTGCCCCACAGGATATGGCAAAGGCCGGCCACGACGAGGCAGGAAACCGTTACCCAGAGCCTGGAAATGGCGTGGAACGGCGACAGCGCCTGGAACAGTAGGATGATACAGGCATACGGGATCGTGGCGCTCCCTGCCAGCCGCGCCGGAGCGGGGCACTGCCGCATGAATCGCCGCACAACCAGGTGCGAAGCGTAAAGCAGGGACAGATTGGTGATTAAAAATATGCCGCAGCCTACCATGAGGTTGAAGAGCATGTCGTTACCGGTATCCTCATCCCTTAAGGGTACCTCTAAAAATTCACCACACAACCTCTTTCTGTCATTCCCGCGAAAGCGGGAATCCATAAAAATCAAACACATGGATTCCCCGATCAAGTCGGGGAATGACAAGAAAATGAATAATTAGAGATTCCCTTAAGTATTGCTTTTTTCGTCCGGCGATGGCGCATCGTCCCGGCCGGCGCCGCCGATGGTTCGGCCATCATTCCGGGTTGCTTTTCAAATGATTGTAATATATCATATCACTCCAAAGTATCCAAAGACAAAATCTTTTTGAGCTCACGCGGTCTCAGGGTTCTATGGAACAAAAAGACCAGCCGTTGCATCTCCGCGCCAGTGCGCTGGACCTGTCGCTCATCCTCATCATATCGCTTTTGGCTGTCGGTTGTTTCCTGAAACACAATCCGGAGCGTCTCCTGGTTTTTGACGACAGTTACATCACCCTGCGCTTTGCCGAAAACCTCTCCCGGTACAAAGGCATTACCTATGACGGCACTCATTTCTTGTCCGGAGCCACCAGCCCCCTGCATATTGTCTGCGTAGCCCTGCTCGGTCGCTTCACGAAACTGGAGGAAGCATCGCTGGCAACCGGCATTATTTTCTTTGCCCTTTCCTCTTTCATCGTCTATCTCTGGATCCGGGCGCTCTATAACAGCCGGCGTACTGCGCTGCTGGCCGGCATGATGATGGCAACCAGCGGCTGGCTCGTCTTCGACGCGCTGAGCGGGCTGGAGACCACCGCGTTCATCTTTTTCTCACTCCTGACCTTTTACCTCTATGATCGCCGGCAGGGTAAGCCGCTGTACGCCGTTCCCCTCGCCCTTTCCATCCTCACCAGGCCGGAGGGCTGGTTTGTCGGCGTTTCCATCTGGACCTGGCAGATCATCCGCTGCTGCCGCGAGCGGGATGCCCGGCATGTCAAGCGTCTGGCTGCTGCCGTTGGCATATGTTTCGCACTGATCGCCCCCTACCTTTTACTCTCGCTGCGGCAGACCGGCACCCTGCTGCCCGGCACGGCCTACGCCAAGGCGGTCTTTTTCGGCGAGACCACCATGCCCTTCATCAACAAGGCCGGTTTCTTTAAGAACCGTTTTCTTCCCTTTTACGGTTCTTTCATCTATCCTGCTGCACTGCTCGTACTTCCCCTGATGCTGTTCGCGCGACGGGTGATCGCCCTTCCCTATCTCTGGTTTTTCTTCATGCTGTTCTACGGCGCATACCTGTTTCTCTATCCCGGGGCCATTCACAACTACTGGAACCGGTACCAGCACACCTTCATTCCCTTGGTCATCATGGCCGTTGCCAGCGGTGCGGTCATTGCATCCGGCATGGTGAGAAAAAAGGCCGCGCGCATCACCCTCATGGCCCTTATCACGGTATCGCTCATCTACAACCAGGGTGCCTCGTTTCTTGCTGCCGAGAAAACCTATACCAACGAAATCATCTCGACCAGGAATCTCAAAATAGATCTTGCCCTGTGGCTGAAGCGCAACACCCTGGAGAACTCCTTGATCGCCCTGCACGATATTGGCGCGGTGGGATATTTTTCGGGAAGAAACATGCTGGACCTGGTGGGTCTGGTCAATCCGGAGATCACCCGGTATTACCTGGATGCGCAGTCAAAAAGGGCCATCCCCTTAAGCGAGCGGAGGATCATCGATTACCTGAAGGAAAAGCGGCCGGATTACCTGGTGATGTTTGCCGAATGGGACAGGCTTCTTAACCTTTTGCAGCCGGCCAATGAAAAATATTTCCAGCTCCTGCACACGACCCTGCCGCTGTATCCCACCACCATGCGGTATAGGGTGTTCAAATGCAACTGGGACTGAAGGGGATATACAATAAGGGCTGGAGTAATGGAGTGTTGGAGTCTTGGAGTCTTGGAGTCTTGAAATGCCGGAGTTTTGCAGTAATGGAGTGCTGACTGAAAACCCCTCGGTAAAGCGTGCTTGAAGCTGGTTTGTCATGCCCAGCCGGTAGGAGCGGCTTTCAGCGGCGAATGAAACTTGACATGGCAGGATGCAGTCAGTTGGTCAGCCTGAGTGAAACGAAGGATCTCCTTCTCGCTGATGTAAAAAGACAAGATTCTTCGGCTTGCGCCTCAGAATGACAAAAAAACGGGTCTCATATTCATCTCACAGCAGAGCTGTGAGGTATCTTAACATCTTTATAAGCCTGCTGAGAGGCAAGAATCGTGCAGCCTTTAATATCAATCATCATCCCGGTTAAGAACGAGGAGCGCACCATAGAGAAATGCGTGCGCTCCCTTCAGGCCCTCACTTACCCCAATTATGAAATCATCGTGGTCAATGACGGCTCAACCGACCGCACCGGGGAGCT
>Ga0255341_1005864_pt1 | contig 11856 bp, 7 predicted proteins | sample wastewater_treat_8_FD_192418 | JGI IMG/M metagenome (GOLD analysis project Ga0255341, IMG submission 192418) | Wastewater microbial communities from Lulu Island WWTP, Vancouver, Canada - plant12 | ecosystem: Engineered > WWTP > Wastewater > Unclassified | place: Canada: Vancouver, British... | reverse complement strand
GACTTTCAGCCATTGGTCAGCAATTCTGTTTCGTTTTCTAATTTCGTAAATATTTTTCGGGAGTAAAACCAACGCGACCAAAGCCTTGAGGATTTTGCGCAGCTTAGAACCATGGATACTGAAGGTACCAAGCAGATTAATAATCCGCGATTCTTTAACTTGCAGGGGTGTGAAGTAGCGCTTAGCCAGATAAAGATCAGACACCGTAAGCAGATTAAAATGCCATACGCTCGTTCTCGATTTGGCATAGGTATGGATCCTGGCTTTATGCTCACGCAAGCCCCCCATCGGGGCGTGGTGATGGAGCAGGCAGATGGAAGGGTCCAGAATCATTAATTCTCCCGCCAAATAAAGACGCATCCCCAGATCATGATCCGCACGCTGACCATGATTGTAGGCAAGGTCAAATAGACCGGATTTCCTCAATACATCCTTCCGAATCATCGTGTTGTTGGTTGGAAAAACGTTGCTCAACCTTAGAAAACGAAAATCTGCGGGCAACTCCTTTTGGTCCGGCTCCAGAGCTACTCCGCTTGATATAGAGCATTTGTATACATTCAGATTCCGCAGATGCTTTTCGATCAAATCTGACGAGACTTCATCATCGTCATCTACAAACAGGACATAATCTCCTTGGGCGTATCTGAGACCCATATTTCTCGAAGAACACTGCCCGGCCTTGTCAAGATAGTGCCAACGCACCGGCAAATCTGAAAAATCCTTGGGCAATTCGGCATCTCTTTCTGACTGCGGGGTCTGATCGACAACAATGATTTCGTAGGGGGGAACGGTTTGGTTCCTTAATTGACCTAACAAAGTTCTTAAATACGGATACCGCCGGATAGTTGGGATCAACACACTGACTTTACCGGATGGGGTAATGCCTTGCGTAGGAAGCGACCTTTGGTAAGGTTTTACTTCTCTACCAGCAGTATCAGCCCCTTGGGCTATTTTTTGAACATGAGCCGTTGAGAAATATGCGCGGGGATTTGCTAAAACCGTCCTGAATTTCGTCCATTTTGCCCACTTACCACCGAAGCCTAATTGAATGAAACGCAATTGATCCGCAAGGGGAATAATTACTTTTTCTTGTGCAAAGTCCACGGGCAGTAATTCAGGGATATATCGGATAAAAACACCTGCCCGTATGCAGCGGTAGCCCAACTCCAAACCCGCGCCTTCCAACGTTTCAAATCCTGGCTCCAAAGTTCCTATCTGCCTGAGCACTTCAGTCCTGAATAAACAAGCCCGCAGCGATAAACGCCAGGAGGTTGCCGTTTTGTTTGGGTCAGGATCTCGATTTAGCATCCACGTTGGGTTGACATAGTTGAGCATCTCCGGCTTACCGGAGAGCCCCATCCTCAAACCTGCATGCCAGACATCATTAGACGACTCTAACAAATATTCGATTAAATCGTTAGAGGGAAGGTAACTTAAATTATCCCAAAAAAGTACAGCATCAGTATTAGTATTTAACAATAAATCTTTGATTACATCCGTCAGAGACCGAACGTCAGGTTTCGAAACCTTCTTCTCACCAATGGTCCAGTGTATTGGTGTTTTTTCGGGCTGTAGCATCACTAATGTAACATTACTCATATGATTATTACTGTTTCAAAGGTGTAAATAACTACTGGTAATTTCAGGGTTCATTTAATCAGTTTGCTCAAGGTAATGAATGTTAGCAATTCCTGACCTGAATATATACGGCTTTCCCAGTTTTTCCACTTTTCAATCTGTCGAGTTAGATACTTTTCAGAGAAAACATCATAATCAACGAATAAAGCGGCCTTATCAAGGAAATCAGTCCTCCGAAACCATGATTCGAAATTTGACCAGCCTTTTCGACGAGTTTCAAAACTTTTTAGGCTAATCTGCCTCTTCACTAATTTTTGGTCGATATACGCCCGTATTGCCCTGCTTGTCCAAAGGATAATATCTGGCAGATTTATTGGGACTGGGATATTTGAAGTAGGGATTTTTGCCAAATTCCCAAAGTAATGTTTAATAAACCTCAAATAAATCCCATGATCGATTTTCCTGTCTACCGGAAGATTTGTACACAATGATAAAAAGGAATGATGGACGGTGGGTGTCAGCAGAGGAAGTATGGATCCAACTGTTCTTTCTTGACCTCCAAATTCCTTTGAGACATGGTGTTCATACCAAAACCGTTCTAGCAAAAACATAAGTAAAGAATCATTCAAAGACGCGTACCGAATTAGTTCCCCTCTAATATCATTCCGTATTTCGGAATAAATTTCTTGATCATGTCCATCCAGAAATGAATCTGAAAAAAAACGAGCACTTCGATCAAATAATCTTCTATGAAAACTATCCGTTAAAAGGAAACCATCCTCAAAGGTTTTTCTTGTCATTTTCGACATACTGCTTGAATGGCAACCTATCATTCTTTTTAACACATATATCAGTCTGTTTTGTGAAGAAAAAGATGATCCTAACAAGTTGTAGCCTTGTCCACCAAGAAGTGTTTCTCCCGCAAATCCAGTAGAAATGGTTTGAGAACCGCTCTTTTTTAATAGAGAAGCACCTGATTCACAATATGGAAAACTCACTGTTTCAACAAGGCGCATAAGATTCAATATTCGAGAGTCGGTTAAATCACAATCCATTATAGGAGTATAAACTTCATGCTCTGAGTTAACCATTCTCGCAATTTTTCCTGCTATGCGGACTTCGAAATTATTTGGATCACCGAATGTGAGAGACTGGATCGATGCACCAGTTTTTTGTAATCCATAAATTACAAGTCTTGTATCGAAACCACCACTAAGGAGCACCCCGTGGATTAAAGAAGGTCTCGTTAGTTCTTTTATGCCAGAAATATAAGCGTGGTGCAATTCCTCGACTGCTTCCATATCGTTCTTATAAAATCTCTGTCTGGAATAGTAAGCGGTAGGTTGGATGAAGCTTGTCGTGTTATTCTCTAATTCATAAATGACTGTTTCACCTACATTTTTTTGAAAAACATCTTTAAAAACTGTTCTTCTTCCAATAGTATAGTGATAAGAAACTCGTTCGATGACACCGACACGGTCAATAGCAGGGGATAAAACATAAGATAGTATGCGTATATGGCTGGAAAAGAAAAAGCCCTGATTACTCTTATAAAAGTAAAGTGGCATGAGGCCGGAATAATCTCCGACGATTGTAAGCTTCTTTTTTAGAATATCGTACAAAAAAAGATTAAAAACGCCTCCATCGGTTTCAGTCATCTCCAATTGATTGGTTCTTCGGATTTCTTTACCAGCTTGAACCAATTGATTAGCAGCTTCTTTGATAGTTAATGGAAAATGATCGTGGTACCAAAAGTAACCGTTCAACATTAAAAGTAAGTTTTCATTGATGTCGAGCACTGGTCCGCTGATTGGAAAGAATCCACCAGGTTGAGAGATGGCAAAGGCAGCATGATTATCTGGCGAAATCACATTGTTCAAATGTTGATCTGTTGAGAACAGTCGCTCATACGCTTCTGCCAACCGCAGAAAGCGATTACTTGCTTGTTCTCCAATAAATCCAAAGACTATGTTCATTTAAGTCTCCAAACATACTTTTTCGTCATGTTAAATCACGAAAAAATTGTGGAATGCCTCTTTTTGTTCATCAAGTTGAAATTTTTCCATTACCCTTTTCCTGCCAGCTTCACCCAGCGTTAATCGAAGGTTAGGATCGGAAATCAGTAATGTAAGTTTTTCAGCTAATTTAATTGAATCTCTTCTAGGTACAACGAAACCAGTAATTCCGTCAGCCACATTCTCCGGCAACCCGTCAGCATCGGTACAAACAACGGGTAAGCCGACAGCCTGTGCCTCGATCACAGCGTTGCAGAAACCCTCTGAAACAGACGGGTGCAGAAAAATATCAGCCCACTGCAAATGTCGAATCACCTGATCGTGGGGAACAGCGCCCAGGAAGCAAACCCTTCCATTTATCCCAAGTTGATAGCTCGCGAACTCTATAGCAGCGCGATGTTCGCCTTCGCCAATCACCCGGTACTCGAAATTACAACCTTGATCCTGTAGTAGTTTCAACGCGCTTAATGCGAATTCATATCCTTTTTTCCACTCCAATCTTCCGACACTCAACACCTTGAGTGGGTGCTCTTTGGTGCCGAGGATTTCTCCTATCGTTCGTTCTGGGGTTGGAAACTTTTCCAAATTGATAGCTGGAGGAATGATTGAATGAGGGATATCTGCCGGGCAACCTCTCCGCTGAGCCCGGCGGAACAGGTCCTGCCCCAGGAAGTGGCAGGCGTCGGCTTCTTTCCAAACCTCCATGTAGTAATCAGGCTGATCCAAGCCAGCAAAGTTAAGATCATAACCGCGAAAACTCACAGTGGTTTTGCAGTCCAACAAATCCTTAAGGTGCATCCTCCCCACTGCGAGTGCCCCAAACTCAAAATGGATAATATCTGGTTTTAAACAGACTAAATCCAGATCAAGGTAGAAGGTTCGAAAGACTTTAAAACCAAAGCGTTTGCAACCTATGCGCAGGTATTTCAAGAATCTTTTGGGAGCACAAATCAGTGCCCTGATCATCGCGGGTACAAACAACAAAAAGGCTAACCAGCGGGGCCTGTGAGGCCAGCTAACATGCACCCGTTGCTTGATATCGCCGCCTGAATGATGAAGTTCCGGAAATGCTTCCCAATCCTTCGGGTTACTCTGCCTGCAAACCAGATGCACGTCCCAACCTCGTTCCAACAACCCTAAAAATTTGGAAACGATAAAGGTCTCAGAAAGCTTAGGGAATGCAGGAACGGCCAAAACGATGCGGGTATTGGATTGTGGTGACTGCTTCACGTTAGTTAGATTCACACACGCGGACACTTTCAAACAAATTAACAAATGCGTCGATTTGAGCCTGAGAATTGAATGCTGAGAGCACACGTTCCCGTCCTGCTCTGCCCATCTTGTTCCGCAATTCAGGGCTCTGCGCCAGCTTATGCAGAGCTGCTGCCATTTCGTCCGGATCCCGCACAGGCACAACAAAACCTTCAATACCATCCCGTACTGCTTCTCTCATTCCCCCGCAATCGGTGGTTACCACAGGCAGCCCACAACTCATAGCTTCCAAGACGGCGTTGGATATGCCCTCAGAAAGACTGGACAACACAAAAACATCTGCCTTCCCTAAACGTTGCTTCACCTCCGCAGGCGGCAATTTTCCATGCATCATCACCTGAGAAGCAATTCCCAGGTCAACGGCTGTGAACAATATCCGGCTGCGCTCTGCCCCTCCACCGATAATGTGCAGGTTCGCGGTGATCCCCATATTTTTCATCAGCCTTATGGACATCAGAAGATATTCGTATCCCTTTCTCCATATGAGAGAACCGGTTGTAATGAGATCAATTTGCGCGGATTTCTTTGGTTTGTCAGCGGGATGGAAAAAAACCGGATCTACCGCGGGGCGGATCACAACCGCCTTGGCTGGATTCAGTCCCAATCTGACCGCGTTGCTGAGAATATCCTCAGACACACAATGAACTGCCGAAGCTCTATCAAGAGTTTGGCTTACCAACTCGACATAACTTTCTTGACCGCGCAGATGTGGACGAATGTTAATTTGGCTTCCCCTGCAGGAAATTACAACAGGAATACCTAAATCAAAGAGACCCAGGTAATCGATCGCCGAGGAGTTCCAGGGGAAATAAATAACATCCCACTCGCCTCTTGCAAAAGGGAGATACTGATAAAGCGTTTTGAGTTTGTCAATAGAAGAACCCTTGTTATGAATTAGTTTTCTCAGCCAGGGCTTACGCTTACTGGGCAGTGCTTTAATAAGCAAAAGAAGCAAGTGAAACATTCGCAAAAAGCTAAAACCATGCCAACTTGGCGCCCAGAGCCAATCGACCGTCCCTTTCGGAAAGTAATCGACTACTTTTCTATCAGGACCGCTGATAGTGACGTGGACTCCCCTAATTGCCAGTCCATCGATGAGCCGGGTCAAAAATGTTGTTCCGGTTGTGCCGTAGCCAACGAAAAGCACTCGCAATGGTTCGTTTTTATCCATATTTTTCAAGCCAAACGGAAAGGGTCAGCAGCATCGAGACGGTATAACCATTCGCACCGTCAGGACTTCGGTAAAAGGCTTGTAAAACCTCTTCCAACCACTTAGGCGCCACAAACTGATGCAGCTTGAGCCCACCCTCCAACAGCCATCGGGAGAGCCCCAATCGCCCTTCCGTGTTCAAGAATTGCACCTCCCAGTTGCGCTGCAGTGTGCGCTGATTCCGCAACACACGGGCTGCTTTTTTTGCCGCGCGGACGGCTAAGAGCCAGGTGTCAAAATATTTGTAGTTGTAAAGATTGGCATCATACGCCTGCCAGCGTACCTGCGCGAGATCGGGAGCCGTCCGTTTTATGTACTCAATCTGCAACCTTCGCGCGGTCATGTGCTCCGAGGGAATACGCAAAAAGTAATCCACCAACCGGTTATCATAAAACGGCAGCCGGGGGAAGAGCCCTGCCTGATACATACGAATTGATGCTAATGTCCAGCGGTGGGACCACTGCGCCGTTTTCCATGCCTTTATCAAAAAGTCTTTCTCACGAATTGTCCCCAGCGCGTTGAGGCTTTTCTCGATTTCAGCTTGGGCGGCTGTCTCCCAACCCGCTGGCAAGACTCCCCGCATTAGTGTGCATAACTCACTGCTGCCTTTTTTCTGAATTTTTTGGAAAATTTCTCTGCCCAACTCAGAATTGGTACAAGGAGGCTGCCCAACCGAACCCATCGAATTCAGCCAAACGTCCCCCCAATGCGCGGCTAAGACTGCATCAGCATGGCGCGAAAACTCCTCTACCACAAAAGCCTGCCGGCACTGGGTAATATCCTGAAAACCCTCCACGCTCGATATGACTTGGTCGAGTTTTTGGAAAAGGTAAGGTTGAATGGTCCAGATCCGCACGGGCAAATTCCGTTTCTCCGCCAATTGCCGGGCAATATCCGTTTCAACTGAGCGATCAGAATATCCATAGCTGAATGGGTATAAAGATTTTGTCCCAGCCTGGTTCGGGCAGCCCAACACCGCCAGAGTGCTGCGGGAATCCAGCCCGCCGGAAAGCGGAAGCGCCAAAGTTCCGGTGGCTGCCATTTCCCGCACTACTTCGCTAAAAACTTCGCTGAATTTACCTAGCGCCTCTTCAAAAGACAAGGTCTGTTCAGGCTGAAAATGCCAGTTCCAATATCGCGTCTCGGAAATCACCTGCCCATCACGATCCATCACAAGGCGCGTGGCGGGGCGAATCAGCCGGACATTCTTCCAGTAAGTTTTATCCCCCAAAAAGAAACCGAACCGCAAGAATCCGCCGATCGCCTCCCAATCCAGTGCCCGGTCCGCCAAAGATGAAGCAAGCGCTGGCGAAAATGATCCGATTGTTACACTGCCAGCATCAAGCGTCCGATAGACGTGCAGTGTTCCCAGCCGATCAGTGAGGATATGCCAGTGCTGGTTCAGTTTGTCATAAGCAATTAACAGATAGTGACCATTTAGGTCATTTGGGTCTTCCAGAGCCCGGGGAAAGCCTGGCTGACTCCCAAAGAATTCACCCATCGACCATACGACCCATTGATCATCCTCGGAAATTGCCCAGGGAGACCCTCTCCAGGTTTCATCGGGCTGCGAGGTCCATAGGCGGGCGCAGCCAAAGCTGCCAGTCGCCTGCCAAGGTTGTTTAGTCCTCGTATGCCAGGTCGTTGCGTCTTTATTGAAAGTGAGCAGCAGGTCGCCGATCATCAATACTTCTCGCCCATCAATTCAAGATAAAGCTTTTCATGCGCGGCAACTTCCCGTTCGATGGAAAAAGACTTCTCCACCCGCTTGCGGGCGGCACTGCCCATCCTTTCGCGCAGGTCGCGGTCAGAAATCAGGCGGTTGATTGCGCCCGCCAGGGCTTCCGCGTTTTCCGGTTCAACCAACACACCCGACACGCCGTTTTCGATGATATCCCGTGATCCTGGTATATTGGTTGCCACACAAGCCTTTCCGCACGCCATCGCCTCGAGCAATGCGACCGGGCAGCCTTCGCCCAAACCTTTGGTAGACAAAACAAACACATCCGTTTCCGCCAACAGCGCAGGAATATCCGCGACTTTCCCGAGAAAATGAACCCTGTCGGATAAGCCTTGCGACTGCGCTCGCCTTTGCAGTTCATCGATGTAGCTTTCGTCAGTCGTGCTGCCGGCAAGAAAAAAATGCGCTCCCGGCACGCGCGCGGCAGCGCAAATCAGGTTGGGATGATCTTTTACGGGCACAAGTTGAGCAACACAACTGATCACTATTTCGCGATCAGCAATGCCAAATCGTTTCCGAAAATCCCCCGCTGCCACTGCTTTCGGGGAATATTTCTCAAGATCCACACCCCGAGGGATGAGTTTTGTTTTATTGTTAAAAACAGGCTTACTGAAAAACTGCTCCAACATATCTGTATTCTGAGCGGCAATTTTCCTGGCTAAAAACGAACGCAATAACCATGCCCGCGAATGCCAGTTCATGTTTTTCTTGGTATAAATCCAACCTTTCGCCCCAGAAAGATAAGCAATTAATGGCTCTGTGTAATCATCCGAATAGTGAAAGGAATGCCATAAGTCGAAATGGTAAGGTCTGAACACATCAGCGGCGTGCTTTGCCCGCCTAAGCAAGCTGGAATAGGGCTTCGCATCCAACACAAACGGCGCTTCGATCAATGGAATCCCCATTTCGGTCACCGTCCGATCCAAAGCTCCGCCTTTCCTCAGCACGCCTACCGCTGGTTCAAACAAATCCCGATCCAGTCGTCTAATGATATTCAGCATCGCACCACCCGAACCTGCGGTGATAAAGTTTGGAATGGTAAACAGGATACGCAAACGACCGGTCATAAGTTAGCCCTCGCCCATCCTTGCAGCGCTAAAATGCTCCATAAGCCCCACTTGTGATCCTTTTCTTTCCGAAGATGCTGTTCCCAATATGTTCTGAGTTCCTTCTTATTGAATAACCCGGTCGGATACAAGTCCGCCGAGAAAAGCATATCCTCTACAACTGGGCGTAAGGAATCCCTGAACCAATCTCCCAAAGGCACCGCGAAACCGCGCTTTGAGGTTGGAATGATTTCCCGAGGAATGTATCGTTGCAGCAATTTGACCAAAACTTGTTTCCGATTGTTGTCCTTCATGTTCATAAACGGATCAATTCGCAAGCTGGCTTCTATGACCCTGCGGTCAAGCAAAGGCGTACGTACTTCAAAACCATAATAGCTCGACGCCATCTCCATCTTCTTCAATCCCCGCTGCAATTGACCGTAGAATTCTACAACCCTGGAATAGTTAGCGAGGTCCGGTTTTCCCTGGTACCTCCCAAATTTATAAAGCGAAAAATCCCTGGGCAAGCCTGGCAAGTCTGGGGCAAGCTTGCTCAAATCCTTCTCACTTGTTCTGCAATTGACCCCAAAGTAATAATCAGCGGGTGACCGCGCTGCGATCACTTCGGATCGTGCGGGGATAATTCCAAGCCGCCCAGCCGCGTACAGTCCGTAACGAAGCAGCCACGGAAAGCGGAAATCAGTTCCATTGCGCAGCAGAGAAAGCGGACGCTGATAACCGAAGAACAATTCATCTCCGCCATCCCCGCTGAGAGCCGCCCGGACTTCTTCGCGCGCGAACCGGCACACCATCATGCTCGGCAAAATAGAATAATCCGCGAAAGGTTCGGACTGAGCTTCCCAAACGCGGGGAATCAGGTCTGCCATATCCGCGCCTGTGATATTGAGCAGGCGAAAATCAACATCAAGATGCATGGCATACGCTCCCGCATCCGCGGACTCATCCTGACGCCAATCAGGATTCCCGATCGTAAAGGCTTTTAGATCGGCGCTTGTTTGTTCGCGAGCAATAGCAGTAATTAGAGGAGAATCAACTCCGCCTGAGAGGAAAACCCCAAGCGGAATATCCTCCGCACGCTGACTCGCTACCGCGCTTTCGATCGCCGCCCCCGCAGCCTCAACGGCTTCTTCCTCGTAGAGATCGATGTGAGGAGAGCGGGGTAATTGCCACCAACAATGATCCTCTATCCGACCGTTCTCATGGATCAGCACTGCATGCCCTGGTTGAAGCTGGTAAGTGTTTTGTAAAAGCCCATAAGGGGGAGGAATGTGATGCAGCCGCAGAAATAAATTCAGCACATCCGGTCGAACCGGTCCAGGTTCTCCCCAATGGGTATGGAGCAGTTGGTTATACCGTGAAGCGAAAGCCATGCCCTTACCATTGGGGTGGATATAGTAATAGAGAGGCTTTATCCCCGCATGATCGCGCGCCAACAGGAGCTTGCGCGCCTTTTTCTCATACCAGGCAAAAGCAAACATGCCATTAAGCCGATCGATCGCATCCAAGCCCCAGGTTTCGAGCGCGCGGCATATCACTTCCGTTTCGGAATGGGAACAAGAGCCCTCACCGCAGGCTTCCAGCTCCGCCCGGACAGTTTCCTCGTTGTAGATTTTCCCAATCAGCACAAGCACTGACCGATTCGTTTCCCAAATGGCAGCTTGGCTGGTTGCATCAACAGCTTCATGCTCCCAATACCCAAAGCCAACCCTGCTATCCGGATCAAACCATACGTCACCGCTATCCGACCTCAGAGAAATTCCTCTGGGCTTCATGCGCTGAAGGTCTTCTCTCAGTTGGTAAGCCGGGAAAGATCCAGTAAAGCTAATTAATCCTGCAAGGCTTCGGGTTGTCATGAATGGCGGAATACTGTTATGGTTTTTTCACGAGCTTTGGATAGATACCAATGGACCTCCTGCAAGACCTTTGGGTTGGTTGGCGTCTGGAGAAAAGCTTGAAAAACCATCCCTAAACCTTTTACTCCGATATGATGTCTGCTTTCCCGAAGAATTTGGTTCGATAAAGCCAGTCTATGCAGATGATTGAAATTATTGATTTCTTCTTCCGACAACCATTTTTTGATACGATCAAGAATTTGTCGTTGAGCCTTAAAAACGCTTTCCCGTGAACGTTTCATCAGCCCTTCGTGTTCACTCCCCCGCCTCACACGAACGAGTGGCGATGGAATCGCCCGCATTTTCATAGAGGATGCGGCAAGTTGCATAAAAAAATACCAATCCTCTCCGATCCATGTAAACTCGGGATATTTGAATTTACTCCACAAAGGTTTCCTAATCATTATGGTTGTATTTGGGATTTTATTGCTCTCCAGATAAAGGAGCCGAAAGACTTCCTCCGGATCAGCAGGAAATTTACCATCTACAACCAACCCGGGGAAGGTGTTCGTGATTTTCAAGTCGTTATCAATCCAAGCAACACTCGAAAACACCAACATTACATCCAGATCACTATTAAGGATGGATACTTCCCTTTCGAATCGTTCGGATTCTGACAGGTCATCATCGTCCATAATGGCGATATAGTCACCCTTGGCGCTCGCCATGCCAAGATTTCTCGCTGCCCCCGGACCAATGTTTTGATTGGATCTTATCGCGCGGATGCGATCGTCTTTTTCCTCAAGTGCCCGAATAACATTCGGTGTGTTATCTGATGAACAGTCATCAACGATAATGATTTCAAAGTCCTGCAAAGTTTGATCCAAAATTGATTGGACCGCTTGAGGCAGCAATTCTTCCCGGTTATGCGTTGCGATGATGACAGAAATTAATGGGGATGTCATTGAATGTCAACAATTCTCTGAGTTTTGTATGGAGATTACTATAAAAACCGTCCGGGGTCATGTGTTTTATCCACAATGACCGGCAGATTTTTTGCAGGTCGATAAATTCATCGTTTGTCAACTTCGCGTGGAAGTCCCGCAGGTATTCAGCCGCGTGCGGCAGATCACCGACATCA
>Ga0255341_1005858_pt1 | contig 11870 bp, 7 predicted proteins | sample wastewater_treat_8_FD_192418 | JGI IMG/M metagenome (GOLD analysis project Ga0255341, IMG submission 192418) | Wastewater microbial communities from Lulu Island WWTP, Vancouver, Canada - plant12 | ecosystem: Engineered > WWTP > Wastewater > Unclassified | place: Canada: Vancouver, British... | reverse complement strand
TTTTTTTTACCAAAAATATTTTCATCAGCAAAACAATCAAAATAATCATCTTGCAATTGAAAAGTTAATCCCAGGTGAATACCTAGATCATATATTGTCATTTCATCTGCTGTAGGACAATTACCGAGTAGAGCACCTATTTTCATAGAGCTAGCAATTAAAACGGCAGTTTTCAAGTAAATCATTTTTTCATAATCGCTAATAGTAACATCAATTTCATTCTCGAAATCCATATCTAATTGTTGCCCCTCACATACTTTAGTAGCTGTGCTAGTAAACTCATCTAGTATGCGAACTAAATATTTTTCTTTAGTTTTATTAACCATGCTGTAAGCTATAGCAAACAAAGTATCTCCTGCTAATAATGCTTTATTGAGCCCATATTTAGCTACTACTGTTTCTCTACCGCGTCTCATCTGAGCTTTGTCCATAATATCATCATGAAAGAGTGTGAAATTATGAAACAATTCTATGCCTAATGCTGGTGGCACCGCATCATCGATGTTACCTCCGTATAAATCGCACAAAAATAAAATCAATGCTGGACGAAATCTTTTACCACCACATTCGATACCATATCTAATGGGCTCATACAAAGTTTGTGGTTCTTTATTCAAATCTATCTCAGCTAAATTTTTTTTGATATAATCAATATAATAATTAAGTATTTCCATAAATAACTTTTTAGCTTTACAAAGGTATTAAAAAAATAAAAAATAAATTTTAATTATTGATAAATATTATTTGATTTGAACTTTCGGCAATAGAGAGGTTGAAGTTATAAGTTGATGAGTTTAGAATGGTGAAAGATGTGTTAGTTATAAGTTAATCCGCAAATATACATAAATGAACACATATATAGCTATATCATCAGAGTTAATTTGTGTTAATCTGCATATGAAATAATAGTAAGTGAGAGTAGAAGGTGGCTGAGTATCACAATAATATTAGAAACTAATGAATATTTCAGATTATTTAAATACTTATTTAGGTTCTATAACGTTTTGTATGGATAATCGAATTTTCGAAAAATTGTTTTATTAAGAAATTTAAGTAAATAATATTTTGTAACAGATACTTATTCGAATAATTAATCAGCTTTTATTATAATGTGTTTGAGGGAAGGAGGATAGGGGTTTGTGAAATTAATATTGTGTTAGACTTAATTAATATTATTGATATTTTAATTTCATCAATTTCCAATATTTGTCCCACGCCCATCTGTCGTGAGATGACAAGTTTAACAACCTGCCAATGTCAGGGTCTATCATATCTTTTAGGTACTTATTCATCACTACGAACCACATCAAATAGCTCTGCAAGTATTTCGTAGCCACTCCGTGAAATCTAATCAACCATTTCTTAAAATTGTCTATCTTGCTCTCTACTATCTCTACACTGTATAAACCTCTCTTTAATTGCTTTTTGTTTACTATTACTTTTTTACTATTAATATCTTTAACTGCCTTTTTGAATTCCTTTTTAGGCTTTACACATAGTACATTACTCTCTGTTATCCTTTTATTCAGCTCTTTTTTCAATTGCTCATTCTTAACTTTTTTATCTCCTACATGTTTGAAAAGCAAATTACCTTCTCTGTCTGTAACTACCAATACTGCTACTTTGGGATGACGCTTCTTCTTTGCTTTTTCATATTCTTCTCTGCTTTTGTATTTCCTTCCTTTTTCTGAATATTGCATTAACAATTCATCTGCCTCTACTATTCCAGAGAAGCTAATACCTCCTTCAAATGATCTCAATGCTGCTAATATCCTATGCCTCCATCTAAAACTTGTTTTTAGGCAAATGCCTACTTCATCAGCACATGCTCTTAAGCTTTTACCCTCAAGCATACAGCGTAAATAGTCTAACATCAATGGATATTTTCGCATGCGGTATACAAAGGTGCGTGCTGTTTCACTGAATTGATATCTACAACTTTTGCATCTATATATTTGCCTACCTTTGCGAGTACCAGCTTTGATAACGTTTTCACTTTTACAGTTCGGACAGATGGCTGCAGTAGATTTAATTTTTAGTTTTTGATAATCTACCACAGTAGCATGGTCATCTATTAGAAATTGATAAAGCTGATCGAGGAAATCACGTTTGTGGTCTTTAGGTAGAGCGAGGTATTCTTTTGAATTTTTTAGTAATTTTTCCATGATAAAAAAATTTTGACAAAAATAATAAAATATTTTTAAATGATATATAATCAATAAGTCTAACATATTTTATGTTTCATCAGCCCTCGCTCACACTCTGATATAACCCTGTTCCCCTCTTATTAATATTCATGAACAATACCACAACTTAATTTTGTTGTTAATTACAAAACTTATATCTTATGCACCTTCGAGTGAAATTACGTATTAATTAAACTAGATGTGTTTTGTGAATTTTTCTCTTTAACTCTAACCAAAATAAACGTTATAGAACCTTTATTTGAATAATCTTTTTAAACTATTAACCTAAAATTACTTATAAATATAAATTTTTTTGTAATTTTATAAAAAAAATGAAAAAGTATATTTTTATTTTATATTTTATTTTTATATCAACTTTTAGCTTTACTCAAGAGCAATACAACACACCGGGTTCTGATTTTTTTATTGACGTGCCAACGAGAATAAACATTAATAATAATGCATCTATTCCTATCACTGTTTATGTACACGAAAGTGAATGTACAAATTGTCAAAATTATCTAAATTATATAGACATAAGCATGAAATGTGCTAGCTCTCTACAGTTTAGTAATACAATTACTTTTAATTCTTTAACATATAACCAATTTATCAATCTATTTGATTCATATTCAGTAAATGATGACACTTGGGATGAGCAATCTTTTATAGATTCTAAACCTCTAAATGTTAATGATCATTCTATACTCTTCACTGCTGATACCAATATGTGGATCCCGCCTATTCCTGTTGTTCCTATTACTAAACATTATTTTTATTTTAATTTTAATATCCCTTATAATTATTGGAGTCAATATTTATGTAATGATAGTGTGGTAGACCTTCATATATATGTGAGTTTAGATTATGATACAGATGCTGAGTTTTGGTTCAGAGTTTTTGTTTATAAAGATGATTTTCCACAAATTACTAATTGGTATCGTGGCGACACTCATTTTCATTCATATTTTACACAAAATTTAGCAGAAAATGGCTTTCCTCTGAAATCTTCAAAAGCTTTTGCAAAAACTATTGGACTTGATTGGATAACTATCACTGACCATAGTTGTGATTATGATAACTATGGGATAAGTATGACAGATAATTGGGTGAGACAAGGTAATGAAATCTCTAATTTAAATTCAGAAGATAATACTTTTATATTTATTCGAGGTATTGAGGCTTCTGTGAATAATAGTCAGAATAAAATTGTACATAGCTTAGTGTATCCAAACCCAGAAGCTCCTTTATCTATGCCATATTTCTATGATGGAGGAGGTGATGCATCATCAACTAATATATCTATTGATAATATGTTAGATTCAATAAATAAATATAATGGTTTTGCTTATGCTGCTCACCCTTTTGCAGAAGGTGATAAATTATCTTCTCTAGTTAATGGTGATGTGTGGAATATTGCAGATGATTTATCACCTCAGAATGGTAGTGCTGCATTATCTGTAGGAAATGTAATTTGGAATAATCTCTCTGCGCCATCTGATATGTACTCTACCAATCCAAATTATGTTTTTAAAAAGAATTTAATCGGTTTAGAAAATTGGAACCTGTGGTATACTCTAACTTCAAATACTGATACAGATCCTTGGAATACACAGTATAATACTGAACCATATGGTTTTAGTGAAGTGCCCCAAAACAACTATCTACATACAATGTATAGATTTACACAGAATATGGAAGCATATAGTTTTTTACTACGAAAAGGATTAAAAATGAAAAACCAAAATCATAATATTAATAATTGGAAATTATTCCTTTCTGCTGGTAGTGACGCTCATGGATCTTTCAATTATTCAAATACTGATTATATTTATGGTGGATTAAGTGGTTATTTAGAAAACAATCATCCTGGTGCATTAAATACGCTTGTTTATTGTACAAATGGAATGGGAACAAATGGCAAAAATGTTTTAAATAGTTTAAAATCTGGACATTCTATTTTGTCATCAGGTCCTATTGTAGTTATGACTATTACTAGTCCATTAGGATTTACTCTTCCTGGAGACGACATAGATATTAGCTCCATTGATGCAAATGATGTAATTATTAACTTGAAAGCAATTTCTAATAAAATATTTGGAACTATCGAAAGTGCTTATATTATTTTAGAAACTCAAGATAATTCATATTCCTATACAATAAATATCTCCAATGGGAACTTTTCTATTACCCTTGCAGACTTATTAAATAATATGTTCTCATTAAATAATATGCCCATAAATCAATATTTTGCTATAAGAGCTTATTTAAAAACAAATAAAATATATACTGGCAATCAATCTACGTTGCACAAAAAACAATCAGAAACATTCTATTCATTCACAAATCCTATATGGATAAAATCTGGTAACTACAGCATAGTGAATAATTATAACTCTTCAATTATCAGATTATATCCTAATCCTACTTCAAATATTTTATATGTAAGTGGTATAGATAATAAAACCGTTAGAAATATATATTTAATTTCATCTAACGGACTAACTATTAACGTGAATTTTTTAGAAAATTTTAATACACTCGAATTAAATTTAAATGAGCTCCCAACAGGTGTCTATGTTCTTAAAATTATTTTTGATGATGGAATATATGTAGACAAAATCATAAAATTATAAAAAAATATATTTTAATGTCTAATAATAGTTATCGAGCCATTTAATAATCGAGAAGTGAGACCTTCTAATCGCCATTCGTAAACTTCACAAAGATAATAATAAACTCCATCAGGTACGGGACGTCCAGAATTCATATTTGTTCCATCCCAATTAATATCTGGATCTTGCGTTTCGAAAACTAAATTTCCCCATCTATTATAAACTAACAGATGTATTTTTTCGACAAAATCATAAGGAAAAGGTTGAAATAAATCATTATAACCATCACCATCAGGAGTAAATACATTAGGTAATGAATATAAATCGCAACTATTGATATCTGAACAAACTTTCATTGATGGCTGAGAAGCATTGTTATTAGTATCTACAGCTACTACGTAATAGCAGCCAGCTACAGTGCTAGCTAAAGTATGAATATATGATGTATCATTAGTATTTACTAATAGAGTAAAATCATCAAGTATTGTAGGGGAATAAAAGACTTGATAATGACTCAGATCATTAGCATCACAATAAGTGATTACATCTTGCCAAGTTAAAATATTAGAAAGTGAATTGCAATCAGCTGTTACGTGCAAAATAGGTGAGCATGGTGGCTCTATATCTATCGGCATAGCACATATCTCCTGCGACCAATTCTCTAATGGAGTTACAAAGCCAGGTGCAGAATAATGCCCATAAGCCAAAACTTTATAGCAATAATTATTACCATTTATTAAACCAGTGTCTAAATATTCTAAATTATTAGTTTTAGCAAGCAATTCATAAGACATTGAGATGTCATTAAATCTATAAACATAGAAACTATCATTAGTCCAAGGTACTAGATAATTAAAATTCAGATGAATTTTTTTATCACTAGGAGTAGCAACTAAAAAAACTGAAGAAGCTGCTGACGAGCTATTAATTGGCTGCCATGTACCATTAATTTGATTTAAAAGGCGTATCTGATAATGATAATTTTTGTTTTTTGTATCAATATTTTGATGTAGCAAAACTGTATCGTTTAAGCTAAATGTACTTGATAAAAAAGTATAATTATCGCCTGAAAGATTTTCGCCAAAATAAACATCATATTTATATGGTCCTGGATTAGCTATAGTATCAAGTTCATTAGGTTTAGACCATTTTAATAGCACTTCACCATTTATTTCATCAGTGGTATTTACACTCACATGAGTTATGACAGGAGCTACCTCACTGAGAATAGCACATGCCTCGTTGGATGCTTTACTCTCTGCTCCATCTGAGAAATAAGCATACACTCGATAGCAATATTCATTTCCTATAGCCAAATTGCCTTCATTAATATAATCTGTATAGATAGTATCTAATATTGTATTAGTAGAATCTATCAATGTAAATCCGAGAGAATCTGGAAGTCCAGTTTCGCAAACTCCTTGAACGTAAGAAGTATGCATATTTTTTCTAAAAATTTTATATCCAATAGCATTATCACAAAATTCTCTTTGCCATTGAAGTTCTATACCATAAGGAGTAGCTGTAGCCTGCAAGTTTTCTGGAGCTGGTGCTATAACTGAAACATTTATTTTTTTATATACTTCAGGAATATCAGCTATCCTTGTAAAACCGATATTATCCAACCCCCAATGATCATAGTCATAATTTGTGGATATATCTTGATACCATCTAATACGTGTATTAGGAGTTAGGGCAGCAGCAGGTAATAATATTGTGTAATTATTCCAATGAGTTAAGTTTGTTTCATGACCACCTTCCTCGTGGTATTTGGGATTAGGATTAAAATATACTATATTTATCCAGTTATTTTCTGAGTCTGTAGTATTATATTGCACATAAACTCCCTCATCTGGTTCATCTGGCCCCTCGCAACTGCTACCACCATAGCCAGTATGTTCTTCATATCGCATATCAAATTCTAAAATATAATCACCATCAGAAAGGTCTAAAACTGGACTTGTTAAATATCTTGGAGCATTTTCATCTTTGCCATACCAAATATATTTAGTATTATCCCATCCATTGCCACAAGGGCTATTAAACATTATGGGTACATTGGAAGTAAATGGAGATAAAATCCCATTATTAAAATTATATAAACTAGACGATGAATTATCTTGATTTAAAATATCAACACGAAAATTTAAACTATAAGAATTTATAGAAACCTCATTACAACTAGCATCCCAACTAAAATTTGAAGATACATTATGAACACCTTTTATTGGTTGAGGGAAAGTAGCTCCCATATCTATTAACTGTCCTGATGCTGTTAATAGCATAGTATCATTATAAGTAAACGAAGCACTCACTGGGAATGACAAATCATTACCGGCAATTATGCAGGTATCTGCTGGACTATTAAGAACAGGGCTAATACTTTGGCAATCATTTACTATTATAGTAACATCTCTATCAACATATCCAACCATTACCCCAGAAATTAATTTTTTAGCACGAACAACAAAACTATATTCGCCTCTGATAGGAGTATCCCAAGTAATAATCCCTGTATTTGGATCTAATAAAAAACTGTTAGTAGCAGAAGGCATAGCATAATTTGAAATATTCACTCCACCTGAATCTCTGCAAGAAATAAGCTGATACGTATAGGTAGCATTAGAATGAGGCTCTGGATCATACACACTCATGTCTAGCTCTTGCAATGTACCACTACATATTCTAAATGGTGCTGGAGATTGAAAACGTAAAGAATACCTACTGCTAACATAAGGATTGATGACAAGTAAAGCTTCTGTATATAATGATTTCTGCACTGACAATGGGATATTTGCTATATATGGTTCTCTGCATTTATATGAAACACTAAGGAGAAATGTAGAAGGACCAGAATATGTATGTTGCCCATAATAAATAACTTTTTTGAGATAAGGCAACCCAGCAGGTGATATACTCAGTAAATTCAAATTGCTATTAGTACCATCACCCCAGTTTAGAGATATATTTTGATCAATAGGACCATGCTCATAGACATAACATACTACATTCACCTGAAATGTCAAATTACTAATAGGCTCATATTGAATCTCTATGGACCTAATATTCATAGCATTAACTACAAAATTAGTTAAAATAAGAATTATAAATATTAGTAATTTTTTCATAAATGGAAAAAATATCCTGATTGTAAAATTAATAAATTTTTTCTTAATGAAATCACTATTTTATATTCAACCTATCTAGAGCAGCATGGTATTTTTTAGCACATTGCATATGTTCAGAGGCAGTGCGACTAAAGGTATGATATCCAGATAAATCATCTTTAGCACAGAAAAATAGATAATCATGTTTCTGATAATTTAAAACAGCATCTATGGCTTGAGGAGATGGCAATAGAATAGGACCTGGTGGTAATCCAGGATTTTTATACGTATTATAAGGTGAATCTATTTCTAAATGCTTATGAAGTACTCTTTTTATGTTAAAATCTTGATGAGCAAAAATAATAGTCGGATCTGACTGTAAAGGCATATTTCTCCTCAATCTATTGATATAAACACCAGCAACTATGGGCATCTCATCCCATTTTTTAGTTTCAGCCTCTACAATAGATGCTAAAGTGCAAACCTGAGTAGGAGTTAAATGCAAAGCTTGTGCTTTTTCTAATCTTTCATTTGTCCAGAAATTATCCCATTCATTTTTCATTTTCAAAACGAATTGTTTAGGTGTAGTAGTCCATAAAAAATAATATGTGTTTGGTATAAAAATACATGCTATGTTGTATTTATTAAATCCTAATGAATCTATAAAATCTTTATCATTTATTACATCTAAAAAATCTTGTTTAGTAAAAATAAATTTTCCATCAATTTTCTCAGCTAAATCATCGATTGTTCTTACATTATTAAAAGTTAAAGTTATCGGATCTTGGTCTCCAATTCTTATTTTATTAATCAAATCATTGTTATTCATACCTTTTTTAAGCACATATCTACCCGGTTTAGCAACAAAATATCTAAAATGTGTAGCTAACTGAAAAGTACAAGGGAATTTAAGAATGTGTTCATTTTTTAATATTTCAATAAAATCATCAGTGTCTGTATTAGGATAAATATAAATTGTGGTTTCTGGAGCATTATTAGGTATTTTCACATTAGGGAAATAGAATGTAAAGTAAAAAGCACTAGATACTAAAATAATCAAAACTACAAGTATTTTAACCAATCTCATATTCATTAAATTTATTATAAAATAATTCATCAACAAAAATGCCATTTATCAAATACCAATCTTTTCTAGACGATTGCAATTGGAAATTTGATTTTTCAAATAATTTGATGCTAGCCACATTACTAGCAGGTATTAAAGCACACACTTGGTGTAGCTGCAAAATATTAAAACAATAATTCACTGCTATGGATATAGATTGTGAACCATAATTTTTATTTCTATATAGCTCATCAATAAAAATACCTATAAATACTCTACGATGTAGAGGAGCGAAATTATACAAATCTATAATACCAATTTTATTATGCAATCTATCCTCAGCGACAAATCTATACTGCTTCTCAGAAAAAATATCCGTTTGTCCTTTTATAAAATTTTCTATAGTCCATCTAGAGAAAGGTTGAAAAGCATCACTCAGATACCAATAAGAATCATTATTTTCGATATCAAACATCCAATCAATATCATCAAGCTCTGGAGCTCTTAATTTAATATTTTCACCTTGTAAATTCATAAAATTTTTATAAAATTATAAATAAAATTTCTCAATTTCAAAAACCAAAGTAGCAGGGCCACGCAAAAGTAAAACATTATCATTTAATTGATTTACTTGTAGATCACCACCTAGAGCACTAATATTGATAGGGAAAGCTTTATTAAAAAAATTATTAATGACTATAGCTGCAGCACATATACCAGTACCACAAGCTAAGGTTTCACCTTCTACACCTCTTTCATAGGTTCTGATTTTTATTTTCTCACCCAATTCTACAAAATTTACATTCACACCAGCATCACCGAAATCTGGTGAAAATCTTAGTATTTTACCTTCATTATATACATCAAGCGAGTCTACATTATCAACGAACTTAATCAGATGAGGCACGCCAGTATCTACAAAAAAAGAACGTTCATCAATTTTAGTAATTTGAGATAAAACATTTATACTAATTTCTACATCCCATTTATTTTCTAATCTATCGAGTATCATTGCATTATGAACACCATCATCAGCATCAAAATTAAAATATTTATCAACATCGATAAGATTAAGAAAATTGGCAAAAGCACAAATACAGCGAGCTCCGTTACCACACATAGTGGCTCTACTCCCATCATAATTATAATAAATCATAGAAAAAATGCTAGAATCATTATTAGGATTAGCAAGGAATATTATTCCATCAGCGCCAATGCCTAAATGTCTATCGCATAATTTCTTTATTAGAGCAGTATCAAAAAAACTATCGGTCAAATTGCGGATATCTGATAAGATAAAATCATTCCCCGCACCATGAAATTTGTAAAAAGAGAAATTATGATTAAACATTTTTAAAAAAGATTAAAGTACAAATATAAAAATAATAAATCAATCTATTTTTTTAATCACCTCTGGGACGTTAGTATTTATGTTTCTTTTACCCACTAAATGAGAAACTTTATAAGCATTAAATTTAATATCATTGGACTGTTTGAGTAATTTTTCTTTTTTTTCGGGAGTATTAGCAAACAACCATTCTTTCTCTATAGATTTAGGTAAAATAAAGGGCATTCTTTGTTTAGTATTATGAATTTCTTTCATTATTCCTACAGCCTCTCTTGTAATTAAAGAAAAAGTATAATATTGTGTACCAGTAAACGGATCATTCCACACGTCCCATATGCCAGCGATAGAAAAAATTTCTTCATCAGCTAATCTAATAAACCATGGCTGTTTATTATTGCCAATTTGTTGCCATTCAAAAAAACCTGTAGAAGGTATCAAACAAAGTTTATTTTTGGCAGAAATATAAAACGATTTTTTTTGATGAAGAGTTTCTATCCTAGCATTTAAGGTTTTTACTCTAATGTCATCAGCAATATTTTTATTTTTAATAAAAAAAGGAATCAATCCCCATTGAAAAAATTGGATCACACTGGGAGCTTCATTAGCAATAATAGGCCAAGCAGGCAAATTAAATGCAGAAACATGATAAATAGGTTGCCAATCGGTACCTGGGATAAAATTTGCATTATATCTACTTTCTATCCTTACAGCATCAACAAATAATGAATTATGAAAACACATGATAAAAATTTTAAATAGCTAAATTAGGGAATTTTTATAAAAGCATTAACAAAGAAAAAGACTGCGAAAAGGGGTATGATATAACAAATTTTTGTTATACTTCAAAGAATGTTAATCATATCTTTGACTAACTATCTCTCTATACTTGTCCCATGCCCATCTGTCGTGCGATGACAAGTTCAGTAGTCGCCCAATATCAGGATCTATCAACTCTTTTAGGTACTTATTCATTATCACAAACCACATCAGATAGCTCTGCAAGTACTTCGTAGCCACTCCGTGAAATCTACTCAACCACGTCTTGAAATCACTTATTTTGTTCTCAACTATTTTTACACTATAAATCCCTCGCTTAATCTGTCTTTTATTTACTATTACTTTTTTACTTTGTAACCCCTTTACGCCTTTTCTGAACTCTTTTTTGGGTTTCACACATATCAGATTGTTTTCTGACAATCTACTCTTGAGCTCCTCTCTCAATTGTTCATTTTTTACTTTTTTCTCTCCAACTTGTTTAAAAAGTAAATTACCTTCTCTGTCTGTTACTACTAATACTGCTACCTTAGGATGTTTTTTCTTTTTAGCTCTCTGATATTCTTCTTTGTTTTTAAACTTTCTCCCTTTTTCTGAATATTTCATTAGTAGTTCATCTGCTTCCACAATTCCAGAGAAGCTTATTCCACCTTCTAATGCTCTAATAGCTGCTAATATTTTGTGCCGCCATTCGAAGCTGGTTTTCAGACAAATGCCAACCTCATTAGCACATGCTCGCAGACTTTTACCCTCGAGCATACATCTCATATAATC
>Ga0255341_1005855_pt1:0-7500 | contig 11879 bp, 2 predicted proteins | sample wastewater_treat_8_FD_192418 | JGI IMG/M metagenome (GOLD analysis project Ga0255341, IMG submission 192418) | Wastewater microbial communities from Lulu Island WWTP, Vancouver, Canada - plant12 | ecosystem: Engineered > WWTP > Wastewater > Unclassified | place: Canada: Vancouver, British... | reverse complement strand
CGAAATATATTTAGGTATAGCCTCAGGCGATGAATACCGGGGGTAGGGCTCTGGATGGGCTAGGGGTCCGCGAGGATTACCAACCCCAACCAAACTTCGAATACTGGATATTCTAGTCTGGGAGTCAGCCTATGGGAGATAAGTTCCATAGACGAAAGGGAAAGAACCCAGACCGCCAGCTAAGGTCCCAAATAGATGCTAAGTGGTAAAGGCGGTGGAATTGCACAAACAACCAGGATGTTGGCTTAGAAGCAGCCACCATTTAAAGAAAGCGTAATAGCTCACTGGTCGAGTGGTTCTGCGCCGAAAATTCAACGGGGCTCAAGCATCTAACCGAAGCTGCGGATCTAGGCGCTAGCCTATGATGGTAGGGGAGCGTACCAGTAGCCGGTGAAGCCGTACCGAAAGGAGCGGTGGAGGCCCTGGTAGTGCTTATGCTGACATGAGTAGCGAAAATTCAGGTGAGAATCCTGAACGCCGAAAACCCAAGGTTTCCTGCGCAAGGTTGATCCGCGCAGGGTTAGTCGGACCCTAAGCTGAGGCCGAAAGGCGTAGGCGATGGCAAACAGGTTAATATTCCTGTACCACTGATAGAGCGTTATCAGCAATGGGGGGACGCAGGAGGGTATGCCGTGCCGGGCGTTGGTTGTCCCGGTTCAAGCCCGTAGGGAGGATTTCCAGGCAAATCCGGAGATCCGTTAATCCTGAGAGGTGATGACGAGTTCAATTCTGAGCGAAGCGGCAAATCCCACACTGACAAGAAAAGCCTCTAGCGAGTTCTATTGGTGTCCGTACTGTAAACCGACTCAGGTGGGTGGGGTGAGAATCCTAAGGCGTTGAGTGAAACCTCGTTAAGGAACTCGGCAACTTGACACCGTAACTTCGGGAGAAGGTGTGCCCCCTTTGGTAAGAGAATTCTCTTCTTCAGCCGAGGGGGGTCGCAGAGAAATGGCCGGGGCGACTGTTTACTAAAAACATAGGACTCTGCTAAATCGCAAGATGATGTATAGGGTCTGATGCCTGCCCGGTGCTGGAAGGTTAAGGGGATGCGTTAGTCTGTATGGGCGAAGCGTTGAACCGAAGCCCCAGTAAACGGCGGCCGTAACTATAACGGTCCTAAGGTAGCGAAATTCCTTGTCGGGTAAGTTCCGACCTGCACGAATGGCATAACGATCTCGGCGGTGTCTCAACGAGGGGCTCAGTGAAATTGCAGTGCCAGTGAAGATACTGGCAACCCGCGGAAGGACGGAAAGACCCCGTGGACCTTTACTACAACTTGACAGTGTATCTTGGGTAGGTCTGTGTAGGATAGGTGGGAGACTTTGAAGCCGGGACGCTAGTTTCGGTGGAGTCGACCTTGAAATACCACCCTGATCTGCTCGGGATACTAACCTGCTCCCGTTATCCGGGAGAGGGACACTGTCTGGTGGGTAGTTTGACTGGGGCGGTCGCCTCCCAAAATGTAACGGAGGCGCGCAATGGTTCCCTCAGGCTGATTGGAAACCAGCCGTCGAGTGTAAAGGCATAAGGGAGCCTGACTGCGAGAGGGACACCTCAAGCAGGTGCGAAAGCAGGTCTTAGTGATCCGGTGGTTCCGAATGGAAGGGCCATCGCTCAACGGATAAAAGGTACCCCGGGGATAACAGGCTTATCTCCCCCAAGAGTTCACATCGACGGGGAGGTTTGGCACCTCGATGTCGGCTCATCGCATCCTGGGGCTGGAGCAGGTCCCAAGGGTATGGCTGTTCGCCATTTAAAGCGGTACGCGAGCTGGGTTTAGAACGTCGTGAGACAGTTCGGTCCCTATCCTCCGTGGGCGGAGGAGATTTGAGAGAAGCTGTCCCTAGTACGAGAGGACCGGGATGGACGAACCTCTGGTGCTCCTGTTGTCGTGCCAACGGCATAGCAGGGTAGCTACGTTCGGAACGGATAACCGCTGAAAGCATCTAAGTGGGAAGCCGTTCTCAAGATTAGATCTCCCTTCCGCTTCGTGCGGACTGAAGGCCTCCTGAAGACTACAGGATTGATAGGCTGGGTGTGTAAGCGCAGCAATGCGTTGAGCTAACCAGTACTAATCGGCCGTGAGGCTTGACCCATTAATCACTCTCTTCCTTTTATTTTCTTTGTTCCATCGGTATCATACCGGGTTTAACCGGACAAACGAGACGAATGTTCCCGGTGACCATGGCATAGGGGAAACACCCGATCCCATCCCGAACTCGGCAGTTAAGCCCTATTACGCCGAAGGTACTGCGTGGGTAACTGCGTGGGAGAATAGGTAGTTGCCGGGATCATTTCATATTCGAAAAGCCTTCCAGCGAAAGCTGGAGGGCTTTTTCATTATGTGCAAAGCCTATCTCAGGAAAATCGGATTATGTGATCTATCACCACCCATTTCATCACCACACTCCCATTCTGTTACATACCCTCAGTGAGTTCATCTGTGAGTCCTTATTCATGCAGTCCGGAATACAACCCTCAGTGGTATTAATAAATGAATCATATCAAGATGTTATCTGATGCAAAAAACTCATTGTCGATGTCGTTTTCCACCATAATCATTTTATACTTGAAAAATTTACCCAATCATGTATCAGAGGAGATGTTTGCTATTGAATGGTTTTGTAGTCTGATAGAGGGGTCGTGAAATGCAATTTCATGGGTCAGAACAAAAACTCCGCTTGCCTTGTGGCGTACCTTCTCTCCTTTCGAAAACCGATGTCCATCCATGTCCGGCGACACTGATCATGAGGGGAACAATATCAGTGACGAAACGGCCCCTGTTTTTTCTCTTCACTGAATAGACGACCGCCATTACGACCGGGATCCAGGTCGATGATTGAGCGGGAAAGACATAACGGTGGAGATGCCATCCAAGAAGGGCCCCGGAGCATAGAAGCCGTTTGCATCAATTGATTTTTCCGCCGTAGAGGAAAGTTCGAACCATATATAGATGAATTTTATTTTTTTGTTGTGAGGAGGTACGAGAGATGAAAAACGCTTGTTTTCTGATTGCAGCAGTCTTGTTTGTTCTTGATAATCCGAGCCCTGCATCGGCAACCCCGATATTGTTTGACTGGGCGTTCAACATAAACGGGGTGATCTATGAATCATGCGCGGGCGACGCTTTGCCCGACAGTTTTGATGACTCGGGGTTTGATTGGGACAGCGGGTTGGGGGTCCTGAAGATTATCTACGATCCGGGTCATACTGGTACCTTTCGCATCGTCTCGTTTTTTGATCATGATGTGGATGCTGATACGACCTCTTTCTACAATGAATATGGATATACGGGCGGCAATTTATCATCAGGACAGATGTGGGAGATTGATGAGCCCGGATACATATATGGGGATATTTACGATCATATATCAGAAGGTCTACTTGATAATACGAACGGTGTCACCGCAGGGCTTGAAAGTGATGTCTCTCTTGCCATCGGGTGGACGTTAACACTTCAAGATTTCGAATATTCAACGCTTTCTTTCTATCTGACACAAGACCCATCTTTTCTTGTAGACTATGGTGGTTTTGTTCTTGCGCAGACCGATGTAAAGACCAACGAAACCCTCTACTTCTATTCCACTCTTGATATCCATGAATATATCCCGGTTCCTGTGCCCGAACCTGCTAGCGCGCTACTCACGAGCATAGGCATTGTAGGGCTCGCGGCATACAGAAAAAGAGCTCTGTTTCGGTTCAGAATATCTGGCATCGGGATTATCAGATTTAAAACATAGCTTATATGATGTCGATGGGTTGGATGTTGTTCTCTGCCTGGATGTTTATGAAGAGGGGGTAAATTATGAGGAGTCATATCCTTCGGATGCTCGAGTATCAAAATAAGATCGTAGTCATTCTCAGCGTTCTGCATATATTCATTTTCACCGGAAGTTGCCAGGAAGGCCGTGCAAATCTGAACGACTCGATTTTCGCCATCCAGTATGCCCTGCGCCTTATGTGTGCGTCTACAGCATATGCTTCAGAGCCTGTAGCTATAGCTGGCGAGTATGGCCCTTTTCTGAAAGATCAGCTTCTTGGGCGAAATGCTATTCTTGATGGCTCACAGTCTTTTGACCCTGATAACGATGGTCTAGATTATACATGGTATGGGCCCTTCCAGACCGCTTCGGGAGAGAGTCCAGATGTCTTTGTCCCCGAAGGGACTTATATTGTCTCGCTTATTGTCAGTGACGGGGATTCCCTTTCAAAAGCAGATAGCACGATTATCACGGTAACTCCCTGTTTTGATTTCATCGTAAGGTCAAAACGTGGCCAATCCCAGCCATCTTGGACGCATATCCCAGGTACCGAGCGATATGATGTCTATCGTGCGGATGAGGACGACCCATTCACTTTTATTAAGATTGCCGAAACTACATCCACCTATTCAACATATCTGGATCGGACCGTCCAGAATGAAAAGACCTATTTGTATCTTATAGGGGCCTTGTCTCAAGGCGCATGGTGTTACTCAAAAGTCCAGAGCACCCATCCTACAGTTGAGAGAACGCAGGGATTAGTAAACTATGATCCGGTCATCTATTCTCCGCCCATATCTCATGGAACGGCGGGGATACCCTACAATTACCATGTCCTGGCGACCGACCCGAACGAGGATTCTCTCACCTATGTATTGGTAAACGCTCCTGAGGGTATGGAGATAAACCAGGCCACAGGGCTGATATCGTGGGTTCCGGAATGTGCTGGAGCCTATGATATAACGGTTCAGGCACATGATTCAAAAGAGGGCACCGACACACAGACGTGGAGTATCACCGTGGGTGATACCGCGCCGCTCAACCGCTCGCCTGTCGCCCATGCAGGCGGCCCCTATGCCGGCGCCGTCAATCAGGAGATCGAATTCGACGGATCAGGCTCTCATGACCCTGACGGCGACGACCTCACATATCTGTGGGACTTCGGAGACGGGGCAATCGGCAACGGCCGTTCACCCATCCATGGCTATCAGGAGCCGGGCACATATCCGGTGGTTCTTACGGTAAATGACGGGAATGGCGGTTCGTCCACGGATACCACCACTGCAACCATTCACCATCCGCCTGTGGTAAGTATTTCAGCCGACCCTGGAGAAATACTCGGAGGCGAGTCTTCGATTCTCATCTGGACGTCGGAGCATGCCGACAGTGTGAGCATCGACAATGGGATCGGGGCTGTCGATCTCAGCGGCTCAACCACCATTGCGCCCACGGCAACGACAACGTATACAATAACCGCCGCTGGCCCCGGAGGCGAGGCGACAAACAGCATCACGGTCACAGTGTATTATCCTCCCACAGCGAGCATCTCGGTGCACCCGGACAACATATCTGCCGGAGCGTCAGCTGTTCTCGAGTGGACATCTTCCCATGCCGATATGGTTGTCATCGACAACGGTATCGGTGATGTCAGCTCGATGCCGAGCGGCTCTCTGATCGTCTCGCCAGCGACCACAACGACCTACACGATTACAGCTTCGGGTATCGGCGGTTTCGCAACAGACAATGCAACGGTGACAGTATCACCTCTCCCGCATCTCAATATCTCGGCCGACCCTGTTGCCATAACCCGAGGGGAGTCTGCAACGCTGACCTGGACCTCCGAGAATGCGACCTCCGTCAGTATAGATCACGGGATAGGGACAGTCGAGTCCCAGGGTTCCCTGCAAGTGTCTCCTACTGCAACCACCACATATACCGCCGCCGCAGCCGGATCGGGCTGCATGGTCTTCGACAGCGCCACGGTGATGGTCGTGAACCCGCCGACAATACACATCACTGCAGAGCCGGCAACGATCATGGAAGGCGAATCCGCAACCATATCCTGGTCATCGGAAAATGCCGCCGGCATCACCATCGACAACGGGATTGGGGCGGTGGATCTGCAGGGCTCGATACCGGTGTCTCCGCTGAAGACCACAACATACACCGCGACAGCGACATCTGCTGAAGGAACCGGTACTGACAGCGTTACAGTAACCGTAATCCATCCGCCGACAGTGAGCTTGTCAGCCGATCCAGCAAATATCATCGCAGGGACATCGACGCTTCTGACATGGTCATCGACACACGCCGACTCGGTTTCCATTGACAATGCCATAGGCTTGGTAGATGCCACCGGTTCAATCATCGTATCTCCCGGAGCATCCGCCACTTATGTGATTACTGCATCAGGACCGGGCGGCACTGCTGTCGACACAGTGACCGCCAGCGTCCACCAGAAGCCAACCGTGAATATTTCTGCATCCCCGAACCCGGTTGCGGCAGGTGAAACCGCCATACTGACATGGTCGTCGACAGATGCCGACACCGCCTTCATAAACCATGGCATCGGCCCGGTGGGCGTCAATGGTTCCGCGGAGGTTGATCTCCAGGAGACAACCGCCTACACTATTACGGTTACCGGCCCTGGCGGCACGGCTACGGACAGTGTGATCGTAGTGGTGAACGAGAGGCAGGGAGAAAATTTCGGATATGCATTCATCCCCAACACCTGGGAAAACGATGTATCGGTGATCGATCTGGAAACAAACACGGTCGTTCAACGGATCAAGGTCGGGTTAGAACCGTATGGTGTTGAGGTAAGCCCTGACAGCGAACGGGTGTATGTCACCTGTGATCAGGGAGGGATTTATGTCATTGATATTGTCTCAAAAACGGTTGTCGGCACGATCGACGTAACGGCAAGCTGCGTAGCAGTGAGTCCGGACAGCTCAACAGTATACGCGGTCTGCCCGTATGATAATGCTGTCTCGGTCATCGATGCATCTTCGTATGCCATCATCGATATAATCGATGTCGGCGCGACGCCGCATGGCATCGCGATGAGTCCGGACGGATCGACTCTCTATGTGACGAATATCGAGGACAGCAGTGTGTCGGTGATCGATGTTTCCAGCGGCTCGGTAATCGAGACAGTATGGCTGGCCCCGTCATGCGCCCCCCTTGATGCAGAGATGATGCCTGATGGATCCTGTGTGTATGTGGTGTGCTCGTTCGATCACACTGTCAGGGTTATCGACTCGATCACGAACGTTGTTGTAAGCGAGATCCCCATCATCATATTGGATGGCTATACCTATCCACGTTATGTCGCCTTCAGCCCCGATGGCTTATATGCATATGTATCTGATGCCTCAGGCTATCTGCTCGTCGTGGATACTTCGATCGCCGGGATAGTGGGCCACGTCCGGCTGGATGAGGGAATTACCGATGTCGACGTCACACCGGACGGCAGATATCTGTATGTGCCCAATACACATACCAGTTGCGTGACGGTTGTTGATGCCGCCCTGCGAAGCGCTGTGCTCAGCATAGACGAAGATCTGAGCTGTCCCTTTACCTGCGGGCATTTCATCGCGCTCAATAAGTTCAAGGTGAGCGGAAGGGTCATCTCATCCTCGGGCAGTACAGGGATCGAAGGCGTAAAACTGGCCCTGGGCAATGGAAATATCATGACAACAGCGATCACGGACCGCGAAGGGAGATATACCCTTGCAGC
>Ga0255341_1005854_pt1 | contig 11881 bp, 12 predicted proteins | sample wastewater_treat_8_FD_192418 | JGI IMG/M metagenome (GOLD analysis project Ga0255341, IMG submission 192418) | Wastewater microbial communities from Lulu Island WWTP, Vancouver, Canada - plant12 | ecosystem: Engineered > WWTP > Wastewater > Unclassified | place: Canada: Vancouver, British... | reverse complement strand
CAAGATCGTCTTGCGTATCCTTGAGACCGAGAACCGAGTCAAGCGTCTTGTCGAGGGCCTTCTCGTATTCCTCCATACGAGGCCCCATGCCCTCGTAGATTCTGGCTAGTTCGTCCGAGCTCTTTTGTGCTCTTTGAGTCGCACCATCGAGCTCATTCAAAGCGTCTGTACTCGCGACAAAGTGTATGACCTTGCGCCCTGTTGCGCGCTCTAGCCTGTCAGCTTCTTCTTCAATGACATTTTTTAGCTTGCCGATGGCGGTGACCTGTTCGTCGGTGAGATCGAGTGTGACGCCGTGATACTCGCGTGCCCCTTTTGCCATTTCGGCGTATTTAAGCTGCACTAGGGTCAGTCCCGTCATCAAGGCCGCAGAGCGCGCACCCTCAATGGCCTGACGAGATTGAGAGAGTTCCTCAAGCTCTATTTGATACTTGATCAAATCTTCGAGCTGCTTGCCTTCCTCTTCCAGCAACTTGGTGACAAGCTCCTGCTTAAGCTGCTCTTTGGCCGCTTCGCGTGACGACAAGATCAGCTTGTCCATTTCCGTCACGGCCATATTAAGCTTGTCAGCTTGTTCGTCGTATGCGAGGTTGAGCTCCGGGACTAGCTGGTTCAGGCGCTCGACAACGCTTTGGATTCTGCGCTTGGTCGCGACGGACTTGTCTTCCTCTTGCATTAAAGTGTCTAAGTCGCCGCGATATTGCTTGATGAGCTCAGACTGAGCCAGATATCCGGCTTCCATATCCCGAAACTCATCGTCGAGCGACTCAAGGCTTTCCTGCGCTCGCTTGACAGCAGGATCAACCGCCGTCAATGACTCAACAAGTTTCCAAATGCCAATGCACGCCAACCCAACACCGGCGACAAGTCCGAACGTCCCTCCGCTGCCGAGCGCAGTCGTCACGTTTCCGATGACGCCGGGAGCCATTGAGAGCTTGTCGATCAAGCCGCCCCAGCCGGAGATTCCTTTGCCGACGAGCTCGACAGCGCGCCCGCCAACACTCATGGCAGGACCGATCGCCGCCACGATCAGACCTGCGTTCGTGATCGTCTTTTTTGTTTTGTCATCGAGCGAATTAAAACCGTCAACAGCGCCGCTCACCACGTCGATCAGAGACTCCATTGCCGGAGCGAGCGCGATTTGCACTTCCTCTGAGAGTTTTGCGCCCGCGATTTTCGCGTTATTGAGCAAAACTTTGTGCTGGTCAATAGGATCGAGAGTATCCTCAAATGTTCGGGCGATGGTGCCGCCGGCGGATTCTGCGGCATCCGCAAGTTCGCCAAAATCTAATGCGCCACGCTCAACAGCGTCGAGCATTGTGACGGCACCTTTCGTGCCGAAGATTTTGGCCGCCTCGTTCATTTTTTCGGTTTCAGATGTGCTGTTTTTGACGATATCCTGAAACTCTTGCAGCCCCTGGTTAAGCGGCTTGCCCTCTTTGGCCAAGGTCGCTTGAGCTCTAACAAGATATCCAAGCGCCCTGGTCGCCTCTATACCGTTTTGCTCCATCTGTGAGAGCAAGACAACAGATTCTTCCAGAGATAGACCCATATTCTTAAGCGTTGGACCGCCGCGAGCAATCGCATCGAACATGGTCTTGGTGTCAACGCCCGTGTCTTGGGCTTGCTTGGCAACAATTTCAAGTATTTTTTCGTACTTGTCGGCCTCAAGCCCGAAAATCTCAAGCGCCTTTTTCGTGCCCTGAATCGTTTCAGTGACTCCGGCGCCCGTGATTTCTATGTATTTCGCGGTTAAGCGCGTATTTTCTTCTAGTTTTTCGTTCGTCCATCCGAATTGAGTGTTCAGCTCACCGACGGCTTCAGACACGACGCCCATATCAACAGGCATTGTCTGAACAACGTTCTCCCACACGTCTTGGAGCTCTTCTAGGTTCTTGCCTGTTGCGCCCGTCGCTTTGGCGATATTGTCAAGGTTCTCGTCAACCTCCATAAATGCGGCGGTGGCAGCTACGCCAATACCGACCAGAGGTGCCGTGACGTACTTGCTCATACCGTCGCCAAAGCCCTTCATCTTTGCTCCGGTCTTTTCGACGGCTTCCCCGACTTCACGTGTGCGATTGCCGAGCTTTTTCATTTCAAGCTCTTGAGCCGCAAGCTCGGCCGTCGCGTCCTTGAGCGACTTCTCCATTCGCATTAAAGCCGATTCCGTATTGTTGTATTCAGTTCTCAACTTCCGCGTTTTTTCTGAGTTTTCGCCGTTGATCTTGGCGGACTGCTCCATCGCATGGCGCACTTCATCAAGTTTTCGTTTTTGCGAATCGTATTGTTTCGTCAGGATTTCGACACGCGACTTGTTGTATTCCAGCTTGTCGCCATTAAGCTGATATGCAGACGTGGCTTTTGATAACTCGCTCTTAAGCTCTCGCTGTTCGCTGTTGATTCTCTTAATCGCATCACGGTACTTTGTCTCGCCGTCAAGGGCGAAAATAGTCTTGATGGTTGATTCTTTGTCAGCCATTTTCTTCACCCTTTCTTGCTTAAGTGTTTATTCCATATCTCCAAAAGTTTATCCGGGACAATTTTCGCGACCTCTTCATCTGCTGTATCCACCCAGTAGGTCCCGGCTTTTTTACTGGTGCCATAATGCCGCCAAAAAGCCTTTGAGGCGTGTCTAATACCGCGTTTATCTTTGCCAATTGGGTAGATGTGGGCCTCGCGGATTCCGGAGCTGTGACGCGGCTTAATCGAGTAATTAATCGCAGCAATCATGTCGCCTGTGTCCTTGTGTCCATGCTTGAGAGCCGCACGCCTCCAGGCCTCTTTGCACTCTTCGGCTCCAGTCTCCAGCATTTCGTCAAAAACCTCTTCAGCTTCTTCGTAGTGGCGCTCCATGTCATCGATCAACTCATCCAAGCCCTCGATCCTACACAACGCCATCGCTCTCACCTTCCTTGCCGAACAACCAACTGTCATCGGATTCTTTGACGCCGCTCAATTCGAGTGCCGCCGCTTGCATGCCGCGCATGGTCATCCTGCCGATCTCGGCCAGACTAAAGCCCCACTTTCTCATGATTGCTTGATAAGTCAGCAGCTCGATGTCTTCGTCAGTTTTGGTTACATGCTGTTGAGTGTCCGGCCATTCTTCGTCACCCTCCGGCATTTTTCGGACATTCGAAGCGTCAAAGTAATTTTCCAGCCCGTCTTTCACCGGCAAATAGATTTGCTCGTAGCTCATGTTTTTCGCGGAGAAATCTCTTAGAAGCATGCCGGTCGCGACTTTCAGCGCGCCGAAAAATAGCGCCGTGCAGATGACCGGCTCTCGGTATTGCTTCATGATGAGCTTGAAATTCAGACACTCGCCTGTAATATGCCTGTAATAATCGGCCGCATGAGCGATGGCGTCATTGCACCACTCAAGCTCGACAATGCGTCCGTCATAGTCAGCTAGGTTGACATATGGTTTTAACTTGTCCATATATGCCTCCCTGATAAAAAACGGCCCAGACAGCTAATTGCCATCTGAGCCGTTAGGTTTGATTGTGCCTGCCATCGATTAAGGCGAAGGCGGCGAAGGCGGCGAAGGCGGCGTGTACTTTTGAGGCGATGTGAACCAAGCCGAAGCCTTTGTCGAGCTTGCACCGGCCGAGTCCTCGCGCATCCTGTACATGATGTGCCCATCCGAATCGCGAGCAACAAACGTGCCTTTCAATCCGGTATGCGTCTGATACTTGACGGTGCCTTTTTCGACCGTCGAGAACGTTTCGCTGAACTCGCGGAAACGACCCTTGTACAGCACGATGTACGCGTGCTTGTCAGTGCCCGATTCCTTTGACAACAAAGCCTTAAAGGCTAAAGCGCCCAGTTGAGGCGCATCGGTCGGCTTGACAAGCATACCACCTGTGCTGTCCATCGTGTGTCCAAGTAAACCCGCCCTGATTGCGTCGGTCAGCTGTGAGGCGTTAATCGTCACGTCGACAGACTGGAGTAAAGAGATTTGATCCTCGATGCTGTTGTCCGACTCAAGAAGACCTTCGACAAATTGCGGATCGAGTGTAACCTCGATCAGCCTTGACAGCTTGACCGCCGTGCCATAAGTTGCATCGCCTTCAGCCGGATCAGCCGTGAGCGGAAACCATGTCAAGTTGCTTACGCCGATTGGTTTGCCTACGTATGTATCTGCCATTTTTTGATTATCCTTTCATTTCAGCCATAAGCCACCGCCTTATGCGCCGCCAGCAGCCGCCTTAAAGATGGTGACGAACGCCGGGATGGGCGTGAATTCGTATCCGAGCAGTCCACTAAACGCAAGCGACACAGTGCCCTCGGTGGTCGGTGTGATCGCAAGCGTCCACTTCTTATTGGAGCCTGACAGTGTCCCCTTCGTCGCCGCGCCGGTACCGGCAGCCAGCGTGATATGGCTTGCTTCGAGGTCGGTGACATCTTTGTCAAAGTTAATCTCGATTGCCGTTGTGTCAGCAGAGCCGGACGTGCCGTTTTTCTGCACCAAGGAGAGAATTTGAACCTTGGTAGGCGTGTACTCTTGAGGCGATGTGAACCAAGCCGAAGCCTTTGTCGAGCTTGCACCGGCCGAGTCCTCGCGCATCCTGTACATGATGTGCCCATCCGAATCGCGAGCAACAAACGTGCCTTTCAATCCGGTATGCGTCTGATACTTGACGGTGCCTTTTTCGACCGTCGAGAACGTTTCGCTGAACTCGCGGAAACGACCCTTGTACAGCACGATGTACGCGTGCTTGTCAGTGCCCGATTCCTTTGACAACAAAGCCTTAAAGGCTAAAGCGCCCAGTTGAGGCGCATCGGTCGGCTTGACAAGCATACCACCTGTGCTGTCCATCGTGTGTCCAAGTAAACCCGCCCTGATTGCGTCGGTCAGCTGTGAGGCGTTAATCGTCACGTCGACAGACTGGAGTAAAGAGATTTGATCCTCGATGCTGTTGTCCGACTCAAGAAGACCTTCGACAAATTGCGGATCGAGTGTAACCTCGATCAGCCTTGACAGCTTGACCGCCGTGCCATAAGTTGCATCGCCTTCAGCCGGATCAGCCGTGAGCGGAAACCATGTCAAGTTGCTTACGCCGATTGGTTTGCCTACGTATGTATCTGCCATTTTTTGATTATCCTTTCATTGTGTTAAATCACCACATAGCACTCGACAATGTGGTGGAAATATCCCGTGTCCGATTCGTAAACCGTCAACGGTTCGTCCATTGCGACATATTCCTGCTCCAAGCGGTCAATCAGCCGCAAGTGCAGGTCGTCGCTTTCGTTCTTTGTGTACCGGTCAATTGTGACCTTGATCAGCCGATCCTCCGGCAGGTTGTCACTCATCGACGTGCTCGGATGATGAGGCGTCCACACCGTGTAGTCTTCGCCTGACCCGTTCCAAAAGTACTTCTTGAGCTTAGGGTCAAGCTCAAGCAAAAGCGCCTTGAGTCCTTCTTGAGTCATCATGTCGGCACCTCCACCACGTCGTACTTGTCAGCACGACGCTCGAGCGACAAGTCCATCATCCGCGGAAAGATGTCCGGCGGATACTGGATTTGCACGATGTCGTACTGTTTGCCGTCCCGGAGGCTCACCACATCATGTGTCGTCACGTCATCGCGGCGATGACAGCGTACCCTCATGTGGATCGTCGCCGATGCTTGCTTAGCCACCCAGTACCGATTCATGCCGACCACTCGTTCGTCATAGCGCAGGCGATACTTTTGCCTGACAGCCTTCTTCGGCATCTCGCCGGGCAAGCCGACGTCGATCACTTCGTAGACCGTCAAGATTCCGTCATTCAGTGGATTCTTTTGCTCGCTCATACGCTATACGCTCCTGTTCGAGTTGGAAGGAGTTGAGATCGTGCAAGTAATTGACGTAAAAGGTGTCGAGTTGGAGCGAGTTCGCGTAAAAGACGTAATCCTTCAGCAAACGCCGCTCGCCCGTTCCCTCGTCAAAGGTGAGCGCGTTCCCGCCCGCGATGCGTTCGAGGTACGCGACACCGTCTTTGATGTATTCACTCAACTTCTGATCGATCTCTGCATCGGGCCATGTGTACCCGAGATGCTGCCGGACGACCGACAGCAAGTTGCCTAACAGCTCTCCTGAGATCATCCGGCTTCCCTCCTAATCGATCGGTTCAATGACCGGGCGCTTGAAGTTGTTCTCGCTGCCGAGTAAATACTCCAAGCGCTTTTCTGATGGTTTATACCCTTCGCGTGGGTAGATGTCTCGACCGGCGATATAGACACTGAAGTTGTCCTTGTCATCCGAGAATGAGACAAGGACCTCGTACCGCTGATCTTTATCCGGATTTACTTCCTCCGGCTTAGCGACTTGGTCCTTGCTCTTTATAGGTTTCTTGTCAGCCATAAGTCACCGCCTTATGTACCACCCTTAAAGATGGTGACGAACGCCGGAATGGGCGGGAATTCGTAGCCAAGCAACCCGCTGAATGCGAGCGACACCGTGCCCTCGGTCGTCGCGGTGATCGCAAGCGTCCACTTCTTCTTGGAGCCTGACAGCGTGCCCTTTGTGGCCGCGCCGGTACCGGCAGCCAGCGTGATATGGCTTGCTTCGAGGCCGGCAACATCTTTGTCAAAGTTGATCTCGATTGCCGTCGTGTCAGCCGAGCCGGACGTACCATTCTTCTGAACCAGAGACAGAATCTGGACTTTGGTATCAGGATCGGTCTGAACAGCCACGTTCCGAACCTCCGGCACGAAAGGCTCAAGGTTCGTGATATCCACGTAGGCAAACGATGTGTTGTCTTTCGGTGTACCGTTGCCGAGCAATGCGACGGCATACGTCCTGTTTTGCTCCAGGAACTTGTATTCGTCGCTCGTCTGGATTTGTCCTTCGCTCGGACTCGCTAAGGTACCGAGATAGCGTCCCTTGATGCCGATGATGGCTTTGCCCTGAGCGACGCTCTGACATTCGATAAAGTCAATCGCATACGGGACAACGTCGATGTAGCCGTTGGAACCGAGAACCTTGCGCGCCTTCGTCACCTTAACCTCGTCAGCCGGATTGTACGCAAAGAACGGTACGCCGATGGAGCGGTCACGCCCGGAAGCGTCCACTCTAAGCGTCGCAAGGACCGCGCCAAGGTTCGCAACGCTAAAGCTGTTGAGAGCCGTGGCAGACTTGGCAGAATATCCCGTGCCAGGATCAATCGCGGCACTTAAGTCGCGGATCATACCGACAGGCTGATTCTTTCCGGTGCCGTTAACAAAGCCGTCTTCCAGTCCGTAGCTGAGCGAATCCTCGAGCAATGTGCGTACATAGCGGTCAAGCCATGCCGCACCAAGCTTGAGCATGGGTCGTGACACGTAAATAAATGCCGTCAGCTGATCTTCGCCGACATCGATTGATGCGAGCGCTCCCGTGATCTCTTTCGAGATCGTCGCGCCGACCGAACCCCACTGCGCCTTGTCCCTGCTTGCCGTGTTGTATACAAACTTCACATTCTCGGGCAGGTACAGCAAATCGATGTAATTGAGGATCGGATACGACCCCTTAAGGCTCGCAAAAACATCCTCCATGATTGTCGTGGGGATCGTCAGGTTCATCCCTGTCACCGCCTGCACGTAGTCGGTACCCTCGAGCGCGCCGATGAGATCACCATAAAACTGACTCTCTTCGGCGGTCAGGGTTCTAACTCCGCGTTCAGCCAGGATGCGCTGATCGTTCGACGCGACAAAATCGCGCTGCGCTTCCTGCAATTCTTCGGCGACGGATTCCCAGTAGCCGACAAGCATCTCGGCCCCTTGTTCAACATCGCCGTCCTTCATGAGCTGCATCGCGCTGGCAAGCAGCTCGTTCTTTTCTTTTTTCTTAACGTCCAAAGATTTCATTTGTTCTTCCTTTCCGCTGCTTTCGCTAATGCAGCCAAAAAATTAGCGCCCTCTTGGCGCTTACTGTCTTCGTGTTGTGCCGGCTCGTCTTCCGGCGGTTCTTGCCCATCGGGCGGTTCCTCTTCCTGTTGCGATTCCAAAACAACGTAACCGGCCTGTACTATCCCCGTAGTCAGTTGACCGGCGGGTACGCTCTGCTTGATCTCCTTGTACTCGGACGCCGCCATGACGCGATCTGCTAGACCAAACTCGACGCATTCATCCGCCGTGAGCCATGTCTCGGCATCCATCATTTCGTCAAGTTTTTCGGGCGTGAGCTTATCGCCAGCACGCTCGAGATACATCTGCTTGTTGCCCGCCATCATGCGGTCAAGGTCGTCTGCGGCCTTGCGCAGTTCTTTTGCGCTGCCGATGACAAGCACCCACATGCTGTGGAGCATCTGCATCGAGCCTGTCAGCATGACAATCTCGTCGCAGCCGGTCAAAACAAAGGACGCGGCTGACGCTGCCCATCCGTCGACATAAGCGGTCTTTTGTGCCGGATGTCTAAGCAAGTGAGCACGAATGCCCATCGCCTCAATGACTGATCCGCCTCGCGAATTAACAAACAGGTTGATCTGCTTAACGCCTGGATGCTCTGCCAATACTTGGCCGAAGTACGCGGCTGATGTCTCAGACTCTGTCTTTTCGCCTGTCCACCAATCCACACCATCGCCCTCGATCACGTCGTAGATGTAAAGGTTTAGCGTCTCGCCGTCTTGACTAGCCGAAGCCAACTGTCTAATGCGCTGACCATCAATCGTCATCGCCATTTGTCGAAGCTTCATTTGTCCCTCCTTTCTGTTCTGTTCCGGCCGCATCGATCTCAGCCGCCGTCCCAAAATTCTTCGTTATAAGATGCTTGTCTGCAATCGGGTCATCTGACCTCTTGAGTCCAAGTCTGTCTCGGACGTCGTTGATGGTCATGGTTCCTGATCCGACAAGCTTCTCGATTGAGCCTGCCATCTCGAACAGCTCGTGATGCTTGATGTTCGACGTGTCGATCTTGATACGCGTGCCTTTAAGCACCTGCTCTTTGCCGTACATCCTCCGGTTGATCTCCGTTTCAATGAGATCGGCCAAAGGGTCGATGCAATCCGTGAGATACATGTCAAAGACTTCTTTCACGCCCGCCGTCTGCCCTTTCAGAAGCACAGGCGGAATGCCAAACGCCATCGCCGTCATGTCGTAAATGTCGTCAATCATGGCGCGGTAGTCGCGAGTGATGCCGCCACCGCCACCGATCGTCCGCTCAGTCGCCTTCGTCAAATCCTGAAACGTAAAGCCTTGCGGAAGCGGAACGACAGCGTTCTTGCTCTCAAACATCGGCTTAAATCGTTCGTTGAGCATCTCCGTCGCAAGTTTCTTCTCGCCTTCACTCCCCGCCATCTGACCTTGCATATTCAGGATGCCTCGGACGCTCCCAGTCCGACTTGCGTGCTCGACGGCCGCCGACATCATCTTTGCGTAGGCTTCGTAAATGCCGTTGACCAGTTTTTTGACGTCGTTATTGTTGAGCCGGAAATACAAAACTTCGCGCATTTTGAAAGGTCGATCAAACTGAAAGTCATTGACCACAACCCCCTTGAACGTCCAGTCTACTTTTGCCTTGACGTCGGTCGTAAAGGTTTCCGCGATCAAAAGCTGATCGTCGTACTCGATGACAAGTGCCTCGTTCTTTGAATAGAGCCGCCAGATCAATTCTTGCATCCATGCGCTTGAGTTTTGGTTGCGGTTCGGCTCAAAGTTGAAGCGATAGTAGTCATCCTTCTTGACTTCCTCGCCTTCTTCAAACGTCCTGATTTCGCACTTAGACAGCGACCGGGCAATCCTGCTGACCGCCGTCGCGAAAGCCAATTCGCGCACCTTAACCTCGGCGCTAAGCTCGCCGGTCAAGACGAGAAAGTCAGTGACCGGTTCTTCCTCGCCGGTAAAGAAGTTTTTGATCTTGAGGAATAAGCCCATGCCCCCTCCTTTCTCCTGCTCACCATGTCAACACAGGCAGCTCTAGCGCCCAGCTGCTTGTCGTCGGTTGCAGGTCTTCATCCACCGTCGCGGCGTGAACCAAAGCCATGAAAGGGTCGGTCTTGCGTGAGCGCGGTTCGATTTTGTCGTATTTATAGTTTCCGGACGCGGACTCGGCCCGCATCCTGACTTTCTTCGTGTTGTTTGTCGCCCAGCGCATCAAGGGCACGTCGCCCCAACGGATGACCCCCGTCCTGAACCACGATTCGATCACAGGCGAGACGCTCGCGATCTGCAAGGGCCGGACCAGCTTGACGTTGCCGATCTTTCGGTCGTAGTTAAAGCCGATCTGTTCCAGCACCTCGCGCATGAGCGCATATCGCGCATTGTCAATCGCCAACGTCCGGATTGAGTATTTTGTCATCTGCGTGGTCAGCCAGTCGGCAATTAAAAACGGGTCGATCTGCGGACCGTCCACGATGGTCAAGTCGCCGCGATCCTGCCACTCATCGAGCGGCGCTTTGATTCGCGGCCAGTCAGCGGACTCGCGGCAAATCCAGCTGCGCTGTATCCAATAGCGTTTATCGTCGACGCGAAACAGCAAGCCGACGCTCGCCATGTCTGACAAGAGCGCGTAGTCGAGGCCGGCGACACACTCCATGCCGGTCAAGTCGACATCAATCGGGCCGCTCGCCGTCATGAGTTCGTCATGCGTCGCGACGATCATCTCGCGGCCCTGTTTCGACCATGACATGCGTTTCGTGTAAAACGCTTCTTCCTGCTCACTGTTATAGCGGATCGCCGCAAATTGCTGTTCGAGCATCGTCTGCAATCTCTCAAGGTATGGCAGCGACGGATTCGCTTTCTCCCAGCATCCACGGTCAAGGACCTCTTCTTCAGAGCTGACCTTGTAGATCAAGGGACAAAGACCAATGGCATCGTTCTCTCCGTTCAGTACATCCTCAACGATCACAAGCTCCTGATCCAAGACTCCTTCGCGGACTAAGCCTTGCGATGTGATCATGAAAAGCCGCGAATGCGGCCGCTTGCCGAACGACGAGATAAACTCGTTGATCAGCGAATAATCCTGATAAGCAAAAACCTCATCAAAGATGAGGCATGCTGTTCGTTTCCCGGCTTTGGTCGCGGCGTTGGAGGTGTTGTACTGGATGTAGCTTCGAGTCTTTCTGTTCTCGATATTCGTCTTTGACCGGTAATATTGGCCTTTCAGCTTCGGCCAATGATCCTCGATCATGTTGTAAATCTCGCTGAAACTGAGTTTCGCCTGCTCTTCCGAGTTGGCGACGATATCGACGTTGTAACCCTTAACGCCATGATCCGGCGTCGTGAAGTACCACGTCAGACCGGAAATAAAACCGTTCTTTCCATTCCCCGTCCCCATCAGCAAAAAGTACTTGTTAAACAGTACCCTCTTGCCGTGATCTATATAAGCATGGACGAGAGCCAGAACGTAAAGTTCCCAGGGGAACAAGGTAAATCCGAAGTATTTCTCAATGAGCTCCTTGGCGCGCTCGGTCTTAGCGATATCGATGTAGACTCCCGGCTCTTGCAATCGCCGCAAGTGATACCGGACGCATCGTTGCGTTATTTCGTCGGACGGAGTTCGACCAGACAGGATCGCGTTGGCATAGTCGTCGATATAGGCGCATCCGGTCTTATAGTCTGTCGTCGTTCGCACATGCCTCACCCGCTCCTTCCGTCGTGATCTTCAGTTGATTCAGGATCGCCAACATCTGGCGATTGACAGCGACCTTCTCTTTGACCGATGGATTGTTCTTCATCATGACGACGCCGGTTGAGCTTTTGTCTTCGTAAGCGACGCCGCGCTTTTTAATATCTCTCGTGAGTTGTCGGTCGATGTCCCAGAGTTCCATGTACTTATCGATCAAGTCTTCAAAGCAGGTCACATCAGCGCCCATCAGCATGAGTTGCTCCATCAGTGATTCGCGGACGGCGGTCTTCGATTTTCGTCTTGCCATATTGTGACCTCCTTAATTTCCCGTGTGTGCGAGAGAATTTGCGCTGTCGTA
>Ga0255341_1005850_pt1 | contig 11889 bp, 7 predicted proteins | sample wastewater_treat_8_FD_192418 | JGI IMG/M metagenome (GOLD analysis project Ga0255341, IMG submission 192418) | Wastewater microbial communities from Lulu Island WWTP, Vancouver, Canada - plant12 | ecosystem: Engineered > WWTP > Wastewater > Unclassified | place: Canada: Vancouver, British... | reverse complement strand
AGAAAAAGGGAAATTAAAGGTAATTCAGTCTGAGAATCCACAGTTTATTGTATTAAAAGCCGAAAAACCAATTTTTGTTTATGAATCTACGCTTTCGGATCATAGTAAAACAAATCTTATTGAACCAGGCGATAGCGATACTACAACAATTTTTGGAAACGACATTTATATATATACAGAGAAATGTTTGTGGCTTTCATCTTATGAAGAGACAGAATTTAAAATTTACGATGTAAACAACATTGAATTATATTCAAAAACATTGCAAAAGAATTCTGGCCTTTTTATTGATGATTTAGAAAGTGGACTATATCATATTACTGCAAATCATCCATTAACTGTTCAGTTCGGTTACTTAGACGATGAAAATTTTTCATATATATTTGGAAAAACTAACAATATTAATGGTTTTGCATTTGGAGATCTCCTAATTACGAGTAAATATGATGATACAAGTGTAGAGTTAATTTATGGAAATGTGAAAAAGAAGATTAAATTAAATAAGGCAAATGATTATGAGATAGTGCCAGTAATTACCAATTTTAATCAAAATTTACCAGAAAGTGCTTTTTTTTCGTCTACATTTAATAAACCAGTTATTATTGCAACATTTTCCTCTGGTAATAATTTTGGAGGAGAGTATATACCAGGCGACAATGGATTATTTTTAGATAATTCGTATAATTTTATAACTGGGAGAATTTCTAAAGAGTTTTCAAAAGAACAGAAAAATATAATTTCAATTACAGGCGTAGAAAACAACACTGAGATTTACGTAAGTAAAACCATTAAAAGCAATGCTACTCTTGAGCGGTTCACTGATTTTTATCTTGAAAGTAATATTTCAAATGGAGAAATTTCAATAAGTAGCAGCAAAAGAATTCTTGTGAACCATTTAAGAAACTATAAAGATAAAGGACTTTTCTATTTTGTTCCTCCAATTGATGATAAATCAATTACAGTGAGTTTTGTTCTTTTACCTCCTGATAAAAATGGAGGTTTTATAGAAAACAATAATAAAAATTCTAATTTGTTCTCACTATTGAGGCTTAAAGAATTCTTTATTAACATAACCATAAAAGAGTATTTATTTTTTACTATTATTTTCTTTTTTCTCATTTTTCTGTCTATTTTTGGATTAATTATTTGTGTAACTGCGTTGAGTAAAAGTAAATTATTGTTAGCTAAAAAGGAAAAAATAGTAAAAGTAGCGGGAGATGAAGAAAATATTCTAGAAGAAAAAAGCATTCCAAAAGAAGAATGTTTGTTGAAAGATGAAAGTAATATAAATATCCCCCACCTCAAGATAGAGGAAACAAAAGAATTAATTGACAAAATAAAAATAGATAACTCAAATACTATTTTAGAGAAAAAGATTTCCGATAGCGAGGTTCAAAAGATTAGAGAGAGAGAAAGTTTTTTTGAAATAAATCTACCTATAAGAAAATCAAATCTTGATGAAATTAAAGATAAAAAAATTGTTTTAGATCCAGGTTCTGCTAATAGACTATTTGCAGAAGGCTTACTTTCTGAATTTACCCAGCCTTATATCTGTAAATCAAGCACAAAAAAACTTACTGAAGATGTTGTTAAATCATTAAAAACTGTAGATTTGAATAGAATGGACTTAGAAAGAGCAAGAATAATATCCGAAAAGTTATCTTCAATAGAAGAAGCAGGGAAAGCGATAATTTTAGCTAAGAAAATCAATGCTAATCTATATGTCACTTCTTATAGGTTGCCAAATAAGGTTTACAATTTGAACATTGTTAGAGTCGTAGATTTGCTCAAAGATTACTTAATCTGAACGATTCTCCAAACTTTCTTCATGTTTTTCTTGTTTAAACTCAACTTCACAAACTAATCAAGTTTTACCTTGATAAAATCGGAGGATTATTTTTAGTTAATATACCCTGTATTCCCGATATATCTAACAATGATATTTATCAAAAATAATGTAATAGACGATAAATACTAACTTATACATTTGATAAATACTAACTTATACATTTACTTGAAAAAAGATCTTCAAGATATTAAAATTATGCCAAAATTTAATTTTATTTTAATAGGAGCTAAACTGATACAAAAAATGGAGGATTAACCGCTATTAAGATGTTAATTAAAATAAGTCATTAAATAAAGAAGGAGGTATATAATGTTCTGTCCGAATTGTGGAGCAGAAGTAAGGGAAGATGCTCAGTTCTGCCCTAACTGTGGAGAAAAACTATCAGGAGTAAAGGTAACCAAGCAATTGCCTTCAAGTGGTAACAGTTTATTTTTAAACATCATTGTTTTAATTACTGCTGGTGTATCGTTCATATTTTCAATTATTATCCTCATAGGCTCTTTATCTGTTAATAGTAGAATGAATTCTTTTGTTAACTCAATAATCAGTCAAATAAGTTCTTTTGGTGCTAATATTAATGATCCTACTTTTAACCAGGTAATTCAGTATGTGAGAAATGGAATTTCAGGCATCGGGAGATTCATGACTTTTACTGGGATTTTAATCTTTCTAATTCTTTTTTTAATAAGTTTGATTGCCTTTACTATTGTGTCTGTTAATAGAAAGATTAGTAGAATGAGCAATCTTAAAGATCATTAGTTTTAAAAAGATAGGAGGCACATAATGTTCTGTCCGAATTGTGGTAAGCAAATACCAGCTGCCCATACTGTTAAACACCAATTTTGAAAGTAGCTGGTGAGAATTCCTTAAAACAAAATAAAGAAAAAATCATCCTTTATCAGGTATAAAAAATCTAAAAAGAAACCATTGATTATTGTTCTTGTTAAGGTGTTTGATATTGCTGTTCCATTTGCTTAATTGTACTTATATGTTGCTCCGATATTATTCAAGGGGATATATAATTCCTGAACAGAGAAAGCCATTATGCAAATTTCCTTAATTCAAGCTTCTGTAACACCAGAAAAATCAATATCTTCTGCTGTTAGCAACTTTAATACAGCAATAAAATTATTTATGACTTAATTTAAAGGGTTTTTCTTGTGCAGAAGTAGAAAGATCTGCAAAAGCTTCTGACTAAAGTCAAAGTTTCTTTATTTTCTTCAATAAATGCAACAAGATGAACAGATGAAAGACAAACTTGTATCAAGAATATCAAATCTCACAAAAGATGTATCAAAAATTATACTTGTATTTGATAAGGGTAACAATTCAGAAAAGAATATATTAAATTTAGAAGAAGGTAAAATTGATTTTGTTGGAAGCTTAACTCCTTCCCAACATAAAGATATTTTAAGAATTCCCCTTTCAAAGTACAGTGAAACTATAGGTGATTCTATTATATACAGAACAAAGGAGGAGCTTTATGGTAAAGAGAGAACTGTAATAGTATCCTGCAGTGAAAATTCAAAGAAAAGGCAATTATCAATATTTACAGATAAGCTTAATGCTGTTAAGAGGAGCATTAGAGATATATATGATAAAAACAGAAATAAAGGTAAAGAGAATAGTGAAATCCAAAAAATTATGGATTCTTACTTAAAAAGTATAAGGATAGACAATTCAAAAAGAAAATTAAATGATACAATATTAGGTTTTGTGTTTATTACACTGCAAATTTATACTACCGGCATATGCCGAACTATTGACATTTTTATTTTTTAATATATTTTTTAGTAACTTTAACGATTCGAGGAATATAAGATGAAAAAAATAATTAAAGTTATCTTAAATTCATTAATCATAGTTTTAATGATTTTAGTGCCTTCTATAAGCAGCTTTAAAATAGGAAGAGTTCAATGCAATGAAAATATAACTTTATATGCCCCATGGGATTATACTAACGACTATGCAATGCCACTTACTTATAGAAATCATTGTGGTGATGATGAGAAAAGTGCAGGAAATCAGTGCCCTTATTTGGCTGTAGATTTTTACTTCAAAGAAGGGGGCCTTCCGGACTCCTATTTACTTTATAAAAGTGAAGGTATAGCAGGAAAGCCTGTATGTGCTTCAACAGACGGTGAATTGTATATTGTTCTGGCTTACTGGGATAATCCTGAGAATAATGGAAGAGTGAATTGGACTAAAGTAAACTTTAATAGTGATGGCAAAATAGAAGATGGAGAAGATCCTTCGAATTCATTTTATTTTATAAAAAATGGAATAGATTATTACATCGACATGCAATTAGCAGTAAAAAATAAAAGTTTAAATATTGAAACAAATTATGTACATCTTCAGATATTAAATGATCCGAAATTAAAAGATTTTTTTACTGATAAAATAAAGAGTAATATACGAAGTGTTGTTGAAGCTCATTACAACAAAAATCCAATAACAGGTGTAAAAGGTAAAGCTATTACTGGTGGTTATATCAAAGTTCAAGATATAAAAGCAGGTGAACAAATAGGAACAGTTAATCGTTGGGGAAATGCAGCCTACCCACATCTTCACTTTGAAGCAAAAAAATTAGATGAAACATACATTGATTTCTCTAAGCAACCTCTAACATTTTCAAATGAAATGAAGCAAATACCACTTAAAGAAGAACTTGAATTTGATTGGAGTGATAAATACCATTATTCCTTTCCAGCTATGCCAAGAAATGAGTTTGAAGTTAATGAATTAGTTTATGTAAATAAAGATGAATTAGAGATAGTAGATGAATTAGAGATAGTAAAAAAAGTTTCTGATGAAGATATTATCGGTAACTTAAGTAAAAATGATAGATTACTAATAATTAATGAAAAGCCTCGAATTGGAATAATTAAAGACAAGTGTTATTTATTCTATAACATAAAAATCTTGAATTCTCAAATTCCTGTATCTAATAATCTTAAGGGATGGACAATATCACAATATATGTCACGTTTTCCATTTCAAGATACTTCAGGACTACTTCCACTTATTGTGGTTGATGAGGATAATATGCTTTTTGAGGTCAATAATGGCAAGTGGATAAAACTATTTGATAGAATTGGTGATTCCACTTGTGATGCAGGTTATATAGAGATTTCAGGAGACGGTAAAAAGATTCTTGCAGCTTGTGGTTCAACAGAAAATGGTCCAAATACTCTTTGGTTAGTTAATCTTGAAACCAACAAGCCAACAAAACTTGCAGAAAGTACTGATTCTTGGATTTGGTATGGAGACATTTCTAAAAATGGTGATGAAGTTATATATGCTCTTCTAACTGATAAATATTATTATGGGTATATTATGGACTCTAACGGAAAAAATAAACAAGTGCTTGGTTCAGATTTAGGTTCTGGATATTCATACTCCCCTGCGTTTTCATGGGACGGTAGCAAAGTTGTATTTACTTATTACGAGTCATCCTTTTTTTATTCTTATCATAGCCTTTGTCTTACAAATTCTTATAGTATAAAATCTGAAGAATTATTGACTGGATCTCGCAACCATAATCCAAATTTTCATCCTGATGATAAATCAATTATATATTCAAAAATGATTAATAACGAAATTGCAAATCTTTACAAGTTAAATTTAAAGACTAAAAATGAAGAGTTGATAATTGATTCGCAAGGTGGCAGCATTTGTAACTCGAGATATTCGCCTGATGGTTCAAAGATAGTATTTTGTTGGAAACAGAACAATGATGAAAAAATTGCATTATGGGTTTCAGATTCCAATGGTAGAAATATGAAGCAGTTGACAAATTCAATAAACACCGATGCAACAGGTATATTTATTTCACCAGATTCAAAATATGTTATATATTCTCTTAGCTCGTCTAAAGAACAAAAACGCGCTGACTATATAGCTAAATTAGATGGTACTTCAACAAGAACTATCGAAGATGTTCTTGGCAGGAAAATAAAATGTGCTAATTGGTTACCATCTACTAAATCATTGCCCCCTAATTTAAAAAATAAATCAATTATTATTTCTCTCAAAGTTGGAGATTCATATATGACAGTAAATGGAACAAAGAAAGAAATAGACCCAGGAAGAGGAACTACTCCAGTAATTATTAAAGAGTGGGGAAGAACACTCCTACCTATAAGAGCTATAATTGAAACTCTTTCTGGAACAGTTAATTGGGATCCAGTAAATAGTAAAGTAAGTATATCTCTTAAAAACACAAATATTGAATTGTGGATAAACAGACCAATGGCAACTGTTAATGGAACATTAAAATGGATTGATGATAGCAATCATAATGTTACACCATTAATAATTAATGAGAGAACATTTGTTCCTATAAGATTTGTTGCAGAGAACTTAGGCTGTACTGTAGATTGGGAACCTAAAACAATGACAATTACTATAAAATACGAAGAGTAAGGGAGTAATTTGTAAAAGTGAGTTTTAGTACTACGATTTACCAAGAAAAGAAGCCAACTAATTTAAATAAGAGGATTAATATAATACATAAGAAAGGAGAAAAAGGACAGAATGATGAATTGGCATAAATTTAAAAGAGGATTTTTTGTGTTATCAATTATTTTTTTGTTTTTTATGAATTTTCTGAATGTAGGGAATTTTATATTGAACTCAAAATTTCTTTTAAAAGATTCCTCTGTATTTTGTCAGGATAAACTTAATTTTCTATCTCAAGATTTTACTACAGGTATTATACCTAATCCAAGTGTTTCTTACAATAGAACAAATGCTTCAAATTATGCAAATTATTATTGCGATAAATATTGTCATGATGGATATTATTATCTCACTTCAGGCGCATTAAATACGAATTCAACTACATGTAGTAAGCAAATTGATTCAGATTATGAACCAGGGGCTGATTGCGCTCATTTTGTATCTTGTTGTATTGGCGATCATCAAGGATCTTGCTCAAATGCAGATAATAAACATCCTGGCGGTGGACTAAAACTGGGTAAAGATCATCCAGAGAATAATGCTTATGGTAGATCTTCTTGTCTTAATTTAGCAACGGATTTACTTAATAAAGGATATGCTGTTAGCGTTTCACCAGTTGACGAGTTAGAAAAGGGAGATGTAATAATTTATAATTATAGTAATAATAAAACGTTCTATGAAAAGGATAAGAACCATCATGCTGTTTTTTATACTGGAAATTCAAAAGTTCATGCTCATTCTAACCATACCGAACCAAATAATCCATTAGATTGGTGGGAAAATGAATATGAACCTTTAAACGCGAACACTGCTTTATTCATTAAGATAGGATACAAATATACTTCTGATTGTTGGGTAAGAATCCCTCCTTTAGTAACTCCATATGTTAATGTGAGGAATAAAGCTGGAGGTAGTTTAATAGGTGAAGCTGAAGGAGGAGCTATAGGTAAAGTAGTTGGTGGTCCTATTTCTGCTACCTTGAAAGGGGAAAATTATTTTTGGTATAAAATTAATTTTGAAAGTGGTGCTACAGTGTCTTCGGGATGGGTAGCATCCATGTATTTAAGAAGCATTGATAATCCTCATCTTTTTAATGTTAACGATAAAATCAAAGCAAAATACCCTGTTAAAAGCAGAAAAGGTCCCGGGAAAAAGGAACAGAATATTGCTAATATTTCCTCTAACACAATAGGCACTGTATTAGAGATTGCTACCTACTCTGATTTGAAATATTCTTACGATGATGGCTATACTTGGGTAAAAGTTAAATGGGATAACGGATATGAGGGTTGGTCAGCACAGAATTATTTGGAAAAAACTTCTTCTTGCACTTTACTCACCGTAACTACAAAACCAGCAACTGATATAACTTCTACATCTGCTAAACTTAATGCAGTTGTTAATCCTAATGGACAAGAAACTGAAGTTTTATTCTTCTACGGTACTGATCGGTCAAACTTAAATAATCATACATCATTTCAACCCATTGGAAAAGGAAACTCAGATGTAAATGTTTCAGAAGTTATAACAGGACTTAAGCCTAATACAACTTACTATTTTAAAGCATATGCAGAATGTCCATCTGGTGGAGTAGATGGTGAAATTAAAAGTTTTAAAACTCTCGAAGAGCAAACTCCACCAGATAATAAGCCTCAACCCCCTAAAAATCTTACTGCTACTGCTGGAGATGGATATGTCGAGTTAAGCTGGAATGCAGTATCAAGCGGTAATTTACAAGGTTATAGAATTTATAGAGGAACTTCAAGTGGAAAAGAAAGCTTTTATGATGCAGTCCCTCAGACAAGAACATCTTATAAGAATACCAATGTAAACAATGGAACAACGTACTATTATTATGTAACAGCATTAGATAAAAACGGCAACGAGAGTGAACCTTCTAATAGGGTAAGTGCTACTCCAAACAAAAGTGGAGGAGGTAATCCACCATCTGATGATAAAGTAAAATTAACACTTTATGTTCATGAAGGTAGCTCTAATGGACCAACCGTTTCGGGAGCAAGCATAAGTGGATACGATGCAAAAAATAATTATTTCAGTAAAACAACAAACAATAGTGGATACGCAGAGATAGAAGGAGTTGCTGGAAATTGGAGCTTTAAGGTTACTAAGAGTGGGTATAAAGAGAATAAATGGAATCAAAGTATTACCTCAACTTGCACAAAACACGCTTATATTGAAAAAGATAGTGGTAGCGGAGGTGGAAATGAAAAACCTCAACCTCCAAAGAATCTAAAAGCTGAGGTTGTATTTGATTCATCCACAAGGAAAGCAGGTATTAGAATTACGTGGGATGCTCCATCCAGTTCTTCAGTAACTAAGTATAGAATGTATAGAAAGGAGGAAAGTGGTTCTTATTCTTCAATAGGTGATAGAGATTCAGCTTATACAACATTTCGCGATTGGAGTATTACACTTGGAAATAAATACTACTATAAAGTAACATCCATAAATAATTCTGGTGAGAGCGATTATTCTAATGAAGCAAATGTAATTGCTGGAGTACTTGTTAACACTAATGCAAAATTAAATGTTAGAAAAGGTGCAGGGTTAAGTTATGATGTAATTGTAACGCTTCCAAAAGGAACATACGGACTAGCACTCGGTGGACCCACAAAAGCAGATGGATATTACTGGTGGTATTGTTACTGGAATTACAACAATAATAATTATTTTGGGTGGTCAATTGAAGATGGACTTGATTTTTATAAGGGTCCTTTAAGCATTAAAGAACCAATTGATGTTGTAACTTGTTTTGCTTGCAATAATTTTAGATTCCCCATTTTATATTTGGAATATCTCTAAAACGACAACGAACTGATATATTACCAAACAGGATGTTGATAAATAGTTTTAAAATTTACATAGATATTTATTGGGTTGGCCCCCTAAATCTGGATAATTTGTTATCAAATTTAAAATAATTTCTTAGCTCTTCTGTCGAGTAAGGCACATAGTTACACAATGGTTTAATGCAACTATGTGCCCCTTCACAGAACCTTTTGTGCTGTTTTCCCAGTAGCGAGCTCTTAAATCTCATTCACTAAATTACAGCATAAGGATGATAGACCTGCTGTAATTTTAGATATAAGGGTAAGGTTCGTTTTCATAAAATTACCTCCTTAAGTTCATGGACTTAATTATGTTTCTCTTATCCCTTTATATAAGATTTTGGTTTCCTTCGGGTAGATTTAATTCTTCACAGGACATTACTCCTGTTACACCCCTACTATGAAACCATCCGACTTTCAGATAGTTATTTATCCATTCTCATCTTTTTTAAAACTTGTTTGGAGATATTCCTGATAGTTTTATTTTATTACTCTGTATACTAATCAGGAAAACTATCTGAATCTCCCAAGTTCCTGTAGTCTCCATTCGATATAATACCATGGTCTCAGACACCGAAGGAGTTACTGACTTCTTGCATTAACGAAATTAGTAATATTGTCTTCCAGCATTTGTAAACTGTCGACCTCCTTAATAAAATTAATTTCGGTGCTCAATCCCTTCACTTTCATTACGGTCTTATACCTCCTATCTGTTGGCTTCACTTGATTTTATACTCTGGATTCCGCATCAAGTGCGGAATGACAACACTTTTGTCATCCTCGACTCCTTTTTGTCATTCAGAGCGATTGCGGGAATCCACAGTATCTGTCATCCTCGAAAGCATACCCACTGTCATCCCTGAAACCTTACCCATTGTCATCCTCGAAATCATTTATCGAGGATCGAGGCTTTATTTTCTTTTTATTTTGAAAAGAAATACTTCCTGGATTCCGCATCAAGTGCGGTATAACAGAGAGGATGTGCGGAATAACAAAAATGGATTCCGCATTAAGTGCAACATAAGCGATAGGCTGTTTGCTAAACATTACCTATGCTGGACTTTAACCAGTAAGAGACTACAAGCTTTGCTTGGCGCACATACATAATAATATATTTTATTCAACATTTTATAAATATTACAAGTGTTAGTATGAAGTATATTAAAGTATATTACAGACTACATCTTAGAATTAGAATAAGCAAACTGAATAGTATTTATCAGTATTTGTAAAATAAAGTAGAAATAAAACCGTGAAGTTGGGATTAATATGATTTACTTTAACTTGAAACCGCATTTACCGCAAAATTTGTCTTCAGGATCGATTCTTGTCCCACAATTTGGACAAAGTATTTGATTTTCTATTATAGGAGTTGCATTAGGTGAACTATCTGCTTTCTTAATAGGAAATCCACAACTACTACAAAACTTTTCTTCTTCAAATATTAATGTTCCGCATTTTGCACATTTTCCAACAACTATCTTTCCGTACAACAACCTCTGTTCTTCAAACTCTAAGTCTTTTAAAGATTCTTGTTTTTTGGTTATTTGTAGTTCAGTATTTTGTATCATGTCAAACTTGCTTTTTAGTTTTGACTCATCTAAAGTTTTGTTTTTGAGCATAATATATACAATACTACCAAGTTCCTGTAATAGCATGTTCCTTTGATTTTCCAATTCAGAAATTTGACTTTTTATTCCTCTTTTTTCGAGAGCCATCTTTGCTTTTATCTGAACTGTGTTCATCCCTTTAGATATATTTTTAAAAGTCTTATCGAAAAAATCTTCAGCCATTTACAAAAAGCCTCCCCTCCAATAATTTATCATAGGAGTTAAATCAAATTATGAAAGTTTTTTACCACAATTTGAACAGAAAGAGTTGTTCTTATGATTTCTTGTACCGCATTCACTACAAAATATATAATCACCAGCAATAGATTTCTTGACTGGTTCTGATGCGATATATCTCTTTTCTAAAATTGATATAGATTCTGAGTGAGACCATCTCCAATTGAGAAATGTCAATATAATTGCAAATATTAGGGTAATATAAAAACCTGCTTCAAAATGGATTTTAACTGATTCAGATAATGTATTTTTAAAGTAGTCTAATTCAGAACTTACTCCTCTATTAGCTACTCTCTGTGCATAAAAAGGTGCAATAAACCTAAATATTAATAATATTAGAGAAATTAGTCCTGCTAAAAAGATAGATAAATTATGATATCTTTTGTCGTTAAGAAAAACAAAAACTATTCCTCCTATAGTTGCAAGAAGACTAAATAATATCCATGGGCCACTATCAACCTTTTGCACACCAGCACCATAGATTGTAGCATTCTGTGATGCTAACTGAAAACCAGTAGCTTTTCCAACTGTTGTTCCTTCACATGATATAGTAATCCATGGTAATGAAAAAAGAATTAGAATAATTAGAAAAAGTGCTACTGAAAACCCTTTTTTCATATTGATAACTCTCCTTGCTTTTTATTGTATCTCGCTTCACTTATTTTTTATATATTTTCTAATATTATTTAAAATATCATGAATACTAAAAAGCACAATTATCTGTTCGCAAATTTTAACTTTCCCCATTTCTTTGGACAGAAATTAGTATAAATCAAAGTGATAAATTTTCAAGTTTAAGTTTTACCTCCTTGTTGGTAATATACCTCATAAGGTGTCTTGTACGAATGAGCTTGATGAGGTCTTTCTGTGTTGTAGAAGT
>Ga0255341_1005842_pt1 | contig 11901 bp, 9 predicted proteins | sample wastewater_treat_8_FD_192418 | JGI IMG/M metagenome (GOLD analysis project Ga0255341, IMG submission 192418) | Wastewater microbial communities from Lulu Island WWTP, Vancouver, Canada - plant12 | ecosystem: Engineered > WWTP > Wastewater > Unclassified | place: Canada: Vancouver, British... | reverse complement strand
GTTTTGCAGATTATGTAGTTCCGCCTTATTTGTTGTACCGGATGCCTCAACGGATCGAAATGGACTCCTCTCAATTAAAAGACTGGGTGCTGATAAGCGGTTTCACCATGCTCAGTGATCATTTTGCTTCCTATATGGAAAGCGATGCAGAAGAAAACATTTCGGCTAATCTGGTTGAAATTGATAGATTAAGTTTTGACGATATTAAAAGTGCAATCCATGCAGAATTTCAAAGCAAAATCAAATCATACGATCCTTCGAAAATTTGGCAATTTCAATATGTAGACGAGTACAAAGATGGGAACACAATCCTCCTCGCCCCAACAGGAATGGGTAAAACAGAGTTTTCATTTTTGTGGACTAATGGCGTAAAATTCTTCTACACTTTACCTTTGCGAACGGCTGTTAACCAGATATTCGACCGAACAGAAGGAATCTTTGGGAAAGGAAAATCCGGAATAATGCATTCCGATGCTGATGTTTATATTTATGGAGAAGGCGGAGAATCTGAATCAATGCGGGTTTATGATTTTGCCCGGCAATTATCTACTCCAGCAATTGTTTCTACCGGGGACCAGTTTTTCCCTTATGGACTCCGTCCGCCAGCTTACGAAAAGATTTTTGCAAAGTTTTCTTATTCTCGGCTTATCATCGATGAAGTTCAGGCTTATGACCCCAAAGCTGCTGCGATTGTGGTCAAGTTTATAGAACACATTGTACAAATGGGAGGAAAGTTTTTGTTGATGACAGCAACTATTCCTGGATTTATTCGAAAACAGATCGAAAGAAGAATTGGTGCTGACGACTTTAAAACATTGAACCTCTTTGAAAAAGATACAGAGCTTGCCAGTTTTTCCAAACACAAGGTTCAATTGAACGTGGAAGGTTACCAAGAAGACCAGCTTTCGTACTCTAAAGAACTGATTCAGAAAATAATCAGTAAAGCCAATGAAAATGGAGGTAGCCGAGTTTTGGTTGTTTTGAACACGGTCAAACAAGCCCAGGCAGTTTTCGACGATCTACAAAAAGCGACAAAAGGAAGTGCTGATATCCGACTGTTTCATTCTCGTTTTACTCAAAAACATAGAAAAGACAAGGAATGCGAATTGGCAAAATTCATTGGGAATAACGATGAATCAAGAGCCGACAAACGAACAAAAATCCTTGTAGCTACACAGGTTGTCGAAGCCTCGCTCGATTTAGATGCGGATTACCTCTTTACTGAGTTGGCTCCATGGGATTCATTAATCCAAAGGATGGGGCGAGTACTTCGTGAAGCACATCCAAAAGCTAATAATTTGAACGAGGTGGTTAAACGCCGTTATTCTTTAAATGATATTCCTGAAAATGTATTTGTGTTAGTTTATAACGGAAAAAACAAAAGAGGGAAAGCTCTTTTTGAATCCAGTCAAGGATATGTTTATGATTCTGATTTGTTAAACCTGACGCTTAAATTGATTGAGAACAAGGAAATCAATGAAAAAGGACTGACTGAATTCTATGAAAAGGAAAAAAACATTGAGCTTGGGAGCCATAAGCCAAATTCGTTCATTCTATCCGAAGAACAAAAAGCTTTTTTAGTAGAGCGGCTTTATTTCACACTTGGAAACTCTGAAAAGAAAAAAAGTAAATATCTCGACCAGTTTTTTAAAATGCTTCAAATCCTTGACGCTGGTTTCATGTCCGACCGAAAAAGTGATGCACAAAAGGTTTTTCGTGAAATCAATGATGTTAACGTAATATCGTCAAAATTGAGAGATGAGTTTGTCAAGGAATTGAATGACTTCAAGTATGACGAGAAGTATGCGTATACCCGATTCAAAAAAGATATCCTTTCAAAATACTTAATCAGCGTGCAAATCAGCAAAGTGAAGGAATATCTTACTGAAGCAAATCATGTGCCATACTCTATTCAAATCAATGATGAAATTGCCGATCCAAATTTTCTTTCAAGACTAAAGAGCTGGCTATTCGGAGTATACTTTGTCGATTTGGAGTATTCTGATGATGGAGGACTGGTTGGAGTTAAAGAGATTTCTTCGTTTGAAATGCTCTAACTTATTTTGCTGGCATTGCGATCCCGAGCGGGCTTTTAGTTGTAACTTAAGATATAGAAAATAAAACCATTCACTATATTCTGAAATAAAAAAGTTCCTATGCTCACCACCGGAACCCATTTCAACTATTACCTGATTTGTCAGCGCAAGTTGTGGTTGTTTGCCAATGGCATCCAAATGGAAGCCACATCGGACCTGGTTTACGAGGGGAAGTTGCTGCACGAAACCTCCTACCCGCACCGCGCTGAGAAATACCAGGAAATTGAGCTTGACGGTGTCAAGATCGATTATTACGACCCTCGTAATAAAGTGATCCACGAAATCAAGAAGTCGGACAAACATGAGGAGGCGCACGAATGGCAGGTGAAATATTACCTCTATGTGCTTGAACAAAATGGAGTGGAAGGCGCTACAGGGCTGCTCGAATACCCCAAACTGCACAAAATCAACGAGGTGCTGCTCACCACCCCTGACCGCGAAGCCATCCGGGAGATGATCACCGATATCGGGAAGATTGTTCACCAGGAACTTTGCCCGGAACGAATACAAAAGTCACGGTGCAAGAACTGCAGTTATTTCGATTTTTGCTGGAGCGGGGAGGAAAACCAATGAAGAAAACCTATTACCTATTTAACCCGGGCCGTTTACAGCGCAAAGACAATACGCTGAAGTTTACACCTTTCGACGAAGATGGCAACGAGGAGAAACCGCGCTATCTGCCCGTTGAGAATGTGGGTGAACTGTATTGTTTTGGTGCGTTAGATGCCAATTCGGCCTTGTTTAATTTTCTCGGCAAGGAGCAAATACCGGTTCATTTCTTTGACTATTACGAAAATTACACCGGCTCCTTTATGCCGCGTGAAGCTTTGCTTTCAGGGAAAATGGTGATTGCCCAGGTCAAATTTCAGCAGAACAAAAAGAAGAGAATTGACCTCGCCCAACGAATCTTGGACGGAGCCAGTTACAACATGGTGAAAAACCTGAAATATTACAACAGTCGCGGGAAAGACCTGGAACCCATTATTGGCATCATAGAAAGTCTGGCAGCAAAGATTCCGGATACTACGGCCATCAACGAACTGATGGGGATCGAAGGGAACATCCGGAAGAACTACTACGAAGCTTTTGAGCTGATCATCAACGATTTCAGCATGGGCGGACGAAGCTATCAGCCTCCGGGGAACGAGGTGAATGCGCTGGTTTCATTCGGCAATATGATGTGTTACAGCCAATGTTTGCGGGCGATCCATCAGACACAGCTCAATCCGGTCATCAGTTTCCTGCATGAACCGGGCGAACGCCGCTATTCGCTTTCGCTCGATCTGGCCGAAATTTTCAAGCCGCTTCTGGTTGACCGGGTCATTTTCAAGGTAACCAATAAAAAGATGATCCAATCGGTGCATTTCGAAGAAAACCTGAACCGGGTGATTCTGAAACCCAATGGGAAAAAGAGGTTTGTGCAGGCGTTTGAAGACCGGTTGGAAGAAACCATCGCTCACCGGACTTTAAACCGATCGGTAAGTTACAAGCACCTGGTCAAGCTGGAGTGTTACAAGCTGCAAAAGCATTTGCTGGAAATTGAAGAATACAAACCATTTAAAATGTGGTGGTGATGTATATAGTTGCCATGTACGATGTAGGTAAAAAGCGGGTTGGTAAAATGCTTAAACTATTCCGGCAGTATCTGAGTTGGATTCAGAATTCGGTATTTGAAGGCGAGATTACGGATGTGAAACTGCTTGAATTAAAGGAAAAGGCAAAGATGATTATGAATGAAGAAACCGACAGTTTGATTATTTTTAAAACCCGTCAGGAAAAGTGGCTGGATAAGGAGATTGTAGGGCTTGAGCGCCAGAATGTAGACACTTTTTTGTAATCAATTGGTTGTCGATCGCAGGGAAAACGATGAAAAATCGTGACCAACGGCGGCAAATTTATAGGAACTCCGTTCTTTGACATACTGGAAATAAGGCAAATATCCCATATTGTCGAACTCCTGAAGAAAATTCACTTTGGGAGTTCGACAACTTTTCAAGAAAAAAGCACTATTTTTGCAAAAGTTAATTTACTGAGAATTAGCTAATTTTTTTGAGTCGTCGAACGGCTGCCAATCGCACCAATCTGGAATTGAAACATTGAAAAAAGATTTGATACTTGGGAAAAGTTTGCTGCCAATCGCACCAATCTGGAATTGAAACTTAAAATATCAGCGTTCGCGAACGACGAAACAATCTGGCTGCCAATCGCACCAATCTGGAATTGAAACGATGGACCGTATTGGGAGAAGTTGCCATTCACGCGCGCTGCCAATCGCACCAATCTGGAATTGAAACTGCAGTTAACGATAACTTGTTTATAACAGCAATGCTGCCAATCGCACCAATCTGGAATTGAAACGGTCCAGAGGTGGATCGCCGGCCTTCGTGTTTGCTTCTGCCAATCGCACCAATCTGGAATTGAAACCTGGTAAACGAGGATGACTGGATGCTCAGGATGGCTGCTGCCAATCGCACCAATCTGGAATTGAAACGTTTAAACACACTATATCGACCTGGAACGGGTGCACTGCCAATCGCACCAATCTGGAATTGAAACGGTTAAAAACCGGGCAAAGCGATTGGCGGAAAGGGCTGCCAATCGCACCAATCTGGAATTGAAACTTCGATCAAATACTGAACGTCACCCCATTCGGGTTCCTGCCAATCGCACCAATCTGGAATTGAAACAAGCATAATGCTTTGTGGGATGCAATAGTAATAAAACTGCCAATCGCACCAATCTGGAATTGAAACTCATCAAGCGTCAATTTTTGCCCTACGAACTGACACTGCCAATCGCACCAATCTGGAATTGAAACAACATTGAATTAAGCCTTGACAAACAAGGCGAAATACTGCCAATCGCACCAATCTGGAATTGAAACCAGGATCTTTTCAGGATCAAAGTCCTCGGGGAGTTCTGCCAATCGCACCAATCTGGAATTGAAACTGACGTTAGTTGAGCGGGAGAAGTTGGCAAGTATCTGCCAATCGCACCAATCTGGAATTGAAACTTTGAATTAACAGATATAGGAGCGGGTGGAGCAATACTGCCAATCGCACCAATCTGGAATTGAAACGTATTAAATTATAAATTAAACACATATCAAAATGAACTGCCAATCGCACCAATCTGGAATTGAAACAAGCTTCGTTTATCTTTGCCTGTTTCGCTACAAAGCTGCCAATCGCACCAATCTGGAATTGAAACTGCAGCAGCTACTGAAATACTGAAGCCGTCGCGACTGCCAATCGCACCAATCTGGAATTGAAACCTGTGCATAATCGCCGAACCCTCCTCGTTTATAAACTGCCAATCGCACCAATCTGGAATTGAAACTCGAGTTCTATGTGGTCAAGACAAGGGAGCATTAGCTGCCAATCGCACCAATCTGGAATTGAAACGTAGTTGATGAAACTTTTGTGATAGGCAGTCATATTCTGCCAATCGCACCAATCTGGAATTGAAACGAGTGAAAGTTTTCCACGCATCTGTCCAATTCATGCTGCCAATCGCACCAATCTGGAATTGAAACTGGCTCCACCTATCTTTTTCAGAACGTCGTCGATTCTGCCAATCGCACCAATCTGGAATTGAAACGATTCCCGCGATTGTACTTGCTCCTTCTGTCGTGCTGCCAATCGCACCAATCTGGAATTGAAACGGGTAAAGTGGTCTCTAAAGGACTTGAGGAAGTTGGCTGCCAATCGCACCAATCTGGAATTGAAACAAAGAAGTCTTTTCATGTCGACTTCTCCTGTTTTTCTGCCAATCGCACCAATCTGGAATTGAAACGGAAAAAGGCGAAGATGCCTTCAAGGAATTTTACACTGCCAATCGCACCAATCTGGAATTGAAACCGGATATGATGAATAAAGAAAGGTTTGACTGGCAAAACTGCCAATCGCACCAATCTGGAATTGAAACTTTAAATGTACTTCAAAATGGATGCAAAAAAAGAAACTGCCAATCGCACCAATCTGGAATTGAAACGTGGGTGTTTCTTCTGTCAGTTGTTTTTCTTGCACTCTGCCAATCGCACCAATCTGGAATTGAAACGGTGGATCGAGAAACATCTTGATCTCCGGGAGGATACTGCCAATCGCACCAATCTGGAATTGAAACTGCAGACGGCCGTAACCCTTCCGGGCGGGTGGCTTCTGCCAATCGCACCAATCTGGAATTGAAACATCAAAGGATTTCAAGGTAGAAGAAGTTACTACTCCCTGCCAATCGCACCAATCTGGAATTGAAACACGCTGTACATCCTCTAAAAACACCATTGGACGAATTCTACCAATCGCACCAATCTGGAATTGAAACGGTCGTCAGTCATCCCGTGACTTTCAGCCTGAGACTACCAATCGCACCAATCTGGAATTGAAACCTTTGAACATGCAAATCACACGGTTTCAGTGGATTACTACCAATCGCACCAATCTGGAATTGAAACCGATATTCGAGGAAGAACCCCTCAGGGTCCACCCCCTACCAATCGCACCAATCTGGAATTGAAACCGAATAGCCCCTGGTTGATAAGGTCCTGTTTGAAATCCACCCAGTCCTTTTCAACCGTTGCCGCAACTGTTTCAATATCCGCCTCGCTGGTGACGGCGAGGTTCGCGTGTTTGAGGAAACTATCGGCCACCCCCTTCTCTTTTAGTTTGGCTGTAAGCTTCGCAGAAAGTGCTGCCTGCTGCTCCTTCTTTTCGAATGTCTCAAGTTTCTCCATCATCGCCTTGGCCCACGGCGGGACGTCGTCCTTTGTGGGTTCTGCGGGTTTTGGAGACTCTGCGGGTTTGCGTTCCAGTTCTGCTTTTTGCTTTGTCAGCGCAGATGCTACACGTGCATCAACGTCGCCCTGGAATGCTTTAAGGAGCGGTTCGACCCCGACGATTGCGGTTTCGATCTGTGTTTCTTCAGTTACGGTTGCTGACAGATAGTCTGCAACGCCCCCGAATGCTTTTTCTGTGAACCCCAAATTCTGGAACTTGGTTTTCAGCGCAGTTAAAATTTTATCTTTCATCCTGTGAAAATTTGTTTTGTTGCAAATTTCATCGGATTACAAAGCATTTAACAGTGATTTATTCGGTTTTTTTTAATCGTTTTGGAAATGTGCAAAAAAAATCAGAAGAAGGTAAATTTACAGATTCGTCAAAATTTTGATTTATAAAAAAATATTTGTATATTTGATGCGTCCATTCTACGGATTGGGCGACCGCGGGCCGGGTAGTTTACTGCCTGGCTTCTGCTTTTTAATATATTCTTGTCAGTCCATCATCTTTCAATAACCATAATTCAATTACTGTTTTATTTTTATCACGGATGTAATCGTTAACTCTTTTTTTATAATACCATATTTCATGGCCACAATCATCTATAATGAGTCTACTTGATTGTTTGTGTCCGTGTTTAAGCATATTCCGAAGAGCGTTCTTTCGATTTTTTGATGTAAATCCCTCATATTCATAGAATTTACCATTAACTTTTAGGTCTGGACATTTTCCAGCATATTTGGTGCCTACGAGATCCCCAAAAATCTGAGTGTATAGATTATCCTTGTGATGAATTTTAGGCAATATCTCAACCCGTTCGCCTTTTTTTGCAAAGAATTCGGCACATCGCATTACATCCTTAAAATCAGAAGATGCTCTATCAACACGTGAATATATCTTAACCTCGCCACCATTTTGAAATGACTTAACAATCACTGCTCTTTTATCATCAAGGGATAAATCATTTTCGATCCTACCACCTTTAAAGTTGTCCTGCACCCAGAAGGGCTGCTTCTTGTAAGCTGAAATTCTGGTTATGTTGTCGGAGATATACTGCTTCATCGAATCTGGGATGTCTTTGACCTCACCTTTGAGCGGAACACCATTGACAAGGTTATCAAGAAAGCTCTTCTTGTCAGGGAGGATGGGAACGGCATAGCATAGGCATTGCGGGTGCCAACCCACAAATTTGAACTCATTGGGATACCTCCCTGCAGCATGGTTGCATATGTCCGGCGCCGGATGGCGGTTGCTCAGCTTGACCTCGTATCCAAGGACAAATTTCAAGCTCTTCCAGCGCTCATGGTCGCTGGTCCGATAGGCCATGTTTATCTCCGTTCTGGCGAGCCTCTTCGCATTCATATATGAAGAGCGGTACATTCCGCGTCTGGGATTGTAAGCTTGGGCAGCCTTTGAGAGTTCCAACTTGCCGGTCTTCGGATTTCGAACCCTTCGGAATAACCGGTTTGGTTCTGTGAGCAGTTCGCGGACGTCGCGACTTAAATCGTCTGCACTTCTTCCCGTGATCAGGGCTTTATCTACATAATCTTTCAGAAGTTCTTCATTATATTTTGAAAGATTCCATACCCTGTCAGATAATTGCAAACCATCATATTTTCCTACCAATCGCACCAATCTGGAATTGAAACTATTTCAATATTCCCTTTCGCCACGCTTTTATTTCCTACCAATCGCACCAATCTGGAATTGAAACGTCTTCTTTAAATATAGCGGGGTAGAGCAGTGGCAGCTACCAATCGCACCAATCTGGAATTGAAACGATGGTAGTCTTGAGCAGCTTTTGACAGTTCAAGCTACCAATCGCACCAATCTGGAATTGAAACTAAGATTCAACTCGAAATCCTCATAATCCGGGTCCGGCTACCAATCGCACCAATCTGGAATTGAAACATTGAATACCCAGAAGTTATACTTCCTGATCTTACTACCAATCGCACCAATCTGGAATTGAAACATACGATTGCGGAGAAATAATATGCCATTTTATATCTGCCAATCGCACCAATCTGGAATTGAAACATACGATTGCGGAGAAATAATATGCCATTTTATATCTGCCAATCGCACCAATCTGGAATTGAAACATTTCATTTAAAATTCCGGTCGCCTGCCCCTTTTGCTGCCAATCGCACCAATCTGGAATTGAAACGGTCTATAATTTCTCATAATGAGAATCCTAAGTCTTTCTGCCAATCGCACCAATCTGGAATTGAAACTAGCGATTGCTGCTTCAGATACGAAACGCCAGAGCTGCCAATCGCACCAATCTGGAATTGAAACTTTTAAATCCACCTGCAGGGAATCCGTCCCAACCCTGCCAATCGCACCAATCTGGAATTGAAACTTTGTTTTTCTCAAATCTTTCAATTGCCTGTTGGTTACTGCCAATCGCACCAATCTGGAATTGAAACGAAAAAATCCAGTGAGATACCGGTCATGCCCTGCCGCTGCCAATCGCACCAATCTGGAATTGAAACATTCATACACCGCATTGAATCCGGGAATCCGGCAGCTGCCAATCGCACCAATCTGGAATTGAAACGCTTCAGATCCATCCCCGGATTATGATCACCGATGCTGCCAATCGCACCAATCTGGAATTGAAACCTCCTAATGCCAACAGGGCAACCCCTGCCGCTATGCTACCAATCGTACCAATCTGGAATTGAAACGAATATCAACGGTCATGTCAGCGTAATTTTCTGAATCTACCAATCGTACCAATCTGGAATTGAAACTGGGTTATCCCGCATTTGTTACTACACAGGTGCCGACTACCAATCGTACCAATCTGGAATTGAAACTCTATAATAAGATCGTCGAAAAGGTCATACAGCATCTACCAATCGTACCAATCTGGAATTGAAACGGGTGAATCCTTCAATAATTGGTGTTTTCATTTTTTCTACCAATCGTACCAATCTGGAATTGAAACTGTAGCATACTGCACAGCCTCCGGTTCCTTCTCACCCTACCAATCGTACCAATCTGGAATTGAAACTATGTTTGAAAGCAAGATCAATTTGCAAATAAAACACTACCAATCGTACCAATCTGGAATTGAAACTACCGAGAGAGTGAAAAACAGGAATGGCAGATTCACTACCAATCGTACCAATCTGGAATTGAAACGAAAGATGTCACGCTTAAATTCGTTCAGGAATACGACTACCAATCGTACCAATCTGGAATTGAAACTAAATCCAAACCACGACCTTCCCTAACAAGTTCCGCTCTACCAATCGTACCAATCTGGAATTGAAACTGACAAAAAATGCTGACCTTTACATGGGAGTCGACTACCAATCGTACCAATCTGGAATTGAAACTGTGAAGGCATCGAACAGGGATGTTTTCCCAGTCGCTACCAATCGTACCAATCTGGAATTGAAACAAGTCCTGAACAACGTAATATCCTTTGATTTCATTCTACCAATCGTACCAATCTGGAATTGAAACTACCGAGAGAGTGAAAAACAGGAATGGCAGATTCACTACCAATCGTACCAATCTGGAATTGAAACTTCTTTATTCATCATATCCGCGGCCTTGTCTCGATCCTACCAATCGTACCAATCTGGAATTGAAACTGAAAGAACGCTGGGAGATACTCGAAGAGATGATCACTACCAATCGTACCAATCTGGAATTGAAACTACCGAGAGAGTGAAAAACAGGAATGGCAGATTCACTACCAATCGTACCAATCTGGAATTGAAACATGGTTCAGGGGGATGATGATTGTGTTGAACTTAGGCTACCAATCGTACCAATCTGGAATTGAAACTAAATCCAAACCACGACCTTCCCTAACAAGTTCCGCTCTACCAATCGTACCAATCTGGAATTGAAACTGACAAAAAATGCTGACCTTTACATGGGAGTCGACTACCAATCGTACCAATCTGGAATTGAAACTGTGAAGGCATCGAACAGGGATGTTTTCCCAGTCGCTACCAATCGTACCAATCTGGAATTGAAACTTAATAAACTTTCCTGGAATAAATCTGTCAGCATTTTCTACCAATCGTACCAATCTGGAATTGAAACTACCGAGAGAGTGAAAAACAGGAATGGCAGATTCACTACCAATCGTACCAATCTGGAATTGAAACATGGTTCAGGGGGATGATGATTGTGTTGAACTTAGGCTACCAATCGTACCAATCTGGAATTGAAACTGAAAGAACGCTGGGAGATACTCGAAGAGATGATCACTACCAATCGTACCAATCTGGAATTGAAACGTATTCACGTGCTATGCTTCTTCCTAAAACAATGTCTACCAATCGTACCAATCTGGAATTGAAACAGCGGAACTCGAAATATTATTCCCTTTTTATACTTACTACCAATCGTACCAATCTGGAATTGAAACGGCAATATACGCTTGAGAGGCATCAGTACTTGTATTCTACCAATCGTACCAATCTGGAATTGAAACAGGAGATGAGACAGATGAAAGAGCATGATGATGATGCTACCAATCGTACCAATCTGGAATTGAAACACAATTGAACCGGAACATCAAAGCCCGATACCAGCTGCCAATCGCACCAATCTGGAATTGAAACTAATATTGTCCATAAGTGGAAACGCCGCCTTCAAACTGCCAATCGCACCAATCTGGAATTGAAACATCAGACATCAGGTACGTGCAGCGTGTGCTGAACGAACTGCCAATCGCACCAAACTGGAATTGAAACGTTGTCGATAATAAGATTTAACATCTCCCTTCGTACTTCATTATCAACTTGTTCCGTCAATGCTTTAAAGGCTACCGACTTCATATATGCAAGCGGATTTTCTGCAAGCGATGTTCTTCCTTTTGCGTGAATAAGCGATTTGCTAAAACCCTCTCCTTTATGATATATCAGTTGGTTCCTGACTTGTGACATTTAGTGCGGTAATAAATTCCACTCAGCTATGAGTCCAGCCAGTTTGCTCTTTAACACATCATTCATAGGCGATCGAAAAACAAACACCTCTTTTGTCAGGTTATCCTGTAT
>Ga0255341_1005839_pt1 | contig 11905 bp, 10 predicted proteins | sample wastewater_treat_8_FD_192418 | JGI IMG/M metagenome (GOLD analysis project Ga0255341, IMG submission 192418) | Wastewater microbial communities from Lulu Island WWTP, Vancouver, Canada - plant12 | ecosystem: Engineered > WWTP > Wastewater > Unclassified | place: Canada: Vancouver, British... | reverse complement strand
GGAATCCTGGCAGTGTTTCACAAAGGCCGGAGTAATAAAATGTTAAATTATTTTAGACGGATGAGATAATAACATTGTTTAACTCTAATCACTTTTTGTCATCGGAGCGGAAGAGCAAATAGATATAATTCCTATTCAGGCTGAAACTAAGGAGCCAGAGGTCTCACGTACGTCCAAAGTGTTAGCACTATCTTTTGGAAGGACACTAACCACACTGGCAAGTATTATTTTCGGGATGGTGGCCGCACGACTTCTTTCGAAGCACGACTACGCGACAATGCGTCAGACCATGCTTGCGTACAGTTTTGTTGCTCCATTACTTATGCTTGGACTTCCGGATGCATTATATTATTTTCTTCCAAGGGAGCAAAACAGGAAACGCGGTGTATTGATTGATTGTCTTGTCCTGATTTGTATCATGGCCCTGGTTTTCAGCATATTTTTAGTTGCCGGAGGTTATAAACTATTAGCACTGCGTTTTAATAATCCTGATCTTGCTCAGACTCTTAAGTGGATGATACCTTACCCTCTTTATGTTATGCCTGCCGGCGTTTTGGGTGCAGTATTGTTAACACAGAACAAAACATTCTTACTGGCAAAATATAATGTAATTTCTTCCCTTCTTTTGACTGTTTTAACCATCACGGGTGTAGTAATAACAAGGACATACACTGGACCACTCCTCGCTCAGATCTATTTCCCGGCCTTGTTATTACCTGTAGTCTTATGGTTAAGTTTCCGAAATGTTCCAGGGAAAATATCCAGACCTGACATTAAGAATATGAAGGAGATGGTCAAATATGCAGTACCGCTAGGCCTGGCCGGGATGCTTGGTACTCTTATGCTGGAAACCAATAAAGTAATTGTTTCTGCCATGTGCTCGCCGGAAGAATTTGCTAATTATGTAAATGGTGCAATAGAGATTCCTTTTGTAGGCATCATTACAATATCCATTTCCGCTGTCATACTTGTTGATATGACTCAATATGTTCATCAAGGAGAAAGAATGATGGCGCTGGAGCTATTTAAGAAAGCAGCAATAAAGTCCGCAGCTATTCTTTTTCCTGTGATGATTTTTCTTCTTGTAACAGGGAAATCCTTTATTGTAACTTTATACTCAGAAAAATATTTAGAAAGTATAGTTCCATTTTATATATATCTGTTTATTCTTCCAATCAGGATTGTAATATACGGTTCAGCACTGATGGCGTTAGGTCAATCGAAAGTAATTCTTATTAGGAGTGTTTTTGATCTGATTGTTAATATCACTCTAAGCATTATTCTTGTCCATTTCATTGGATACTTGGGTGCCGCGATAGCGACAGTGTTAACACTATATTTTTGGACAACTCCTTATAATTTATTAAAAATTGGAAAAGGATTTCAGGTGAGTCCACTTAAAACACTGCCGTTTAAGAAGCTTGCTCATATTTTGTTTTTGTCTCTAATTCCGGTACCCCTTGCAATGTTGAATTTGTTGTTATCTGGTAATGCTTACTTATTTAAGCTTTTGTTGTCTGCATTGGTCTATTTTCCACTTACAGGTGTTTTATTATTAAAGTTTAGGTTTTTAGTAATACCTGTTCAATACCATAAATATATTCCTGGCTTTATTAGGTCTTATTTGATTGATGAAAATTCAAGAGATTTATAGCATGCTTCACATTTTTGAAGTATTAGGGATCTTTGAATTGCGTTGACGCTTACTATGAGTTAAAGTAGATCATCCTTAGATTGGTAATGCAGTGAATATTTGAAACAGAAATGATATGGATGAAAAGGACTACTATGAAAATGAGTCATTCTGGACTAAAGAACGATATTTGAATAATGATCAGGAGCTTATAAGATTCAAAGATGTTTACTCTCTGATTCCTACATCAGCCAGTACGGTATTGGATGTCGGATGTGGTAACGGAGCATTTCTTAAGTATTTGGAAGACAATAACTCAAATATAATAAGTATCGGTTACGAAAGATCACAGACTGCAATAGCAAATAAGGTATGCAAGAGTCAAATAATAGCCGGAAGTGCTGACAGAATAGAATATCCGGACAATTCATTTGACGTGGTCCTTGCATTGGAGGTTATAGAGCATCTGCCCTTTGGGATTTATGAAAGTAGCTTAAAAGAACTTCAGCGGATCGCATCAAAATATATTATTATCTCTGTACCATTCCGAGAGAGGCAGAGATTAATTAAATGTCCTTATTGCGGATGCTCATTTTCCCCATATTATCATCTTCGTTCATTTAATGAGAAAACTATGAAGACTATATTTGAGGGCTTTGAATTACTTAAGTTCTCATATATTAGTAAATATCGGGATTATTATGTTTGGAACTTTTTAAAAAGGATTTGGTATGCAAAAATAATTGGTATTGAGAAGAAAATACCTGTGAGCTCTTTATGTCCTCAATGTGGTTTTCATATGGCAGCCAGTGAAACCCCAGTCTCACAAGAGTCGCACCAGAATCACATTAATAAGTTAAAATCAAGGCTTAGAATGCTGACACCGTATAGAAACACATCAATATGGCTGGCATGCATTTATCAAAAAAGGTGCTCTTGATTTGAGATTTTTTGTTTTTTTAGTCATGTTAAAACCTCTTATTCGTTATATAATTGCATATCTGATCGCAGGGTTTGCATTCATTTTGTCAAAGGTGACGGATTATTTATGTTTATGTTGCTGAATTCGTTAGTCTCTTCCCATTTCAACCAGGGAATTTAATACGTAATAAATTTTACAAATGGACATTAAAGGGATTTGGTGAAAATTTAACGATTAGTTTTGGTACGATTATTAGTTACAGGGAAAATACGATTGGCAATAATGTTTGGTTGGGAGTTAATAACATATTCGGCTTGGTAGAAATTAAGGATTTTGTTATCACTGCCAAAACTGCCTGTTTGTCAGCGGAAAAATCAGCATGGATTTGCAAAAACAGATATTCCTATTTTTAAACAACCAGGATTTGCCACGAACTATCAAATTGGTCCTGATGTATGGTTTGGAGCAAACTGTTCAACCATGGCAAATGTTGGAGAAGGATGTGTTATAGGAGCCGGTCAGGATGTTGTTAAAGATATTCCTGACTGGTCAGTGGCTGTAGGTAATCCTGCCATTAGTAAATCCCGTAAACAGGTGAAAAACGTTCTAATTATATGTGGGTCGTTCCCTCCTCAATCATTAGTCGGTGGGCTCAGACCAGCAATGTTTGCTAAGTATCTTTTAAACTATGGCTGGAATCCATGGGTATTAACCAGAAATTTTACGAAAGAAGATTTCAGATATGATGAAAAAATGCCCATTGAATTACCTGACAGTCTCAAGCATCAAATAATAAAAGTTGATTACTCTTTAGTTGATGAACAGACATATCTTGAAACAAGAACCATTATTGATAAAATACGTGACTTCTTTTATCCTGAGTATTCCAATCCTCCAGGGCTATATTTTGCCGTAAAAAGAAAATCAACTGATATTATTCTGAATAACAGATTCGATTTAATTTTTGCTACTATACCAGACCAATGGCAGTTAACCTTAGGCGCACACTTTGCAGAAAAATATAAGCTACCTCTTATAGCAGATTTCAGAGATATTAAAGAACAGGAAGAGGGTTTAGGGAGGTCATTTAGAACATCTCTTCAGGTCATTCGCTTTGCTATCAGACGGTTTATTACAACCCGGAATGTAAAGCATATAATAACTGTTTCAGAATTTCATAAACGTACATTAGAAAAAAGGCTTAAGAGAAGGTGTTCAATTATATATAATGGGTTTGATGGAGCTTCCTTTAAACCAATGAATCTACCCAAAGGAAAGGGTCCTTTCAGGATAATCTATATTGGAAGAATATTAGACATCTGGTATCGGAATCCTAAAATATTGTTTATTGCTTTGGATGAGTTGATAACTCAGGGGACCATTAGTTTATCTGATGTTTTAATAGAGTTTTTTGGAACCGAAAGAAAGAAATTAGACCTGCTTATCAAAGATTTAAAAAATCAAGAGTTTATTAAATTTCATGATCGCATCTCATATGCAGATGTACCTGTAAAGCTTAACGAAGCTCAGATGCTTCTGCTTTTAACCAATGAAGGTAGGAACGGAATTCTCACCACAAAACTTTTTGAATATGCTGGTGTAAAAAAGCCAATACTTTGTATTCCAGGTGATCAAAAAGAAATTGATAAATTAATACATGATTATAGGTTGGGTTATTCTATTTCAGACGTGAATACATTAAAGAAAAAGCTGGTTGAATGGATTGATTCATATAACGTTGGTTCTTTTCCTGTCCATATTTCCAGTAATGTAGAGTTCTTCAGCAGGGAAAACCAGACAAGAGTTTTGTCTCAGATCTTTAATGATGTTTTAGAGATTCAAAATTCTTAGATTACATTCAAGATAACATTTAGTTCCAGCCGATTAATTTGTAGCTATTAATAATAAATTGAAAGTGCTTATTAACATCCCATGTCTTCTCAGAGGAGGCACTGAGATGCAGACCTTAAAACTTTCTAAAGTCTTGCAGTCATTGGGGTTTACAGTCACTGTACTCTGTTACTTCGAGCATGATGCTATTATAGTGAAAGAGTTTCAAACTACAGGTTCGGATGTCAAACTGCTTGACATGAAAAGAAATTTAAGCACTTGGACTTTCATAAACAGATTAAGAAAAGAGATACAGAAGATTAATCCTGAAGTTGTTCACGTTCAATATATGGCTCCCGGTGCTTTGCCAATAATCGCGGCGCGACGTGCTGGTATAAAGAAAATATTTGCCACAGTACATCAACCATGGATTCACTCACATGGATTACTGGCAAAAATAATACTACGAGTAGCTGCACTTTTGACAACCAAATTCATTGCTGTTTCCTTGAATGCTGAAAAAAGCTGGTTTGGTAGTGCCACACTTTTTAATGAGAAAAGATCACTTAAATTTCAGCCACATCATTTTACTATACATAATGCGATCAACATAGCAGAAATCGATCAAATTCTTGCAAGAACTAACCTTTCTCAAATAAAGAAATACTTAAACATTTCAGCAGAAAAGATAATTATTGGATCTATATCAAGATTAAGAAAAGAGAAAGGTGTTGATATTCTATTAGACGCTTTTTCACAATTAGTTGATCAGAAAAAGAATATTCACCTTGTCATTATTGGAACAGGACCTGATGAGGATGATCTTAAAGCAAAAGCCATAGAAGCGGGTTGTCAAAATCAAATTAGTTTTTGTGGTCAAGCTGAATGGGAGCATGCTATGGAGTTATTATCTATAATTGATATAGTAGTAGTACCTTCTCGTTTTGAGGGATTTGGTCTTGCAGCTGCTGAGGCTATGGCATTGGAGAAACCTGTCGTAGCATCGGATACTACAGGTTTGAAGGAGGTGGTTATTGACCAGGAGACAGGCATACTCTTTAGTGTTGGTAATGTTTCTGCTTTGGTATTGGCACTTCAGGAATTGGTCATCGATCCTGATCTCCGCTATCGTTACGGTTTGGCTGGTAAGAAACGAGTGACTCAATACTTCAGTTCAGAGATTTTTACAAATAAAATCACTGCTCTTTATAATGATTAACTGAAGATGTACCATGAGGCTTGGTAAAAGCTAACATTGTTTGTTAATAACAGAACCTGGCATAACTAAATTTTCAATTCAATACCTTGATAAGTCGATTAAAAGTCTTTTATGCTTCAATTCTTTTAACTACGTTACTACCCTATATTCCGGCAATTCTCCCGTTTATCCCCTATCAAATATTCGGGTTCAATATGACAGGCTGGGCATGGATGATTATGCTGGTGGTAACCATAGTCAACCTGTATCGCACCAGGTCTATTGCATTTCCTTGGCAATTGTGGCTCTTATGGATGTTATACATTTGCGGTTATCTTGTCATCGATTTCTCATTTCTTGGTTTACAATTAACATTGCAATACATGCTTCCTCTCTTAATAGGAATAGTGGCTTCAGGTTTTATATATACTACTGAAGATCTACATTGGATGTTCAAGTGGTTTACCATGATAATTGCTTTGATTTACATTACTTTTGTTTTTGTGAATATTTTTGGTAGTGGATTTACACCCAATTTGGCAGTAATGCCGATGATTTTTTCAGTCGCAATTAGCCTTTTGGTAGGATTGTTCTTTCTTAATAGCAGGTGGTCCTATTTATTTTTTGCAGCAATTCTTTTTCTCGCTCCCATTATAGAAACTACCAGAATGGGTATAGCTGCTATCTCAGCAATTATTATTTTCCATTTCGCTAATCAGAATATTAAATCAAAACTAGTATTTGGAGGTTTAGGATTATTGATATTTTTAATTGTGTTTGACTCAGAATCCTTTCAAAAAAAGACATTTTATAGCGGAACGGGGAAAATTAGTGACATTACATTGGATTATTATGATAATCCAGATATAAGAAGTACTGGACGGATCTCATTGAAAAAAGCATTGGAACCAGGACTAAAGGCAGAGCCAATATGGGGCAACGGACCAAGAGCAGATAATGCTTATTTGACTAAGATAACCAAACGCAGGGGAGGCGAGGCCCATAATGATTATCTTTCAGTAAGGTATAATTATGGTTATGTTGGGCTAGCAATATTACTTTTTGGTTTTGTCTCGTCGTTTTTTTCTCTTTACAGATTATCAAAACAGCATAGAGAGAGTCATTATATATGGCTTATCTCAACATCAAGCTTAACGCTGTATATAAGTTTCCTAATGTTCATGTTCACAGATAATATACTTAAATACACAATTTATTTTCCAAATTATTTTTTTGCCATGATCGGTATTGTATATAGCCTGAGAAAAAATGAAGATATCGGTTGTGATACCTCTTTACAATAAGAAGGAGACAATTTTAAGAGCCCTGAATTCAGTCTTAAGCCAGACTGTTCTTCCTTATGAGATAATAGTTGTTAATGATGGCTCGACTGATGGTTCGGAACAGATAGTGGCTCAATTAGATCATCCTTTAATTCGACTTGTCAGCCAGTCAAATCAGGGAGTGTCTGCAGCAAGAAACTTGGGTATTGCTGAAGCAAGAAATGATTGGATTGCCTTCCTGGATGCTGACGATGAATGGCTACCTGAATTCTTGCAAACGATTACAGAACTTTTTGAAAAGTACCCGGAATGTAGTTTGGTGGCTACATCTTATTATATGCAAGATACTGAAGGCCGACATGAAAGAAATCACTTGAGTAAAATAAAGTTCAAGGGAGATCATGGTATTATCAGAAATTACTTTCAGGTGGCATCCTGTTCTCATCCACCAATACATTCTTCAGCTGTTGCAATTAAAAAAGAGGCGATAGAATCTATTGATGGTTTTCCTGCAGGTGTCACTTCAGGTGAGGATCTGCTTACATGGGCACGAATAGCCGCTGCCTATGTTATAGCATATTCAGTAATACCACAATCTGTATTTATCCAGGATCCTGCTCATATTTATGCCAGAAAGCCCAACAGGATACCTCAGAAACCCGATATTGTAGGTAGGAGCTTAGTAGCGATTGCAAGAACAAATAAAAGATTGCCGGGCATAAGAAAATATATTAGCCACTGGCATAAAATGCGTTCTTCGATTTATTTGAGGCTTGGAATGAAACGTGAGTCTTTTCGTGAGTCGATCATATCATTGTCATATTATCTTCTGAATTTCAAAGTAATATCGTATTTTTTCTTATTAGGCTTACCTACGAGTTTAACAAGTAAAATATTCCGCAAATTAGCTAGTCGATGAGAGTTGTAATCACACATACTGATTTCCGTATTTATTGGCCGGCAAGACTGAATGCTCTGACTGCATATCTAAATAATAAAAGAATAGAATTTGAAATAGTTGAAATTGCCGGGGCAGGGAGTCCGTATGCTTTTTCTGGCAGCTTAGCCTCATACCCGGCAAACTGGCACTGTCTGTTTCCAAACAAGCGAATGGAAGATATTTCGCCATTCGATGCTAATATTGCCCTAAGAAGAAAACTAAATGAATTACAACCAGATATTATATTTGCAGGTGCAATTGCTTTCCCTTCAGGTGCGACGGCAATTCGCTATGCAATTGAGCATAAAAAGAAAGTGATTATATTTGATGATGCACGCCTAGAAGATGTTCCGAGGTCATGGTTAGTTGACTTTATAAAGAAAAAAATATACTCTTGTGTAAATGCGATTCTATGTCCTTCAGAAGCTTGGTATCCCACATTCAAATATTTTGGATTTAAACGTTCTCAGATCTTTTATGGCCTGAATGTGGTGGATAATTCATTCTGGAATGAGCAAAACTTTATTGGACCCAATAACAGCGCCTCTGGATATATCTTGACAGTGGGCAGGCAAATTCCCAAAAAGAACTTTTTATTACTACTTAACGCTTATCAGAATTATACTTCTAAATCAGTCACACCGAAAGAGCTGGTTTTAGTTGGAAATGGACCCGAGCATGAATTACTTGTTGATTTTGTAGAGAAAAACAGGTTGAACACCGTTAAGTTCCTGCCCTTTAAATCTCAGGATGAATTAAAAAATCTATTTCAGAAGGCATATTATTTTGTTCTTCCCAGCAGGCATGGTGAGACATGGGGACTTGTGGTAAATGAAGCGATGGCGACTGGGCTGCCGGTTGTCGTCAGTAACCAGGTTGGCTGCGCTTCAACGCTTGTTAAGGAAGGGGTTAATGGTTACACATTCTCACCCAATAATGTTAATGAATTGGCAGATCTTCTAGTTAAAATGGATACGCTCGGGGCTATAAAACGGAGAGAAATGGGAGAGAAGTCGAAAGAGATTATCAATGAATGGGGTCTGGATCGATTCTGCCAGGGAGCATATGATGCTATTCAATTTGTTTCTGGAAGTACTGCCAAGAACCCGGGAATGGTCACCAGGTTAATTCTTAAAATCTGGAAAGGTCGTTATAGACCTGTGTAAGTCTATTGATTTGAATAGGATTCTTTTTATACTTCATTATCCACCTCCCGTTCACGGCTCTTCAATTGTCGGTGGCTTTATCAAGGAAAGTAGATTGATTAATGAGAGCTTTGATTGCCACTACATAAATCTGGGAACCTCAGCCACGGTTGAAGAGATAGGCAGAAATCCGGCGAATAAATCATTCAGGTACCTTCGACTCATCTGGCAGGTTAAAAAGACCTTGCTCTTCTTCAAACCAGATTTATGCTACCTGACTCTTTCATCGGCGGGTATTGGATTCTACAAGGACGCTCTCATAGTATTGATTGTTAGACTATTCGGAATCAAACGAGTCTATCACTTTCATAATAAGGGTGTCAGAATAAATCAGGAAAAGGTAATCGATAATCTCCTGTATAGACTGGTATTTGAAAATGCTGAAGTAATCCTTCTTTCAAAATACCTGTATCCTGATGTGCAAAAGTATGTTCCGGAAAGCAGAGTTCACTATTGCCCAAATGGAATACCTGATGAGGCAGGCGTAAGTCGAAATCCACAAGTCGAAAATCACAACGGCAAGCACTCCCTCTCCCCCCTGTGTGCTGCACATCTATTGTTTCTGTCACATCTTATTGAATCAAAGGGAGTATTTGTGCTGGTTAAGGCTTTAAAGATAATTAAAGAAAAGGGCTGCACTTTTCATTGTATTATGATTGGTGGTGCAGGGGATGTTACTGAAGATCAAATGAGGGAGACAATTGAGGAGTCCGGGCTTAAAGGTCATGTTGATGTGGTTGGGAAGAAATACGGTGAGGAAAAACGAACAGCCTTTGAAAAGGCCGATATTTTCGTGCATCCAACATTTAATGATTGCCTTCCATTGGTTCTGATTGAAGCCATGCAGCATTCTTTGCCAATAGTTTCAACACCTGAAGGAGCTATACCTGATATAGTTGAAGATGGTATTACCGGATTCCTTGTACCACAAAAAGATGCAATTGCAATGGCAGATAAATTAGAAGTACTTATAAAAGATCCTGATCTGAGAAAAAAAATGGGATCAGCGGGCCGCGCTAAGTACGAGGCGCAATTCACCTTGGAGAGGTTTGAAAGAAGAATGGTGGAAATCCTGACTCAGGTGGCTGAGAATAAGATCTCTGGTATCAGATAAGTACGAGATTAACTTCGAATAAACCTTCGAACTATGAAAACACTGAAATGGATCGCTTACATCTCTGAGGTGATCGGATTAAGTATTGATTTCCGGAAACTACCCTCCGGGTCGGTCTGAAAAACAACTGCTGAATGTCCAGGTCAAAAATTATCTTTCTTGGAGTACTGTTTTTATTAGCCGTCACATATATAGGAGGATGCAGACAAATAGGCACGTGGCTGTCAGATGATAATATTCCTCCGCATGCCGATGCCCTGGTACTGCTGATGGGCAACTTCACCGACAGGGTCCTGAAGACGGCAGACCTCTATGAATCAGGCATTGCCGACAGAGTCATAATAGTCGAGGAGAGTATGGGCGGTTATCAGGGTCTCATTGATCGCGGGGTGAAAATCATAAGCCATACTTCTCAGGCTGTCAGCAGTCTAGTGGCACTGGGTGTGCCGGCAGACAGCATCATAGTTATACCTGGTGATGCAAGGAGTACCTTCGACGAGGCAGTAATTGTAAGGAATTACCTCAGTGGCAATCGTGAGATTGATACCATTGTGCTGGTCTCCTCACCCTATCACCTGAGAAGGGCTTCTATGTTATTTGAGAAGGCATTCAGGGTTGCCGGATTGCCGGTCTTTACCGGAACCAGCGGCAGCGGCAACTATACCGGTTTTAATACTGACAGGTGGTGGCGCTCAAAGGAGGATATCCAGCACGTGCTTACTGAGGTTATCAAGATGGGAAGCTTTATCACCGTTGAGGGTAGCAGGCTGAAGAGAGAAAAATGAACAATGAGATTATGAACCGGGAGCAAACCGTTTCAGTTCTTGGATACACTGTCTATGCAGGCAGCAGGGATTACTTAGCCGACGGAGTGACAGGAGTTGTGGCAACCCTTAACCCGCATTCGTACGTCATTGCCAGGCGGGATATGCGGTTTCAAAAGGCGCTGAAGGCAGCCGACATTTTGATTCCTGACGGAACAGGGATACAACTGGCTGCAAAGGTGCTGGAGGGACGCAGGATTGAAAAGATAGCAGGGTCAGACCTTCACGAGGTGATAATAACTACACTGGACAAACGGGGCGGTTCATGCTTTTACCTCGGCTCATCAGATGCCACATTGCTGAAGATCAGAGAGAGACTGGCCAGAGAACATCCCGGGGTGAGAGTCGGGTTGTTCAGTCCGCCATACAGGGAGAAGTTTTCAGATGAGGAGAATGAGGCATTGATCAGGGCGGTTAATGAATTCTCTCCCGATGTTCTTTTCGTGGGGATGACTGCCCCGAAACAGGAGAAATGGGTTCATGAACATCGTGGAGCCCTTAAAGTGCCTCTTGTCTGTCCCGTGGGAGCCGTGTTCGATTTTTATGCCGGTACCGTAAAACGGTCGGGGCAATTCTGGATCAGGATGGGTCTTGAATGGCTGCCGAGACTGCTTCGCGAGCCGGGGAGACTCTGGAGACGTAATTTCATCTCAACACCACTTTTCCTTTTCTTCCTGCTTGGAGAGAAGCTGGGAAGAATTACAACAAAATCGGGAACTACTGTATAATAAAATGATAAATATTGCAGGGAAAGAAGTTGTTAATAATTAAATTTTCCCATTGTTCCTAAACAATCTAACTTCGCCACATTATGCCTGAAATTGTGATCAAAGGTTGGCTGGCAATCATGCTGGCATTTGCATCTTCGGTTGCCATTACCTGGTATTATCTTCCCAAGATAATAAAGGTTGTCAACGAAAAGCATCTCCTTGACAAACCGGGCAGGCACAAGATCC
>Ga0255341_1005836_pt1 | contig 11907 bp, 6 predicted proteins | sample wastewater_treat_8_FD_192418 | JGI IMG/M metagenome (GOLD analysis project Ga0255341, IMG submission 192418) | Wastewater microbial communities from Lulu Island WWTP, Vancouver, Canada - plant12 | ecosystem: Engineered > WWTP > Wastewater > Unclassified | place: Canada: Vancouver, British... | reverse complement strand
GGCGAGAGCCGCTCCCAGCGCCTGCTGGCCGACGCGGCCGATCTGCTGAAGGGGGACGCCGGCGGAGCGGCTTCGGTCCTCGGCGGTGTGGAATGTGCGCTGCCCGACGAGATCACCTGGGCCAAGGCTGTTTTCGACGCCCTTGAGTCGGGCGCGGAGGCCGACGTGCGGAACGCCCGGGCGGTGCTGGATTCGTCGGCCGACCTGGAACGGCTCTTCCCCGGTGCCACGAACGACCTCCTGAGCGCCGAAGACAGGACCGCGGCGGAGGAAGTGCTGTCGAGCGAAAGGTTCTTCGAGCGACTGCCCGAACTGCGTGGCGTAATCAGATCCGCCGTGGACCGCACAGAAAAGAGATACACGGCCGACCGCGCCGCGTATGAAGACGACCTCAAGAAAGCCCTCACCGGGCTCGAAACGGAACCGGACTGGACGAAACTGCTGGACGAGGACCGCGAGGAGATCGCGGCCAAGCTTACATGCGATCTGCCGCCGACCGCCGGGAGCGGCGATCCTGTGAGGCTGCTTCAGACCCTGCTGGTACGGCGGCGCACATTACCGGGACTGATCGAGGAATTGAAGGCCGAGGTTAAACGCAGGCGGCCCTCGGAACCCGAGCCGGAACCGGAAACCGGCGCAGGCGACGGGGAAACGCCGGTCGAGGAGATCGTCGAAGCCGACGCTCTGGTGGAACCCGCTGTAATCACCACGGCGGCGGATTTGGATTCTTGGCTGGCAGGCATTCGGGAGAAGCTGGCCGGGTTGTTGAAATCGAACAAGCGGATACGGATCAAGGGGCGCTGATGAGCTTCGACAAAGACACACGAAATCTGCTGGCCAAGACCGTGGCCGCGTGCTGGCGTCGGCTGATCGAGGACGTCACCGACCAGCTCCGCGGCGTGTTCGGACTCCACCCGGACGGTACGGTGCTGCCGCTTGAAAAGCTGACGCACCTCTCGCCCGATCAGCACGCGGCGGCCCGCCGTCTGCGCGATCTTCTCGATCACTACACCGCCGGCGCGGCGGGGAAGGATTCGGACCGCCGCAAGGCCGCCTATGAGCGGATGGTCCTGGAGATCTCTTTCACCGCCCTTAATCGGTTGGCGGCCCTGCGTCTGTGCGAGGAGCGGGGGCTGGTCGTCGAATGCGTCCGCAAAGGAACGACTTCGGCCGGTTTCCAGATGTTCGAGCGCATTTCCGGCGGCGCGATCGGCGGGCGCTACGACACCTACCGGGTGTTTCTGGAGTGCCTTTTCGACGAGTTCGCCCTCGACTTGGGCGTTTTGTTCGACCGGACGACGCCGCAATCGGCGGTGTTCCCCTCGGAGCGCTGCATGGAAGACGTCCTCGCCGAGCTCAACAAGCCCGAACTGACGCACCTCTGGACCGAGGACGAGACCATCGGCTGGGTCTACCAGTATTTCAATCCGCCCGAAGAACGCAAAGCCATGCGCGATGCCTCCCAGGCTCCGCGCAACAGCCGGGAATTGGCGGTCCGCAACCAGTTCTTCACGCCGCGGTACGTCGTGGAGTTCCTCACGGACAATACGTTGGGACGCATCTGGTACGAGATGCGCAAAGGAGACACGGTGCTCAAGGAGGAATGCCGTTATCTCGTGCGGAGACCGAACGAGGTCTTCCTCGATCCGGATGAAGATGTAGGCAGTAGGCAGAAGGCAGAAGGCAGTGAAGACTTGAGCCAGGAGGAATTACTCAAGCAGCCGGTTTATATTGAACACAGGCCCAAGAAAGACCCCAGAGACATCAAGGTGCTGGATCCCGCGTGCGGCAGCGGCCACTTCCTGCTTTACGCGTTCGACCTCCTGGAACATATCTACGAAGAGGCATGGGAAGAACAGTGGGCGGTATGCAGTAGGCTGTACGCAGAAGGAGTCAGCGATGAGCGGAAAGAATTATCAGGATCTGATTGCTTGGCAAAAAGCCATGGCGCTGGTGGAGATGATTTACCAGGTGACAAGGCAATTCCCAAGGGAGGAAATCTACGGATTAACGGGGCAAATCCGCAGGGCGTCTGTATCGATACCATCGAACATAGCGGAGGGACAAGGACGGACATCGAGCAAAGAGTTTCAGAATTTTCTGTCGATAGCCCACGGTTCCGTGAGGGAAGTCGAAACGCAGATTCTGATTGCTCAGAGGTTGCAGTATCTACCGGACAAAGAAGTGCAGGCGGTGTTGGATCTGACGGGGGAAACCGGGAGATTGATCAACGGGCTCTTGAACTCGCTCTCAAAGAGATAGGTTACAACTACTCGAACTCTGCCTACCGCCCTCTGCCTACTGCCTACTCATCGAGGGAGGCTTTCTTGAATGCAGTCCCGAAGATGATCATCGAGCACAACCTGCACGGCATCGACATCGACCCGCGCGCGGTGCAGATCGCCGCGCTCGCCCTCTGGCTTCGGGCGCAGAAGACCTGGAAAAGTCTCGGACTCAAGGCCCAGGAACGGCCGCGCATCGCCAGATCGAACATCGTCACCGCCGAGCCGATGCCCGGCGAAGAAGACATGCGCCGCGAGTTCACCGCCGGCCTCAAGCCCCGGGTGCTTGGCCAGCTTGTGGACGAGGTGTTCGAGAAGATGAAGCTCGCGGGCGAGGCGGGCCCGCTGCTGAAAATCGAAGAGGAAATCAAGGATGCCGTGGCCGCGGCAAGGAAGCAGTGGGAAGAAAGCCCGAAAGGGGAACAACTGCTTCTTTTTCCTCGCAGCTCTGCCCAATCTGCCCCATCACGCTTCGACTTCTCCGACCTAAGCCCATCACTGCCTACTGCCTACCGCCTACCGCCTACTGATTTCTGGGATCAGGCGGAGGACCGCATTCTGGACGCCCTAAAGGATTATGCCGAACAGGCGGAAAACGGCCGGGCGGTCCGCCGCAGACTGTTTGCCGAAGATGCCGCCAGAGGTTTCGCCTTCATCGACCTCTGCCGCAAGCGCTACGACGTCGTGCTGATGAATCCGCCGTTCGGGGTGGCAACAAAGACGGTCTTTGCGCTACTCAAGAAGACGATGCCGTCCACCTACACAGAACTGTATTCGGCTTTCGTAAGAAGGGCCTTGGACATTTCACGAAGCGATGGCTTGGTCGGCGCCATAACGTCCCGAGCTTTTCTGTATATCAGCCGGCTAGCGTCCTTCCGTCAAGAGGCCCTTGTGGCGCGGATGTCTGTGCTGCTTGATCTGGCTGGCAACGTCATGGACGACGCGCTCGTTGAAGCCTGCGCATACACTGTGAACGCACGCCGCCCATCTGATTGCCTTGTTGCGTTCGATGCGCGAGACGAAGCGATCCGCGGGAGTCTCTGCAGGCTTGTCGGCGGGATCTGTGACGTGTGTGATCGACACATCAATGCTGTACCCTGGGCGTACCTTTCAACGCTTCCTAGCGGCAAGTTCTTGTACTACCTGCCTCGCGAAATCTCTGACTTGCTCAGGGGACGACGTGTATTCGAGCCTGAGATAGGCACTGTCCGTCAGGGTATGGGCACATTTGACGACTTTCGGTTCGTCCACCTCCTCTGGGAAGTCCCTCACAGACTCATCGGAGAAGGAAGGGGCTGGGAACCGCTTTCGAAGGGCGGACCGTTCGCGAAGTACTACAGTCCGATTCATCTCGCAGTCAACTGGTCGAAGAATGGGGCCGAGCTGTGCGAGGTCAACATACTCAGAAATGGTCAAACTGCTCAGGTTAGGCAAGCTTCAGATTACTGGCGGCTGGGAGGTTGCACATATTCAAAGCGTAGTGCAAAGGGATTTAGTGCGCGTGCGCTTCCACGCGGCTGCATCATGGCAGGGAAGGGCCCAGCAATAATCAGCCAGAGCAAGTTCTCAGAACGCTATTTTCTAGGCTGGCTGAACTCACGATTGATCACCGGACTGGTTGAACTTCAAGCCAATGCCTATGAGTTCAATACCGGGATACTCAAGAACTTGCCATGGCTGACTCCTGATGAAAGTGAATACATGTTGGTTGATGAGCTGGCTCATGAAGCAGCTATCAAGGCCAGGTCCTTGAATGGACAGGATGAAACTGATCCTTGCTACACGTTTCAGCCACACATCACGGGGTCTCTGGGAGAATACTGCCGGTACGAATCGACCGCGCAACAGAGTATCTTCGAGGAACTCGCTCGCATTGACGGTTTGATCACATCAACGATCGACAAGCTATACGGCGTGGACTCCTCTGTTCTTACCGGCGCTTTTGGGGACGAGGGAGACACTTCAGACGACGGTGATGACAATGAGGATGTTTACAATCAGAGGGGTCTGCCTGAAGAGTACTCGCAGCTAATCACAAGCGGTTGCGTCGGCGTCGCTTTCGGCCGCTGGGACGTCCGCATCGCCCTTGACCCGACACTCGCCCCGAAGCTTCCTGACCCCTTTGATCCGCTGCCGATCTGCCCGCCCGGAATGCTGGTCGGTCCGGACGGCCTGCCCGCGGAACAGAACCGCATCGTCAGCGAGGAATGGCTCCGCGCCCGGCCTGACGCAAACACCCTGCCGCCCGAGGGCTCGGTCAAGAATCCGGCCATCCCTGATTCCGAGTATCCGCTCCGTATTTCCTGGGACGGCGTCCTGGTGGACGACCCCGGTTTCAACGGCGACCGGCCGCACCGGGACGACATCGTCCGCCGCGTGCGCGAGGTCTTCGACCTGCTCTGGAAGGACAAATCCCACGAGATCGAACAGGAGGCCTGCGACATCCTCGGTGTCTCCGACCTGCGTGATTACTTCCGCAAGCCGGCGGGATTCTTCCAGGACCATCTGAAACGCTACTCTAAGAGCCGACGCAAGGCCCCGATCTATTGGCCGCTCTCCACCGCCTCGGGATCGTACACCATTTGGCTCTACTACCACCGCATGAACAACCAGACGCTCTACGGGGCGGTCAACAAGTACGTCGAACCCAAGATCGCCGAAGTGCAGAAGGAAGTAGACAGTATGCAGTATGCAGTGGAAGCCCGGGAAAAGGGCATAAGTCTCAGTCCGCCTACCGCCTACAGCCTGCTGCCTACTTCGGAGCTGCGCAAGCAGTGGGAAGAGGCACGCGCGTTCCTCGGTGAACTGCGGGACCTGCGTGAGGAATTGCTCAGGATCGCCGCACTGCCCTACAAGCCGGACCTCAACGACGGCGTGATCATCAACGCCGCGCCGTTCCACGGTCTCTTCCGCCTGCGCTCTTGGGCCAAGGACACGGAGGACTGCTGGAAGAAGCTCGCCAAGGGCGACTACGACTGGGCGCATTCGGCCTACACGATATGGCCCGACCGCGTCCGGGAAGTCTGTAAAAGGGACCGCTCCATCGCCATCGCGCACGGGCTTGAGGACCTCTGCGAGGTAGAAGCCCCGGAATCCAAGAAGAAAAGCGGCCGCGGCCGTCGGAAAAAGAAAGAACCCTGATAAGGAGGACGATATGAAAAAGAGAATTCCAGTCAGGCTCAAAAAGGAGCCTCTGCTTGAAGCGATATGGGAAATCCGTTTTTCCGGTACGCAGTCGCCGGTGGCCGACCTGCTCCCGGGAATGCTTTTTAAATCGTTTCCCGACAAATACGGAAAAGTGTCCAAGTTACCCGTCGCGGATATACCAGCCCCTGTCGTCGAGCATGACCCCAATCTACGGTATGTGCCGAAAATACGACTTGAAGGGGCAGATCAGACCGTCCAGGTCGGGGATCGTGTCGTTTCGTTGAGCTGCCGCCGGCCTTATCCCGGATGGGCGACGTTCTCCGCCGACATCCGGAAACTCGCCCAAGCGGTTCAGGAAACCGGTTTGGTCGACCGGTTGGAAAGATTCTCTCTGAAATACATAGATTTGATCGATTTGGAAAAACCCGTCGGTCTTGCACACCTCAATCTTTCCTTGAATATAGGAGAATATGAGTTGGCCGCCAAACCCGTCCAACTGCGAACGGAAATCAAGGAAAACGATTTGATTCATATCATTCAAATCATCTCGCCGGCGGAAGTGGGTCTGCCTGGAATGGAAGGACGGCTCAAAGGCGTCCTTGTGGACATTGACAGCATCAGACCCATGGCGGACGGCGAATCATGGGATGTTCTTTATCAAAGACTTGATGAGGTTCACATGTCGTGCAAAGAGATGTTTTTCAGCATCTTGAGACCGGAAACGGTTGAAGCTTTGGAACCGGAATACGAAGGGTGAGCATATGACTCCAACAATGGCTTTGACGAACGAGATTTCAGGTCGCATGACCGGAAGCAGCCTATTCTCCTTTTCTCGAGAGGACTGGCCGGGATTAGCGCGACTGTGTCCTGAACCGGATATCAGACAGGTTTCTGTTCCCTGGATAGTTTTTATCTTCCCTCTGGAACAGGAAAGAAGCACTTTTCAGGCAAGCCGGGTTACTCCGTCCCGGTGGGAAAGCGATTTCGTTCCGAGGACCGCATTGGGGAAAAAACTTTTGGATTTAAGAAACAGAGCCATTGCATCAGGGATCCGCCTCCTGTCCGAAGACGAAGTCCTTGAAGAAGTGAGACGCAGACGAGGAGAAATCGAGGGCGATGAAAAGGACCTATATTGACGCGGGAGTCCTGATAGAAGCGTTTCGCGGCACAAATCCCAGGGCAGTTAGGGCTCTTCGAGTGTTGGACGACCCGGATCGAAAGTTTGTGGTGAGCGACTATCTTCGGCTCGAGGTCCTGCCGAAACCGACATTCCATAATAAGCGGGGGGAAGTCGAATTCATGCAGGCGGTTTTTGAAAATGCCGAGAATGTGAAAACCTCTTCAGAGCTGACCGGATGTGCGCTCGCTATGGCTTCGAAATATGACATGACCGCCATCGACGCTCTACACATCGGGGCCGCGGCGGTCGCTGGCGTGGACGAATTCGTCACGATGGAAAAGCCGGCGAAGCCCATTTGTAAGGTTAAAGAAGTCAAAGTGATTTCAATCCATTCTGAATCTGAGGCCGCCCGATGAAGTTCACCTCGTTCCTGCACAAGAAGCTTGTCGATCTCTTGAGCGACCGCCGCATCGTCGTCTGGTACGACGCCGAGGGGGATTTCAAGTCCTTCGCCGCGGAACTCACCGCGCCGAACTGCGAGGTGCTTTCCGTCGAAGCCTCCGTCCTTAAGACCCGCCGCCGGGCCGACGAGATTTACCGGCTGATGAACGAATCCGAGAACCCCTCGGAACGGGACCGCTGCCTGCTCATCTACATACCGCGCCGCCGGGGCGCGGGCGAGGAAGAGAAAATGCGGGACCCCTTCGAGGTCTACGCCATGGCGGGCGCTCCCTTCGGCGACGCCGAGGACCAGAAGATCGATTCGCTCGCCCGCCAGGCCATGCCGGACAAGGCCGACGAGATCACAAGGCTTTTCCGCGAGGGGAAGCCGGACATCGCCCTTCTGGACGGTTTGGAAAAGACGCAGCGTTGGCCGCTGCTGAACGACGTTTTCCGGACGGAAACCCCGGCAGAAATCATCGCGGCTGCCCTGTGCAACACGGCCAAGGCCGAAGCGGTGGACGACAAACCCGGCTGTATCGAGGAACTCCTGCGGCTCTTTGAGACCGCCGTCGGCTTCAAACCGGCGTCCGGGTCCAAGAAATGGAAGACGCTCCGGCCGAAAGCCGCCGAATACATCTTTTTCAGCGAGTTCGTGTTCGATCTTCCGGAACGCGTTCCCGACGCCTTGAGCGCCGTGCCGCGCGCCGGCGTCGAAGCAAAGTCCGTGGTCTTTGCGGCCTGCGACAGGATGCGCAGCGACACGGGTCTGCGTGAAACCTATGTCGAGCTGGCGCAGGGGATCGAAAGCGGACTCCGCCTTCCGGACCTCATGCCGAAGGATTTCGACCCCGGCGAACGCGACACCTTCCCCTTCGAGGAGCGGCGTCTGCTCGGCCGCGCGGTCGGTCTTGTCGTCACCGGCGACCCGGCGTCGGCCCGAACGGTGATCGAAAACCGCAAACGGTCGATTTGGCGGAGGGACCCGCAGAGGTCGCCGGCCTGGACGGCGCTTGAAAGGGCGGCCGCTGTGATCGAATCCGCCGCCGCGGTTTCGGGGGGCTTGACCGGGAAAAAGAACCTCACGGCTCTGATGAACGCTTACACCGAAGGCGGTTGGTCGGACCTTGACCGGGCGTCGCGCCTGTTTGAAACCGCTCTCACCGCCTGTACCGACGATGACGTCATCGCTCCCGTCGTCGACCTCTGTCGTCGTCGCTACCGCGAAGCCGTCACGGCTTTACAGAATGCATTCCTCGCAGCGGTTCAAGCAGAGGGCTGGCCGCCGGACGGAGCACCGAGACAGACCCGCATATTCGACGAACATGTAGCCCCGCTCTTGGAACGCCGTGAGAAAACCGCGTTTTTCATGGTGGATTCCCTCCGCTACGAAATGGGCCGCGATTTGGGCGAGGCCTTGGCGGGAACGGGCGAAGTCCACGTCGGCCGGGCCGCGGGGGTTGTCCCGACGGTGACCGGCTGCGGCATGGCGGCGCTCATGCCGGGTGCGGACGGAATGCTCCGGCTTGTCGAGAAGGACGGAGGGCTGGTCCCGGCCCTCGGAACCCGCCTGCTGAAGACATCGGCGGACCGTATGAAGCTGTTGGCCGACACTTACGGCGACCGGTTTTTCGAGACAACCTTGGACGACCTGCTCGGTTCGCCGAAAAAAGCCGCCGCCGCCCTGAAGAAAGCGGAGCTCTTTGTGGTGCGGACCCAGGACCCGGACGCCGTGGCGGAAAACCTCGGTGCCTGGCGTGCAAGGCGGTACCTGTCGGATGTGATCGGAGATATCGCGGCTGCGGTCCGGTGGGTGGTGTCCCAAGGGGTCGACCGTGTGGTGATCAGCGCCGACCACGGCCACATGATGCTGCCGGAAATCCCGGCCGGCGATGTGGTTCAGACGCCTCCGGGCGGCTGGCCGGCCTCCAAGCGTCGGTGCCTGCTGGGTTCGGGCCTTTCCGGATCGGCCGGGACCGTCACTCTGAAGGCGGGCCATGTAGGGATTCAAGGAGATGTGCAGGAGGTCTGCCTGCCCATCGGGTTCCGCGTCTTCTCGGAGGGTGAGGGTTATTTCCACGGAGGACTGAGCCTTCAGGAGGCGGTGGTGCCGGTGATCGTCTTCCGGGCCGGACGGGAGAAACAAACAACTGCGCGCAAGCCGGAAATTGACATCTGCTATCGGTCGGACAAATTCACCAGCCGGGTCATCGGTCTCAAGTTCCATCTCCAGAGCGACATATTCGGCACGGCCGCCCGGGTGAAGATCGAGGCCTATGACGGTTCGGGTGCGCGGGCCAAGGTGGTCGGCGAAGCCGCAGACTGTGAGGCGCGGGACGAGAAGACCCGTGAAGTGACCCTGCAGGCGGGAAAAGAAACGCCTGTTCCAGTGTTGATCGATCCGGATTTCAACGGAGCGGAGATCGAAATCCGGGTGAGCGACCCGCAGACGCGCGTCGTGTGGGCGAAGCGGAAGCTGAAGAACGCGATGCTCGATTAAGGAGACCGGAATGCAACAGGACGACCTGGACAAGAAAGCAACGGGGGTTTTCGCCGGCAAGGTGGTGCGGAAGGACCTTCTGCACCAGATCAAAGGCGGCGAGAACGTTCCGTCCTATGTGCTCGAGTACCTCTTGGGCAAATACTGCGCTTCGGACAACGACGAGGAAATCCGCATCGGGGTGGACGCCGTCAAAGAAACCTTGACGACGAATTATTTCCGTCACGACGAGGCGAACAAAGCCCAGTCCATGGTCGAGCAGAAAGGCAGGCATCGGTTCATCGACCGCATCGAAGTCCGTTTCCTTCCGAGCGAAAACAAGTACTGGGCGTCCATGGACCATTTCGGATACGCCAAAATACATATCCCCGAGGAATTCTACCGACGGTATGAACGGCTGCTTGAGGGCGGCATCTGGGCCGTCATCGACGTGGAATTCAGGCTGTCCGAAGAGGGCAAAAAAGACAGTCCCTTCCATATCGTCGATTTGAAACCCATCCAACTCGCCCGGTTCGACCTGGACGAGTACCTGGAAGGTCGGCGCGCCATGAGCAGGGACGAGTGGATCGACCTCCTCCTCCGGAGCGTCGGACTCGAACCTTTCCGCATGGAGCGCCGGCTGAAGATTCTCCTGCTCACCCGCCTCATTCCCTTCGTCGAGAAAAACTATAACTTCATCGAGCTCGGTCCGCGCGGCACAGGCAAATCCTACGCGTTCAGCGAGATGTCCCCCTACTGCATGCTTCTCTCGGGCGGCAAGGCGAGCACGGCGAACCTGTTTTACAACAACGCCCGCCGGCAGGTCGGGCTCGTGGGACATTGGGACGTCGTGGCCTTCGACGAAGTCGGCGGCATGAAAATCACCGATCCCGACGCGGTTCAGATCATGAAGGACTACATGGCCAACGGCCGCTTCAGCCGCGGGGTCACCCAGGTGCTGGCGGACGCGTCTCTGGTGTTCATCGGCAACCTGAACCAACCGGTGGAGAGCCTGGTCCAGAACTCGGCCACGGACCTTTTCCAGCCGCTGCCGAAAGAATTCGATCTGGCTCTGCTCGACCGGATGCACTTTTACCTTCCCGGCTGGGAGGTTCCGAAGAACTCGAAGGACATGCTCACGGTCCACTACGGCTTCGTCACCGACTATCTGGCCGAAGCGTTTCGGGCGCTCAGAAAACAGAACCGCTTCGACGAGGCCGAGCGGGTCTTCCGTTTCGGATCGCACGTTGAAGGCAGGGACGCCACGGCGGCCAAGAAGACGGTGAGCGGCCTTCTCAAAATCCTCCACCCGGGTGGAGGCTGGACGAAGGAGGAACTCACGGAGTACGTCGAGCTCGCCTTGGAGGGACGCCGCCGGGTCAAGGAGCAGCTCAAGAAACGCGGCTCGTTCGAATTCTACAAGACCAGTTTTTCATACATCGATCTTGCGGACGATACCGAGCGGTCCGTGGGCGTCCCCGAGCAAGGGGGTGCCGGAGTCATTTCGCAGGACCCTCTGCCTCCCGGAACGGTCTACACGGCCGCGGTGGATTCCGAAGCCAAGGTCGCTTTGTTCAGACTCGAAGTCACCTTGACGGCGGGCACGGGCAAGCTCCGGACCCCGACTGGCCTCGAGAAATCACTGAAGGAATCTCTCAACCGGGCTTTCAGTTATCTGCAGAGCGTCAAGGACAAGCTCGGGCTCACACAGATGCTGGCGCAGAAAGACATCTATGCCGAAGCCGTGGACCTCTCCGGCGGCCGCATCGACTGTCCCTGCGGTGTGGCGTTTTTCGCCGCCATCATTTCCGCGGTACGCAATCGTCATGTGCAGGCCGGTACGGTGATCCTGGGCGACCTGACCATCCAAGGGAACATCAAAGGCCCGGCTTCAATCACCGAACCCCTGCAACTGGCGCTTGAATCGGGGGCGCTCCGCGCCCTGGTCCCCGTTTCCAACAAAACGCAGTTCGCGGGACTGCCGGAGGACGTGATCGAACGCCTGGACGTGGTGTTTTACGGCGACATAGACCGGGCTGTGCTCAAAACACTGGAGATGTAAAGGATGCGACTGGGAGCGACGGATACTCGGAAATTGACGGGCGTTCCTTCGGGGATGCGTCGCCCCCGTGCTGTGAATGAAGCCGGCGGTTCAGACGGCACGTCGGTAAGTAACCTCCTGAAAGCGCTCATGGGGAGCGCCCATTGGAATAAAAGGAGGTCTTTCCGATGAAAGGCAGAGCGAAACGAAGTAGAGGACTCTGTCCCAACGGTGACGGCAAGCCAACGGCCGTCGACCTGTTCTGCGGTTGCGGCGGACTGACGGTCGGGTTGAAAAGAGCCGGATTCAGGGTCCTGGGTGCGGTGGACGTCGATCCGCTGTCCGTCAAGACCTACAAGGCGAACCATCGCGATGTCACATTATGGGAAAAGGACAT
>Ga0255341_1005830_pt1 | contig 11920 bp, 10 predicted proteins | sample wastewater_treat_8_FD_192418 | JGI IMG/M metagenome (GOLD analysis project Ga0255341, IMG submission 192418) | Wastewater microbial communities from Lulu Island WWTP, Vancouver, Canada - plant12 | ecosystem: Engineered > WWTP > Wastewater > Unclassified | place: Canada: Vancouver, British... | reverse complement strand
ACGACAGGAGCAGCTGATGATCGTGTTCAGGACCGAATCGTGCGGCGCAGCACGCGTCGTGCACCTCGACGGTTCCCTCGAGTCCACCGACGATCCGGTTGCGCTCGTCGGGCGCCTCGTCGCCGAAGCAGGCAGGAACCCGCTGGTGGTCGACCTCACTGGCCTGTCCCCCGCCACCGGCCCTGGCGTCAGCACGCTGCTGCGCGCACTCGCCCACGCGCCGACGAGCACGGCGACGGTCCTCGTGCACCCCGACCTCGAGGCCCGGCGCGCACTCCGGGCTCTCGCCGAGGGTCTGCCGGTCGTCCCGAGCCACGACCTGGTGCTCCAAGGCCCGTTCGCCGCGGCGATCGTCACCCAGGACCTGGAGGGGCACCGGCCCTGACGCCCTTGCGTTGCGCAACGGTCACGGCACACGTGCTCGGCGCCGGTGGCGCACCACCTTGTGGATCTGATCGGCGAGCAGGACCGACGGCGCGGCGAGGAGCACGACCACCAGTCCGGCAGCCGGAGGAACCGCCTGGTCGAGCAGGCGGGCAAGCGGCGGGACCGTGAGCAGCAAGACGAGCAGCACGAGTGCCGAGCCGACGGCGGTGAGCATCAGGCGATTGGTGAACCAGCCGAGCTCGTGGGCCGGGCGGGTGGCGCTGCGGCAGGCGAACGCCGCGCCGATCTGGCCGACGACCACGGCGCCGAACGCGGCACCGGAGGCTGCGGCGAGCGCGTGACCCCCAGGGAACGAACTCCCCGGCCGCCACCCCGCCGCGGACAGGGCGACCAGGAAGGCGGTCATCTCGACCGCCGCCTCCGTCGGTCCGAGCACACCGAAGGCCCGGACCAGGAGCGGGCCGTCGAGCAGGTGACGGCGTTCCGGCGGCCGTTGGAGCACGCCAGGGCTGGGGGCTTCGCTGCCCAGGGCCACGGCGGGCAGGACGTCGGTGCCGATGTCGATGCACAGGATCTGCAGCACCCCGAGCGCCAGCGGGAACCGCCCGCCCGAGAGCGCCCAGATCAGGAACGGCGCGAGTTCGGCCACGTTTCCGACGAGGTGATAGGTGAGGAAGCGGTGGATGTTGGCGAAGGTGGCTCGGCCGCTCTCGACAGCCGCAACGATCGTGGAGAAGTCGTCGTCGAGCAGGACGAGGTCTGCCGCGGCACGGGCGACGTCGGTGCCGCCCTCGCCCATGGCGATGCCGATGTCCGCAGCCTGGAGGGCGGGACCATCGTTGACGCCGTCGCCGGTCATCGCCACCACGTGGCCGCGGCTCTGCAGCGCGCGGGCGATGCGGAGCTTGTCGGCGGGCGACACGCGGCTGATGACCACCCCGTCGTAGTCGAGGAGGGCAGCGAGGACGTGTTCGTCCTCGGGTAGGTCGCGCCCCTCGAGGATCCGCTCGGTGCCGACGGTGAAGCCGACCTGGCGGGCGATCGCCGCCGCCGTGGTCGGATGGTCGCCGGTGACCATGGCGAGCTTGATGCCCGCGGCACGGGCGGCCTGGACCGCGGCACCGACGGTGGGGCGGGGCGGGTCCTGGAGGGCGAGGAGGCCGAGGAGCTCGAGGTCCTCTTCCGCATCGTCGGCATCCATGGCGGCGGTGACCGCGGCCGCGCTTCGGCGGGCGACGGCCAGGACCCGCAGGCCCTGCTCGGCGAGCGCCGTGACCGCCGCGTCGACCACGGCGTGATCGGCACCGGTGCATCGGGGGACGACGCTGTCCGGGGCGCCCTTCACGAGCAGGTACCGGTTGGTGAGCACCGATTCGCGGCGGCGGTCCGAGTCGAACGGGAACCGGCGGCCGATCTCCTCCTCGGTGGCTGCGACCACACCGAGGCGGTGCGCCAGCGCGTCGATGGCCGCCTCCATGGGGTCGCCCACGGCGAGCCATGCGTCGGCCTCCTGACGGGCGCGACCCTGGCTCGCACATCGGGCCGCGGCCGCTGCGGCACGTGCCGCGTCCTGAGCCTGGACCTCGCCCGACACCGTCGCGGTCGGGGCGTAGCCGGTCCCGTCGACCGTGACGGCTCCGGCCGGGGTCCACACGGTGGTCACGGCCATCTCGTTGCGGGTGACGGTCCCGGTCTTGTCGGTGCAGATGAACGTCGTCGACCCGAGGGTCTCGACGGCGTCGAGGCGGCGCACGAGGGCGTTGCGGTCCGCCATGCGCTGCGCACCCATGGCCAGCGACAGGGTGACGGTGGGCAGGAGGCCCTCGGGGACCAGTGCGACCGTGACGCCGACGGCGAACAGGAACCCGTCCTTCGCCGGACTCCCGATGAGCACGGACAGGAGGAAGAAGGCGCTGCCGATGCCGACGGCAATCGCCGCGATCAGGCGGACGATCCGGTCGAGCTCGTGGGCGAGCGGCGTGCGCGGGGCGTGCTCGGTCGTGGTCATCTGAGCAATCGCAGCGAGCTCGGTCTGCCCACCCGTCGCGTCGACGAGACCTTCGCCGACGCCCGAGGTGAGGTACGTGCCCGCGTACGCCCGGTCCCCGACGGCCAAGTCGACGGGGACGCTCTCGCCCGTCAGGGTCGAGGCATCGACGGCCAAGGTGCTCGCCTCGACGAGCGTGAGATCCGCCGGAATGCGGTCGCCAGGTGAGAGGACGACCCGGTCGCCGACGACGACATCGGCGGCGTCCACGGTCACGAGCAGACCGTCCCTGCGAACGGTGACCCCCACGGGCAGAAGATCGTCGAGGCGCTCGGCGGCGCGCTCGGCGCGCTGCTCCTGGAAGAACGCGAAGCACCCGTTGACCACGATGACCACGAAGATCGCGGCACCGAGCTGCGGCATGCCGGCGATGATCGCCAGGGCGCCGGCGACCCAGAGCATCCGTGCGAAGAAGTGGGTCAGCTGGCTGACGAAGCGACGCCAGGTGGGGATCGCCTTGGCGGCGGGCAGCCGGTTGGGACCGTCGGCGACGAGCCGAGCAGACGCTTCGAGGGAGGTCAGTCCCGCCGTGGCCGTCGGGTCCTGCGGGTCGGTGATGGCGGCGCCAGCACGGACCCCCATGTCACGGTCTCGCTTCGAGTGCAGGGGCCTCGACACGGTCACGGATCCCCAGCAGCATGCGCCGCTCCATGGTGAACGCGCCTGACCAGGAGCCGACGTGCTTCGCAGTCTCCACGGCTCGCTCCTCGCAGCTGCTCAGGCCGGATCAGTCCGCCACCGGATCGTCGGGGATGACGAGCACCGGACAGTGCGCGGTGGCCGCGACCGCAGCGCTCGTGCTCCCGAGCACCTGCTCGGGGAACTGGCGGTGCCCGTGACGACCGACGACGATCAGATCTGCACCCGCGTCGGCGGCGGCACGGAGCAGGGTGGAGATCGCATCGCCGTCGTGCAGTTCGCACCGGACACGGGTTCCGGTCCGGCGGGCGGTCTCGGTCCAGGTGGTCTCGAGCGCCTGGCGAAGCGCGTTGCGATGATCGACACGGTCCTCGCCAGATGCCGGACGTCCCTCGAGCAGTCCGACCGAGTGGACGGCGATGATCTCCGCGCCGGTGAGCTGGGCCAGGTCGCCGGCGACGGACGCGGCCCGGTCGCTGTTGCGGGACCCGTCGACTCCTACGACGATCCTGCGGATCCACATGTCAGTGCTCCGTCTCGAGGTGCGACACGACCGCGACGGGAACCTTGGCATGGCGCACGACCGACTCGGCGACGTTGCCGATCGCCCACCGACTGAGGCCCTGCCCGCTGGCGCGCCCCATGACCACGAGTCCGGATCCGGTCTCCTGCGCGACGCGAAGGATGGCCTCACGTGGGTCTTCTTCGATCAGCAACGTCCGGCAGGGCACCCCGGCCGCTCGAATCGGCGCGGTCCACGGCCCGTCGACCAGTTCCAGGATCTCCGCCATGGCCACCGTGGTGTCGGGGAGCAGCCAGTCGCCGGTCCCGACGGGCAGTGCGTGCACGGCGATCACGTCGGCGCCCAGGCGCGCGGCGAGCGAGGCGCCCCACGAAGCCGCCGACAGAGAACCCGGAGTGCCGTCGATGCCGATCACGATGTGGGTGATGCGCTCGGGGGTCTGTGGCTGTTCGGGGTGGACGACGATGACGGGCACCCGATCGTCGTGGAGGAGCGATCGACAGGTCGAGCCGAGGACCATCTCGGTGAACCCGCCGCGGCCGCGCGTCCCGACGACGAGGACGGCACCCGGGTGATCGACGGCGACCCGCATCAGGCTCCGTGACGGGCGGCCACGGAGGACGATCGGTTGCGCGAGGGTGCCGTCATCGCCGAGCTCCTCACCGATGAGGTCACGGAGGCGCCCGGCGGTGGCGGCATCACCCTCGTCGCGGCTCGCAAGGGAGTTCGGCCCGGTGGGGAGTGCCGCGCTGGTCGGGTGCTCCCAGGCCATGGCGACGCGCAGCTTCGCGCCGCTGTCCGCGGCGACGGTCGCACCGAACCGCAGGGCAGCCCGCGAACCCTTCGACCCGTCGACGCCCACGACGAAGCGGTCGATGGGGTACTCCTGTGCGGCGTCGGGTTCCATGGGTTCGACCGTACGGATGGCCGGCGAACGGCAGTAGGGCCGTTGGTCACGACGCTCGAGCGGCGCACCCTGCGGCCCGACGCGCCGTCGAACCGGCGGGTGGGGGTGCCGGTTCGACGTGCTTGCTGACGGGGTCGGGACGGCGGGGAAGAGGGGGATCCCTGCGGTTGCCGGTCATCCGTCAAGCGGGTGTGAAGCCAGTGTGCGCCGACGCCACCGGAGCAGCCCAGGGTCGAAGGTCCCGACCTACCCGGGCCGGGCCGCGGATCCGACGAGGGCAGCGGCACGGTCAGCCACCGACTCGGGCGTCCCGTGCGTCGGCACCTCCGTCGCCTCGGGCCAACCTTCGAAGCGCGCCGCCAGGGCTGCCGCGACCTCGACGGTCGCCTCCGAGAGGTCACCGCCTTCGGCCGAGCGGCGCCGGATGCGGGCGTCGGCTTCGTCTCTCGGCAGCGTGCAGTGGAGCTCGGTGAGCTCGCACGAGGTCTCGGACGCGGCCAGCCTCGCGAGCGTCCGATGGAGCTGGGTGCTCCAGGTGGCATCGAGGATCACGTGCTCGCCGAGTCCGACGAGGCGTCGGGCCTCGAGGAGCAGTTCGAGGTACGTGGCCGTCACCGCCTCGGGGGTGTAGCGATCTGGTCCGGCTCCGAGCGGGATCCGTCGACGCACCTCGTCGGTACGCAAGACGACGGCCCCGAGCCGGTCGCTGAGCTGCAGGGCGAGGGTCGACTTCCCGGTTCCGGGCTCACCTCCGACGAGCAGCATCTTCACCTGTGCCGAGCGGAGGTGATCGTTGGCCAGCCCGATGTACGCGGCCGCTGCGGGAGCGGTCGGGGCGCCGAGCTGCGAGCTCCGCACGATCTCGACCTTCGCCCGCACCTGGGCGCGGTACGCGAGGTAGTGGTGGGCGAGCGTCGCCGGCCACGTGTCCGCGCACAGCTCGCGGTGCAGCTGGAGGAACATCTGTCCGAGATCTGGCCTCCCGAGGCGCTCGAGGTCCATCGCGAGGAACCCGACGTCGGACAAGACATCGCCCCAGCGGTACTCGTCGCCGAACTCGATGCAGTCGAGGATCCGAGGACCGTCGTCGAGCAGGAAGATGTCCTCGGCCTGGAGGTCACCGTGGCCGTCGCGGATCCACCCCTGCCGGATCCTCTCGTCGAACAGCGGAGCCCGACCAGCCAGGTACCGCACCGCCAGGTCCTCCATCTCGGCCATGCCTTCCGCGGTCGCCGCGTCGGTGGCGAGGCTGCGCACCTGGTCGAAGCCGTCGGTCCAGCGACCGAGGACCGCGTCACGAGTCGCCGACCGATCGTGCACCGGGTCGTGGCTGCTCCCGGCATGGAGCGCCGCCACCGCATGGGCCGCCGCACGCAGCGCGTCGTCGACGTCGTCGCCCCGTTCCACGCAGCGGGACAGGCGGCGGTCGTCGGGCATCCGGGCCATGTCGACGACGTGATCGACCGGCTCCCCGGCCTCGTCGACCAGGTCGAGCACCCCGAAGTACACGTCGGGTGCGAGGCGCCGGTTCAGGTCCACCTCTCGGTGGCAGGTCGCCTCGCGGGCAGGACGGTCACGGTTGTCGAAGAAGCCGAGGTCGACGGCCTTCTTCAACTTGTAGACGTGGTCACCGACGAAGAACAGGATCGCGGTGTGGGTTTCGACGACCTTCGGGTCGAGCACCTCAGGACCTCAGGGCTCCGACGGGTCGACCCCGGCTCCATCGTCGGGGATCACCGCCACCGGGCAGGTCGCGTGGTGGAGGATCTGGACGGCGGTCGAGCCGAGCTCGGGCGGCGCCCAGTGCGACGTGCCGTGGCGACCGACCACGATGAGGCACGCGTCGGTCGACCGCTCGAGCACGGCTCGCGCCGGAAGGTCGCAGATCGCCTCGGACACGATCCTCGGGTTCGGCCGCGGGCCGAGCACGTCGGAGACGACGGACGCCAGCGCATCGGCCGCGTCTTGGGGCCCGTACTCCGGTCGCATCGGTTCGGGACCGTGCGGACCCTGCGGTTCCAGGTAGTTCCACGCCATGACGACGACGAGGGTCTTGTCGTGGGCCTTGGCCCAGTCAGCCCCCCACCTCAACGCAGCACGGCTGCACGCGGAACCGTCGACCCCCACGACCACCTCGCTGCGTGCGGAGCAGTCGTGGTCCCCTCGCACGACCACGACCGGGACGGGCGAGCGACGAGCAGCCTTCATGCTCACCGAGCCGAGCTCGAGACCGAGGAAGCCGCCGTTGCCTCGCGAACCGACGACGAGCAGCTCGGCATCGCGTGCCCGCATGACGAGCGACATCGCCGGCCGGCCGTCGATCAGGGCCGAAGCGACGTGCACCTCGGGGTGGAGCTCGCGGGTCGCCGCCGAGATCGATTCGAGGGCGGCCTTCGCGTCCTGGACCGCAACATCGGTCTCGTACATCGCGGAGAAGCCCGGACCGCCGAACATCGGCTCGTTCCAGCTCTGCACCAGCAGCAGCTCTTCGTGGTGCAGCTCGGCCTCCGCAGCGGCCCACGCCAAGGCCTGTCTCGACGACTCGGAGCCGTCGACTCCTACCACGATCCCAGCCATCACCGGCTCCTTCCACCGAGATCCCGCTGCGGGATCCCGTTGGGAAAGGGTGCGTCGCGAACGGGTCGCCCGGCCAGGGTCCAACGTCACAGGCTCGCCAAAGGCCGTTGGACCCTGGACGGCGAGGGTTCGGGCGGGTCTGCTGTCGGTCATGGAGCACGCCACCGCACCGACTCGACGCGTCACTGCCGCGAGAACCGTCCGCCTCGGGATCGCGATCGTCGGCGCGGCGACCATCGTGGCGCTGACCGCCGTGCCGGCGCCCGCCCGGACGATCCGATCAGCGTGCACCGTTGCGCCGACGGCGAACGGCCGCTACGTGGCGTTCCTGTACGGGGAGATCCTCGGCCGCTGCCCTGACGCGGCTGCGGCCCAGTTCTGGACCGCCAGGCTCGATGGTGGCGCGACCCGCTGGAGCGTCGCCGAGGCACTCGACACGTCAACGGAGAACCTCGGCCGCAACAACGTCGACGGCCTCTACCAGGGGCTGCTCGGGCGAGCCCCCACGGCGGGCGAACGCTCCCATTGGATCGACTTCTTGCGGAAGGCCCACGCCAACGCCGTGCCGACGGCGGCCCTGCTCGCCTCGGAGGAGGGCTACCGCCTGCACACGTCGGCTGCGACCACCGCCAAGCGCGACGAGGAGTGGCTCGCCTACGCCTACAACCGGATCCTCGACCGGGCGCCCGATCCCCAGGGCGCCGCCCACTACCTCCGGAAGTTCGGATCGAAGGGCTCCACGAGCGCGACCCGATACGCGGTGGCGATGAGCCTCGAGCTGAGCAGCTCGAACGCACGCTCCTGGGTCCGAGCCGCCATGACCGAAGCACTGGGTCGAACCCCAGACGCCGCTGGGGTGAGGTACTGGACCGGCTGGCTGACCGGACGAGGCGGCTGGCGCACCTTCCAACTGTGGACCCACCTGCTCAGCTCCGACGAGGCGTACCGCAGGGCCCAAGCCTGACCCGGCGAGCGAGGCGAACCGATCCCTGGAAGGCTCGGGCCATGAGCACCACCGATGCGCCCGACCTCACCGGCCTGCGCGCGTTGTTCCTCAACGCCACCCTCAAGCGGTCGCCCGAGGTGTCGAACACCCAGGCGCTCGTCGACGCCAGCGCGGCGATCATGGAGGCCCATGGTGTCGCCACCACCAGCATCCGGGTGATCGACCACGACGTCGCAACGGGCGTCTGGCCGGACATGACCGAGCACGGGTGGGAGACCGACGAGTGGCCGGCCATCCAAGAGCAGGTCTTCGCCGCCGACATCTTGGTGCTGGCCGGGCCGATCTGGCTCGGCGACAACAGCTCGATCATGAAGCAGATCATCGAGCGGCTCTACGGAAGCTCCCACCTGCTCAACGACTCCGGCCAGTACCGCTACTACGGGCGCGCCGCCGGCTGCCTCATCACCGGCAACGAAGACGGCATCAAGCACTGTGCCCAGAACGTCCTCTACTCCTTGCAGCACATCGGCTACGTCATCCCGCCGCAGGCCGATGCCGGCTGGATCGGCGAAGCGGGGCCGGGTCCGTCGTACCTGGACCCGGGCTCGGGCGGCCCGGAGAACGACTTCACCAACCGCAACACCACGTTCATGACGTGGAACCTCCTGCACCTGGCGAAGCTGCTTCACGACGCCGGCGGCATCCCCGCCTACGGCAACCAGCGAGCGGCGTGGGACGACGGTGAGCGGTTCGACTTCGAGAACCCCGAGTACCGCCGCTGAGGACGCGGCGTCACACCTGGGGGGTCGGTGTCTCGGACCGGCGTCGCCGCACGAGCAGCGCACCTCCGCCCAACGCCGCGATCACCAGGACGAAGCCGACCAGGGCGGGCGTCGAGCCTCCGCCACCGCCATCGGACGGGGTCGTGGCGCCGGCCGTGTCGGTCGCCGCCGCCCCGGCCGCAGACTCGTCGCTTCCGCTCGAGGCGTCGTTCCCCTCCGTACCGGCCGCCTCGACCGCGGTCCGATCGCCACCGCCCGTCGTGGTGGTGCTGGTCTCGCGCTTCGCCGTCGTGGTCGTCTGACCGGGCGCGGTGGTCGACGTCGCCGGGCCCGGTCGGGGCTCGGTCGGGTCGACCGCCGTACCGTCGGGCTTCGTCGAGCCCGTCAGGGTCCCGTTCCCAGACGGCGTGGTGGTCGCGCTCGACGGCTGGGTGGTGGGCGTCGAGGGCCTCGTGGTGGTCGGCACGATGGGGGCGGCGGCAGCCTCGGTTCCGTCCGTCGCGGCCCTCGGAGGCGCACCGCCCGACGCGTAGCGCCAACCCTCGACATCGCCGTCGTGGATCTGCAGGCTGCTCGCTCCGACCCCGGTGACGCGGCCGTTGAGGCTCACCCACCAGGAGTTGATGGACTTCCCGAGGCAGTCGGGCGGATCGGACCCGATGCTGCGCAGCTTGCACACCGCTCGACCGAGGCCGCTGTACTGGTCGTACACCGGGTCGAGGTCGGTGATCACCGACTGGGCGCGCTCGAGCGCCTCGATCCCCGAGATGGTGCCGCTGAACGAGATGCAGGCCGACCACACCGGTCCCGACCCGATGTCGACCACGACGGTGGCCCGGGAGGGTCCGCCGCCGCTCGGGGCGTCGCCGGAGCCGATGGCCCGGCACCCGCCGGTCGCCGCCACGCGTTCGGGGGCGGCCGTCGCGGGCCCGGCCGCGACGAAGGGCGCGGCCAGTGCCAGGAGCACCGCTGCGGCCGCGAACGGCCGCCGACCTCGCCCGCCGGCGAACCGGCGGGCGATGGACGGACTCACGAGATCGTCACGTCGTAGAACTCGGCGGACGCCGCCAGCGTGGCGATGAGGTTCTCGATGCGGGTCGTGGCGATCTGGGCCGTCCAGGAGTCGCGCTCGGGCACCGTCGGGGCTCGGTCGAGGACCCGGTCGAACGTGATCCTCACCTGTGTGCGGCGGTACTCGCTGCTCGCGACGAGGCTCCGAGCCACGCCCTCGACCGACCGGCCGTGGTTCAGCCGATTGATCCAGTAGCTCCGACCGGACGGATCAGCAGCGCGGCCGAGCACCGACTGGTAGACGGCGTCGACGAACTGCGGGGTCGTCCCACCGGCCCGGCGGTAGAACTCCGAGGAGCCCGTGAGGCGAGACAGCATCTCCGGTCGGGTGATGGTCACCAGCTTGTTGGACCAGTAGGTCCGGCCGGATGGATCGATCGTGCGGTTGAACGCCTGCCGGAACAGGTCCGCCGCTGCGGCCTGGCGGCCCTTCACGCCGTTGACCACCGCCGTCGCGGCCGCGAGGCGCCCGGCCTTGATCGAGGGGTTGAACCCGAGGGCATCCGATGCCACGTCGACGGCGTTGGTGGCGACCGGGGCGGCCGCGGGCGAGGCCACACGCCCGGACCATTCGGCGATGAGTGCCTCGCGCTCCGAGGCGAGGAAGCCCTGACGGGAGAGCGCCTGGATCGTCTGCGTGGTGGCAAACGTGTTGACCCCGAAGCCGTCGTTGGGGCTGGTGATGCGACCGTCGTTGCGCGCCATGGCGTGCAATGCGGTGTAGGGCGACGTGTAGGTCCCGCTGACCGGCGAACCGTAGGTGGCCCGCCACGCCGACGTGGTGACGTCGATGTGGAAGTCGCTCAGGGCCATCGCCGCCGTCGAGGTGGAGTTGGGATCGTCCGATCCGAACGCCTGCCAGGCGCCGCTGCCCTGCTGGACCGAGGCCAGCCAGGTGACCGCATCGGCCACGGGCTGGTCGGCGGTGGTCGCACCGGTGCTGCGCAGCGCGATCAGCGCCAAGGCAGTGGTGTCGACGTCGTTGCCGCCGAACTGCGCGTTGGGCGTGCCCGAGTAGTCCCACGAGCCATCGGGGCGCTGGCCTCCCAGGATCTGGTTGGTGAGGCCGCTCGGCACCGGGATCCCCTGCGTCTGCAGGGCGATCGTGGTGTACAGCACGCCGTTGAACAGCGCACCGAGGCTGTAGCTCCCGTCGAGCTGCTGGTGGCTGGTCACGCGGCCGACGAGGTCGACCGGCGGGCCGGAGTCGTTCGACGGATCGAAGTCCGCGGGGTCGATGCCCAGCGGGTCCGCCACCAGCACGATGATCTTCGCTGCCCGGGCGGCGGCGGCGTCACTGGCTGGGTTCGCCTCGTTGTCCACGAGGTCGTCGAGGGCGTCGAGCGGGTCCTTGCCGAGGTTGTTCTCGATCCCCTGGATCGAGGCGCGGGCGCCAGGACCATCCCAGGTGGGGCCGGTCTGGAAGCTCGAGGCCAACGCCAAGACGGCATCGGGGGTCTCGAAGCCGGGCGTGTTGGCAAGCTCGAAGCCGCCGTCGGCCTGCTGCTGGGCGACCAGCCAGTTCCTGGCGTTGGTGACGACGGGATCGGCCGGGGTACTGGCTCCGGCGCTCCCCATGCCCAGCAACGGGGCGGTGAGCGACAGGGCGACGCCTGCAGCGACGAATCGACGAATCGACATGGTGCTTCCTCCGTGGCCCACTACCTCGGGGGCCGTTCTGGCCTCGTGTCAGTCACGAGACGGGGGCCGACGAGCCGGAAGGCTCGACGGGCAGAGGCAGGTCACCTGGCTTCCGGCCTCGAGGACCGGTTACAGCTGCGGGTCAGCGTCGGACTCTCACCGACTTCCCCTGTGTGCACCGAAGTACACGCCCGTTGGCAACATCCGGGTTGCCAACGACCTCTACGGGCTGACACCGTACGGTGCGGTGCGTTCGTGGGTCAACCGACCGTGCCGCCCTCCATCCACGAGATCGGTTTCCTGGGTCCCAGCTGTGCGCACCACCAGTCCGCTCCATGCCGTGACGTGGCTCGTCTGGGCCATCGCCGCCGCCGCGTGCGTGCAGATCGCGCCGAATCCG
>Ga0255341_1005825_pt1 | contig 11926 bp, 4 predicted proteins | sample wastewater_treat_8_FD_192418 | JGI IMG/M metagenome (GOLD analysis project Ga0255341, IMG submission 192418) | Wastewater microbial communities from Lulu Island WWTP, Vancouver, Canada - plant12 | ecosystem: Engineered > WWTP > Wastewater > Unclassified | place: Canada: Vancouver, British... | reverse complement strand
CAGCCCAAGGAATGGAACCTGCCCGCGCTCAAAGCGCTGTTCGAACTGCTCGGCATGACGCCGGGCATGGCCCAGCTCGTCACCCAGGGCAAGGACGAGCCGGTGCAGAACCTGCAGCAGGCGGTGGGCAAGATCGTCAAACGCATCGTCATGACCCAGCAGACCCTGCGCGAAGGGCTCTCCTTCTGGGGACTGGACCTGCTCGCGGGCACCGACCTGGCCAGCCAGGCCAGCGGGCTGGACGAGGCCAAGGGCTTCTTTGAATCGCTCCAGGCCTATTCCTCGCCGGGCAAACTGAAAAACTTCCGTTACAGCGCCCCCGAAGTGCTGGCCCATGAAAAGGCTGTAAAGGCGCTGGACGAGCTGGATGCCCTGCGCGAGTTCATCATGGATCACAGCCCGACGGCGTCCTGGCTTTCGACCGCCGAGGCTGTGCTACCTGCTGAGCATGAATGGGTGGACCGCATGAAGACCACCCGGCAGGATGTGCTGGATGCCCTCAAGCAGGCCGACCTGTCCGAGCTGGCCAGCCAATCCCAGAGCATCGGGGCCAAGCTGCAAAAGTTGAAGAAGGATTACACCGTCGCCTACATCGGCCTGCACACCAAGGCCCGGCTGGGCGTGAACGACGACAAGCGCAAGGCTGGCCTGCTCAAGGACCAGCGCCTGCAAACCCTGCTCAAGCTGGCCGGTATCGATCTGATGCCCCGACAGCAGCTCACTGATTATCAGAACCGCCTGGCCGGGCTGAAGAGCTGCTTCGCCCTGACCGAGCAAAACCTCGACGCCTCGCCCATCTGCCCGCATTGTGGATTCCGGCCTTCGGTCGAAACCGGCACGGCGGCAGGCTCGCAGATGATCGACCAGATGGACACCCAGCTCGACGCCATGGTGGCGGCCTGGACCTCCACCATCCTCAGCAATCTGGAGGACCCGATCACCCAGGCCAACATGGACCTGTTGAAGATCGATGACCGCGAACCCCTGGAGGCCTTCATCAAGTCGAAGGAGCTGCCGGTGCCGCTGGACAGCAACTTTGTCCACGCCCTGAAGGAAGTGCTCTCCGGTCTGGTCAAGGTCACCGTCAAGGCCCAGGAGCTGCAACAGGCCCTGCAGGTCACCGACGGCCCGGCCACCCCGGCAGAGATGAAGAAACGCTTTGAGGAGTACATCGATCAGCTCACCAAGGGCAAGGACCCGGCTAAGGTGCGGATCGTCATGGAATAAGAGTGACTAAGCGAGTGACCAACTCCGCCGAGCTTGTTCAGTCGCGAAGTGACCAAGCTGAGACACAAGACGAAAGCCAAGGATTATGAAGATGAAAGAAACCAGTTTGTTCGACTCGCTGCTTGAAGAGCCGCAGAAGCCCTCCGGCACGGTGACTTGTCTCGGCATGACCTTCGAAAATGACGAGGCCCGCCGCGCCCATTTCACCGAGGAGCTGCGTAAGAAGCTGCAGGACCCGGAGTTCCGCAAGATCGAAGGCTTTCCCATCGGCATCGACGAGGACATCCTGAATTTGAGCGATCCGCCGTACTACACCGTCTGCCCAAACCCGTGGGTCGCCGACTTCATCGCCGAATGGGAGGCGCAGAAGCCGGAACAGCCCGAAGGCTATCACTACCATCGTGAGCCTTTTGCGGCTGATGTGAGCGAGGGCAAGAACGATCCTATTTACATGGCTCATTCGTACCACACCAAGGTGCCACACAAAGCCATCATGCGCTACATCCTCCACTATACGCAGCCTGGTGATATCGTGTTCGACGGTTTCTGTGGTACCGGCATGACTGGCGTAGCTGCGCAGATGTGTGGAGACAGAAACGAAGTCGCCTCATTAGGGTATCAAGTCAAGGCGAACGGAACCATTTTGCAGGAAGAAATTGACGAAAATGGGAAAAAGATTTGGTCTTCATTTTCCAGACTAGGGGCAAGGCGAGCTGCGTTGAACGACTTGTCACCTGCTGCCACCTATATAGCCCATAACTATAACACGCCTGTAAATTCACTAGAGTTTGAAAGAGAAACAAAGCGCATCCTTAAAGAAGTAGAAAAAGAATGCGGCTGGATGTTTCAGACCAAGCACTCGGACGGGCGCTTAGGCACGATAAACTATACCGTTTGGTCGGATGTTTTTGTTTGCCCGGAATGCGCCAACGAAATTGTATTCTGGGATGCCGCAGTTGACCATGACAAGGGAAAAGTTAATGACGACTTCCCTTGCCCACACTGCACCGCACTATTAACAAAACGAAAGCTGGACCGATCTTGGGTTACTGTCTTTGACAAGGAGCTAAACGAGACCCTAAAGCAGGCGAAGCAGACTCCTGTTCTCATCAATTACAGCGTTGCAGGGAAAAGGTTTGAAAAAAAGCCGGACGATGCTGACCTCTCTCTCCAGCGAAAGATTGATGATGCGCCGATACCATATCCCTTCCCCAAGAATAGAATGATGCCAGGGAAGGAAACTCGCCGTAACGATCCCATGGGAATTACTCATGTACATCACTTCTACACACGGCAAAATCTATGGGTAATTGCAGCCACCTTGTCCAAGCTGCCGAATTTAAACTATGCAATAACGCTACTGCCCGTAATCTGGACGAATACGAAGCTATACCGATATAGGTGGGCAGGCGGATTTGCGGGCGCTGGTGGTGGCCCACTTGCAGGCACTCTATTCATCCCATCCTTGATAAAAGACATTTCTCTTCTCAAGTCACTTTCGGATTATTTCAAAAAGGGAGTTAAGAAGAAGCAATTGCTTGAAAAAATGACTCCGCAGGTGATCATGACTGGCTCATCATCAGGAATTCAGCAACTACCTGATGATTCTGTAGATTACATTTTTACTGACCCTCCTTTTGGAGCCAACCTGAACTATTCAGAGCTCAACTTTCTTTGGGAGTCGTGGCTTAAGGTACTGACAAACTATGAGACGGAAGCAATTGAAAATGACGCTCACAAAAAGGGATCGATTGAGTACCGCTCAATAATGGCTGCTTGCTTCGGCGAGTTCTATAGAAAGTTGAAGCCTGGCCGTTGGATGACAGTTGAATTTTCTAATACAAAAGCATCTGTTTGGAATAGCATTCAAACTGCACTGACTGAAGCCGGTTTTATTGTGGCAAATGTATCTGCCCTTGATAAGAAGCAGGGTAGCTTCAAGGCCGTAACCACACCTACAGCCGTAAAACAAGACCTCGTTATCTCAGCCTATAAACCCAATGGCGGCTTTGAAGAACGTTTTCAGAAAGAGGCGCAAACCGAAGAAGGTGTTTGGGATTTTGTTCGTACGCACTTGAAGTATCTACCGATCACGAAGCAACAGGGAGCCTTGCTGCAGTTCGTCCCGGAACGTGATCCACGCATCCTGTTCGACCAGATGGTGGCCTACTACGTCCGCAAGGGCTATCCGGTGCCGATCTCCAGCCAGGAGTTCCAGATCGGGCTGGCACAGCGCTTCATTGAGCGTGACGGTATGTATTTCCTGCCGGATCAGGTGGCCGAATACGACCGCAAGAAGATGACCTCGGGCGAACTCAAGCAGATGACCATGTTCGTCTCCGACGAGGCTTCCGCCATCCAGTGGCTCCGCCAGCTCATCAAGGAAAAGCCGCAGACATTCTCCGACATCAACCCGCAGTTCATGCAGCAGCTCGGCGGCTGGAGCAAGAACGAGGCTCAGCTCGACCTGCGCGAACTCCTGAACCAGAACTTCCTCTGCTACGACGGCAAAGGCCCTGTGCCCGAACAGATCCACGCCTACCTCTCCACCAACTGGAAAGAGCTGCGCAACCTGCCCAAGGATGACCCGGCGCTGGTCGCCAAGGCCCGCGACCGCTGGTACGTGCCCGATCCCAACAAGGCAGGCGATTTGGAGAAGCTGCGCGAGAAGGCGCTGCTCAAGGAGTTCGAGGAATACAAAGAGGTCAAAAAGAAACTCAAGGTCTTCCGCCTGGAGGCTGTCCGCGCCGGATTCAAAAAAGCCTGGCAGGAGCGTGACTACGCCGTCATCGTCGCCGTGGCCGACAAGATCCCCAACAACGTCCTGGAAGAAGATCCGAAGCTGCTCATGTGGTACGACCAGGCGGTAACAAGAATGGGAGGGGAATAGCCCATGATCACCAAATGGAAGGTCTTCAACTTTAAATCGATCCGTGAGGAGACCGAGCTGGATCTCGGCCCTCTTACGATCTTCGCTGGTGCAAACAGCAGTGGGAAAAGCACATTCATCCAATCCGTCCTACTCGTGGCACAGACTTTGGCCCATAAAGTCGGATCAAGATCTGTCGTATTGAATGGTGCTCTCACGAGCCTGGGCCAGTTTGACGACCTGAAATCCAACGGTGGGGCCTCGGATCAGATCACCATCAAATGTACCTGTCGGCCGCTTCCAGATCAGGACGCTGCAATCAGCAGGCGGTCTCAGTTCGCGCCCCGTGGTGCTATTTACTATGGACCGCGATCCAATCAGCTTCAGGAAATCGCTTGTGAGATTTCATTCGACGCTGATGCTTCGAGCTCCCAGCGTGATCTGTTCCAAATTCAACCTCGGCTTTTTGCCACGCAGTTGTCCTGCATATCCAGAGACGAGGACAACGTGGATCAGAAAGCCGATATATCGATCCATCATTCAACCAAGGCCATCTCCGAGATTGAAGGAGCTGACAGCGCCAGTGAAATTGACGATCAGCTACGCGCCAGTTTGGCTTACGCTGTTGAGCTGGACGATGGTTCCATGGCTGAGGTGAAGGATGACTTTCGCTCGGCCAAGCCAATCGGCTGCATGCTTCGACACTTCCTTCCCGAGAGAATTGTTTACGCTATCGATACCATCGAAGAGGACGCAAACGCCATCGTCATGGCTCTTCAGGATGATGGCCGTCGTGCCATTGGCTTACGGCGCAACATGGGAAGAGATATCCTTCTTTCCGAAGAGATCATTGCGGTGTTGCGCGAAGTCCTTGAAGGCACAATCGATTTCGACCTGACTTTCAAGGATAAATATCGGCAAGAGTCACTCTTCGGTTCCGATGCCGATACGCTTACATTCAGGTCTTGGTATGAAAGGTTGCGCAGCATCCCACGCGAAGAGCGCCTGAAGGTTCAGCAGGTCCTGCGTGAGCGCGAGGATCTTTTTGACCGCATCCACCAAGCCATGAAGGCATCAATGGCAGAGAAGCCCGAGACCCATGCCTTTGTCCAAGCCAGGCCACCTCGCTTGATAACGGAAGCTACCTGGTATCTGGATAATTTCTTCGCCTCGTCTTTGAAATACCTCGGCCCATTAAGGGATGCTCCCAAACCGCTGTATCCGCTCGCGCCAGCAGCGGACCCACATGACGTAGGCTTACGCGGAGAACACACAGCGTCCATTCTTGAACTGCACAAGAGCAAGAAGATCCGCTACATCCCGTCCGCAAATTTCAAAGACCCGGTAATTGACCGCAAGACCGTTACCCGGACACTCGAAGCAGCGGTTATCGATTGGCTCCAATATCTGGGAGTCGCAAGCTCAGTCAAAAGCCGAGATCAGGGGAAACTGGGGCACGAGCTGAAGGTGGGGCTTGCCAATTCTGATAGCACGCATGACCTCACGCATGTGGGCGTAGGTGTCAGTCAGGTTCTGCCAATCCTCGTCATGTGCCTTCTCGCCGACACGGACTCTACACTCGTTTTTGAACAGCCGGAGCTGCACCTTCACCCGAAAGTTCAGACACTACTCGGCGACTTTTTCCTTTCGATGGCGCTCTGCAATAAGCAATGCATTGTTGAAACCCACAGCGAGTATTTTATCGACCGCCTTCGCTTCCGAATTGCAGCGGCAACACCCGAGAAAGAGCTGAACAGTCAGACCAAGATCTACTTCGTGGAAAAGCCGTCGCAGGGTTCTGCTTTCCGAGAGGTGGTGATAAACGAGTACGGAGCCATCTCAGACTGGCCGGAAGGATTCTTTGATCAGTCCCAACAGCAGGCCGAGGAAATCCTTCGAGCTGCGGCGATGAAGCGCAAAGCAAGCCGGAGGAATAAAGATGCATAGCCTGCCCAGCGTAACTATTGACGCAGGCGTGCTCGCGGTCCCCCATGTTGATTGCGCCAAGGATGATGCTTTCCAGTACGTGGATACGCTACTTGACTGGAGCAAGTTGCTTGATGAGCCCTGGGTAGCCATTTACATGAGCGAGCGGGCTTCAGAGTCCCTGTTTGCCGACGGATTGTATCCACTGAGGGAGCAACTCAGAGAACTGTTCAATGCCCATGGCATAGTAGAGTACGACGTCAATACGGTTGCGAGAATTGCCAACCAGCTTCTGGCGATCACTCCATCCTTTGAAACCTACTATCGGGTCAAGGATGTCTTGTCAGAACATCTTGAAACAGATCCGGATGTTATTCGGCTGACAACACACGACGGCCTCCAGTCCGATCTTGCCCGATGCATCACGTTGATCGCCGTCCTACGCAAGCACTGCTCCCAACCTCTTGGCGGCCATTCACTCATACTGAGAGAAGCGCCCAAACAGGTAATCCAGGTAAGAGCCCATATTCACGAGCTCGAGCATACCAGAGACGACATCCCGGTTTTGCCGTGCCCACCCGAGTTCTTTGAAGGCGATGTGTTGGTCTGTGACGATTTTCGGGGCCTGATCGATTGTCTCGACGAATCCGCCATTCTGGTTGGCGCGTCTGACGACCTTGGAATTGAACTCGCCGTCCGAATCGCTCTGTTCAAAAACGAGATTGCTCAAGGTGATTCCCCTGACTGGGGTGGTGTGATTGTTCCAGCCATTGGAGCCAGATTCCGGGAGTTGTGCCAGCAAGTTTGCGCCGACCAGGGGGACTCAGTGCCACCTAAGATTCTCCGTTCAATCGTTGAGACTATCAAAGGACAGAATCTTCCAGCCGTACATGCTCTCCGGACAGGGCCAGGCGGAAATGATCCGCAAAGAATGCGTGGCTCTGATAAAGCGCAGCGTCGAGATATCGATAGGGAGTTCCATCTTCATTACTGGGAGTGCGCCGACGGGACAGTCGAGTTGGCGTCCGTGGTCTATCACAACGATTTTTCAATTCCGGGATGATGCCGATGCAGGATGTTTGGCAATACAGCACCGTTCATAACAGCGCCTGCAAGGTCATCGAGGAGCAGACCTTGTGGGGGCAGACGGTGTGCCGTGTCTGGTTGCCGAACCAGGACGCTGTGGTGCGCGTGCCCCGCTCCGCTTTGCGGCCGTTGAGTGCCGACCTGCAGCCGGAGATCGAGGCTGGACGCATTGCCTATGTGGCCGCCGCAGCCAAGGTGGCCGAGGTGCTCGAAGGCTCCACCAGTGCCACCGACGGCCATGTATTGCTGGCTCCCATGGAATCCAACGTCATTCCGCTGCCGCACCAGATCCACGCCTTGTCCCGTGCCATCTCCGGCGACCGCGTGCGCTACCTGCTGGCCGACGAGGTGGGTCTCGGCAAGACCATCGAGGCCGGTCTGGTCATGCGCGAGCTAAAACTGCGCGGGCTGGTTCGGCGAATCCTGGTCGTCTCTCCAAAAGGCATCGCTACCCAGTGGGTGGCAGAAATGCAGACCCACTTCAACGAGCAGTTCCAGCTCGTGCTGGGCGACGACATCGGCACCTTGCAGCGTCTGGCTACAGGCGCTGACCACCGTAACTCAGCCTGGTCGATGTTCGATCAGGTCATCGTTTCCCTGGATTCGGTCAAGCCCATGGACAAGCGGCGCGGCTGGACTGCTGAGCGCGTTGCCGAATACAACCGCAGCCGGTTCGAGGATCTGATTACCGCTGGCTGGGACCTGGTAGTGGTTGACGAAGCGCACCGCCTGGGCGGCAGCACCGATCAGGTCGCCCGCTACAAACTCGGCAAGGGGTTGGCGGAAGCCGCGCCCTATGTCCTGCTCCTTTCGGCGACTCCCCACCAGGGGAAGACCGACGCCTTTCATCGCCTGATGAACCTGCTGGATGACGACGCCTTTCCGGATATGGACAGCGTTTCCCGTGAGCGGGTGGCCCCGTATGTCATCCGCACCGAAAAGCGCAAGGCCATCGATGCCGACGGCAAGCCGCTCTTCAAACCCCGGCGCACGCAGATGGCCCCGGTGGCCTGGGAGAGCCGTCATCACCTGCAGCAACTCCTCTATGAGGCAGTGACCGACTATGTGCGCGAGGGCTACAACCAGGCTCTGCGCGAGAAGAAGCGCCACATCGGCTTTTTGATGATCCTGATGCAGCGGTTGGTGGTCTCCAGCACCCGGGCGATCCGCACCACGCTGGAACGGCGACTTGCCGCACTCAAAGAAGGCGAACAGCAGGCCAGCCTGCGCCTGGCGGAGCTGGAAAACGGTACGGAGGGATCGGAAAGCCCAGACGATGAAATGGCCGAGCTCTACGACATGGACGGCCAGGAGCTGCTCGATGAGCTGCTGAAGTCTCATGTGTCGGCTCTGCAGAGCGAAGGCAGCCATGTAGAGACCCTGCTCGATGCGGCGGTTCGCTGCGAACAGGCTGGACCGGACGCCAAGGCCGAGGCGTTGATCGAGTGGGTCTACGAGCTGCAAGCCGAGGAAAACGAGCCGGACCTGAAGGTGTTGATCTTCACCGAGTTCGTGCCTACCCAGCAGATGCTGAAGGAGTTTCTGGAAGCCCGGGGCATATCGGTCGTCACCCTGAACGGCTCCATGGATATGGAGGAACGCAAGCAGGCCCAGGACGCCTTCCGCAAATCGCACCGCGTGCTGGTTTCCACCGATGCGGGCGGTGAAGGTCTGAACCTGCAGTTCGCTCATGTCATCATCAACTACGACATCCCCTGGAACCCGATGCGACTGGAGCAGCGAATCGGCCGTGTGGACCGTATCGGCCAACCCAAGAAGGTGCGGGCAATCAACTTCGTGTTTGAGGATTCGGTCGAGTTCCGGGTCCGCGAAGTGCTAGAGCAGAAGCTCTCGGTAATCTTCGACGAGTTCGGCATCGACAAGACCGGCGACGTACTCGACTCCGCCCAAGCCGGTGAGCTGTTCGAGGATGTGTTCGCCTCGGCCATCCTCAATCCTGACGGTATCGAAACCTCCGTCGATCACACGGTGGCTCGGCTTCGCGATGAGATTCAGCAGGTACGCGAGGCCTCCGCCATTTATGGCATTTCCGAGGAGCCGGATGTGCAGGCTGCTGAGCGTCTGCGCTCCCATCCGCTGCCCCATTGGGTGGAGCGGATGACGGTGGGCTACCTCAACTCTCACGGCGGCGCGGCCAGCCGTAAACGATCCTGGTGGGATCTGAATTGGCCGGACGGCCAGGAACATCGCAAGGCCGTGTTCAACGCCCGGGAAGCGGACCGGCTGACCGATGCGACCCTGCTCAATCTTGAAAACAGCCGTGTCCGTGGGCTGGCCTTGAACCTGCCGCAGATCGCGGCTGGCCAGCCCTTGCCTTGTGTCAGCGTAAGCGGGCTGCCAGCCAGCATCTCCGGTCTCTGGGGACTCTTTGAGATCCGCCTTCAGGCCGGAATGCACCAGAAGACACAACTCCTGCGCATCCCCATGGTACGGCGGGGCTATGTCAGCGTGTTCCTGAGCGAGGAAGGCAAACTGTTTCTGCCCACGGCCCGGCATATCTGGGATGCGCTGCAGACAGCGGAAGCCCAGGTGCAGAGCACCCTCGGCCAGGATGAATCCATCACCGCCCATGAGAGCTTGCAGATTGCTGCCGAACAGGCCGGACAGGAGCTGTTCGACGCCCTGCAGCAGGCGCACCTCGCCTCTGTGGCTCGTGAGGAGGAACGTGGAGTCGTCTCTTTTGCCTCGCGCCGCAAGGCCATCGAACGGGTTGGACTGCCGGAGGTGCGGCAATTCAGACTGTCCCGTTGCGATGCGGACGAAGCCGAGTGGCGGCATGAACTGCAATCGGCAAGGCAGATCGTGCCGGAAATCCGGCCGCTGCTGATGCTGCGGATCATCAAAGGAGGCGCTCAATGAGTAGTTGGCGAGACGCCATCCTGAACGACTTTGTACCCAACGTCAGCAAGCTGACCCTGGTCGCGGACCCGGATTGCCTGCTGACCGAGGAAAAGCTGGCCTTGGAACTTCGCGGGCGCGGGTTCGACCTGATCGAGTTCAGTGACCCGGTCGAATTCAGGTACGCCTATGAGTCCAAGTACCGTTCGATCTGGGACCGGGGTGAGCACACCGATCTGGTGGTGGTCCTTCGCTTGCAGAATGCGGAGCTGGAATCGTTGCCTTACGACCTGCTCCAGGCTGGCCGCAAACTGTCGTTCAACCTGGGGGATCTCTTTCCCAATCTGAGCTACCCGGTCATCGAGAAGCTCGACCGGAGCTTGCTGGATTCGCTTTTTGAAGCCCAGCGCAAGTCGCCGCCGGATCGCATGGGCGACAACGCCACCAAGGATTTCATTCTTCGACACGTGTTCGGCATCGCGGCGGAACTGATCGCCAACGAGGTGGAGCTGCTTCGCGCCTTGCTCCGTCTGCACTACGGCAAGCTCCGAATTCCACTGATGTTGGCCGAGCGGCTCATCCAGGTTCTCAAAGGCCATGATGGGTTCAAAGCCTGGCCGCTCTCCGAGATCGTTCCGGACGATGAGGCCTTCTTCGCCTTTTTGCAGGAACGCTGGCCGCTCTTTCTATCAAGGCTCGGCAGCGCCAATCAGGTACGGGAAGATTCGCCGGAATACGGCCTCAAGTATCCCGGCCCTGACCGCCTGCCGTTCGACCATCAGGACATCAAGGTCTACATCGACAATCTGTTCCTGGAGGGGAAGCTCACCCCAGTCGAGGCCAAGGACATTGAAGTGGACGCCGGGTCGTGGGTTAGAAGTGGCATCGCCACCTCCGGCGTGGATGATGACGAGCTGCGGATTTCCCGCCTGTTTGACCTTGTCGAGAGGGGATTGCCCACTGCGGAAGCACGTTACTCGGACTGGACCACCTTCGCGCTGAAATGGGCCGAACTCTCTGCCCTGGTCCATTGCGGCAACAACACCGAGTATCAGACCCGGCTCAGGGAAATCGGCGATGCATTGAACACGACCTTTGCCGGTTGGCTGGCGGACCACTATTCCAGTCTGATCAACCTTCCGCCGACCAATCCGGCCATGCTCCACCACGTGCCGCGCCGCCTGGCTCGGGACATCGAGGACTCCGGTAGCAGCCGCGCTGCGCTGATCGTGGTTGACGGCCTGTCCCTGGACCAATGGGTGACCATTCGCCAGCTTCTGCAAAAGCAGGACGCCAATCTGGTCATGCGCGAATCCGCAACCTTCGCCTGGATTCCGACGCTGACCTCGGTATCGCGGCAATCGATCTTCTCGGGCAAGCCGCCGCTCTATTTTCCGTCATCCATCAACTCGACCAACAGCGAAGAGAAACTTTGGAAGCAGTTCTGGGAAGGCCATGGCCTGTCCCGGCTGGATGTCGCCTACCAGCGCGGCCTTGGCGATGGTGATGCTGCGGGCGTCCTCGACTCCGCAATCCATCCCGGGAAGACCAAGGTGGTGGGGCTGGTCGTGGACAAGGTCGACAAGATCATGCACGGCATGCAGCTCGGCTCGGCCGGGATGCACAACCAGATCAAGCAATGGTGCCAGGGTGGGTTCCTGGCTGAGCTGGTCGGACAATTGTTGGAATACGGCTATGAGGTTTGGCTGACGGCCGATCACGGCAACATCCAATGCGAAGGCAAAGGCCGCCCGTCTGAAGGTGTGATTGCTGAAACTCGCGGCGAACGGGTTCGTGTCTATCCAACGCCGGAACTCCGCGCTCAGGTGGCTGGGGCCTTCCCGTTTGCCCACGAGTGGCAGCCGGTCGGGTTGCCCGCAGATTATTTCCCCCTGGTGGCCGGTGGCCGCGACGCATTCGTGAATCCGGGAGATGCCATCGTAGGTCACGGCGGTGTAG
>Ga0255341_1005822_pt1 | contig 11933 bp, 7 predicted proteins | sample wastewater_treat_8_FD_192418 | JGI IMG/M metagenome (GOLD analysis project Ga0255341, IMG submission 192418) | Wastewater microbial communities from Lulu Island WWTP, Vancouver, Canada - plant12 | ecosystem: Engineered > WWTP > Wastewater > Unclassified | place: Canada: Vancouver, British... | reverse complement strand
TCCGGAGGTTGGATACTCCCTCGTCCCCAAGGGTTCCCTAGTCAAGGTGAAGCTCCTGACCCCCTTGGGCTCGGTCAAGGCGCGCTCCGGCGACATAGTCAAGTTTGAGGTGGTCGATGACGTCGTTTTCGAAGACCGGTTGGTCATCCCGAAGGGGACGCCTGTCGCGGCACGGGTGATTGATACTCTTCGCCCCACTAAGATGGGCGTCAAGGCCCGTGTGGATCTCGAGCTCCAGCCGTTGGATGCCATTGATTCGGGGCCTGTTGTTCTCGGAGTTGAACAGACCACGATAGCGGCCAATTCTGCAGTCTCGCTAACAGCCGGCGAGGGCATTCGCGCGTTCGGCATCGTCGGCAAGGAGGGAGCGCTGGGCGGGCTGCTCAGCCAGAATCCTGAACTTGAGATCGGGGAGGGCGTCGAAATCTTCTTCTCGGTGATGCAGACTGCAAAGGTGTTAGGGCTTGCTGTTCCCAAGGCCAAGTAACTGAGTCGGCGCAACCATATGTTGATGAGACGGGCTGGCGCCCGCCGAGCGATGTGTACGTTGGGCGGGCTGTCCAGCCTTTGAAATGGGGGGCGTCTCCGGGCGAGGTAACTTGCTCCGGAATGGTATCATATGTAGTACGGTAATACATGATAAGCTGGCCGATACCCCGGAGCGTGACCCCGGCTTCGGGTAGAGCAGTGCGGTTGGAGGTATTGCTGTTGAGCGAGAAGAGGCTATTCACGTCAGAGTCAGTTACCGAGGGGCATCCGGACAAGGTTTGCGACCAGATCGCAGACGCCATACTCGACGGGCTGCTTGCGGTGGATCAGGAGTCGCGAGTTGCGTGCGAAGTGTGCGCTACCACGGGTTTGGTCTTCGTAATGGGAGAAATCAGCACCCAGGGCTATGTGGACATTCCTCACATTGTCAGGGAAACCGTTCGAGAAGTAGGCTACACAAGGGCGAAGTACGGGTTCGATGGCGACACCTGCGGCGTGGTGACATCCATTGGAGAGCAGTCCGGCGATATCAGTATGGGTGTGAATCACGCGTTGGAAAAGCGGACGTGTCCGGTCGATGAGCCGCCCAACCATGACTGGGATGCTATGGGCGCAGGCGACCAGGGGATGATATTCGGTTACGCTGTCCAAGAGACTGAAGAACTCATGCCAATGCCTATTACGCTGGCGCACAGGCTAGCGCAGCGGCTTGCGCAGGTGAGGAAGGACAAGATCCTGGAGTGGCTCCGACCCGACGGCAAGACTCAGGTGACGGTGGAGTATGACGACCGCCTGCCGGCTAGAGTGGACACTGTGGTGGTATCGGCTCAGCATGATGACAAGGTGGACAACCCCACGATAGAACAGGACATCATCACACACGTGATCCGGCCAGTCATCCCCGAGGGCATGCTTGACACGGATACTCGTATTCTGGTCAACCCCACCGGTCGATTTGAGAAGGGCGGACCGGCTGCTGACTCCGGCCTCACGGGCCGCAAGCTGATTGTGGATACATATGGCGGGATGGCTAGGCACGGAGGGGGAGCGCTTTCGGGCAAGGACGCGACCAAAGTGGACCGGTCGGCGGCTTACGCCGCCAGGCATGTAGCCAAGAACCTGGTCGCCGCAGGCGTGGCCCATCAGTGCGAAGTGCAGATAGCCTATGCGATAGGCGTAGCGCGACCCGTAGCCATATCAGTCGATACATACGGCGCCGGTTTGATAAGCGACGATCGGATCACGGGAATCGTTCGGGCAGTATTCGACCTCCGACCCGCCGCGATCATCGAGAACTTCGGCTTGAGGCGACCGATGTATCGCCCTGTATCCTGCTACGGGCATTTCGGGCGTCCTGAGCTCAACCTGCCCTGGGAGCAGCTGGACAAGGTTGACGAGATAAGGAAGAGGATGTAGCCGGTTTCGTGCAGACTGACCGCGAGGTGATACGAGCTGGACTCTGTGGAAGGCGTCATCGACAGGGTCACTTACCGAGATGAGAAGTCGATGTACACCGTGGCCCGCATCAAAGTCGGCGACGGGAGCATTGTCACGGCTGTGGGGCCGTTTCCATCGGCTACTCCCGGGCAGATGGTCAAGGTGTTCGGCATATGGGTGCAGCATCGAGAATACGGGCGCCAGCTGAAGGTGGAGCGAGTTGAAACCGTGGCGCCCGCTACTCTCCTTGGCATCGAGAAGTACCTCGGTTCGGGCCTAATACGAGGAGTTGGCCCTGCAACGGCTGCGAAGCTGGTCAAGCAGTTCGGCATGGATACGCTCGAGGTCATAGAATCGAACCCCGAGCGCCTCACCCAGGTCCCCGGAATCGGCCCCAAGAAGGCGCGCCGGATCATCGACGCAATAGCTGAACACAAGTCAGTGCAGAAGGTCATGGTCTTCCTGCAGTCGCACGGAGTGAGCCCTGCGTACGCCGCCAAGATATACAGGCGGTACGGCGAGGACGCTGTCGCCGTTGTGAGTCAGAATCCCTATCGGTTGGCAGATGATGTGTACGGAATCGGTTTCAAGACCGCCGACAAGATCGCTGCAGAAGTCGGCGTGGATACGGAATCCCCCCACCGGATTGCGGCCGGCATAAAGTACTGGCTTGGGAAGGCGTCCGAAGAGGGGCATTGCTACTCAGAAGAGGACAAGTTCACCTCCTCGGTCGCGCATGAACTCGGCATATCGGAGCACCTCGTGAGGGGCGGCATTGCCGCGCTTGAAGGCGCCGGCGAGGTATACCGCGAGGGCCAGTCGGCTCTGTACCTGGCGCCGTTTTACCATGCCGAAAGAGGCGTAGCCCGCCGCCTCTGCCAGCTGGCTCATGCCCGGATGTGGACTTTGGATACCCTGTCGGAGGAAGAGCTCGCGCAGGTCCAGGCTCGGGCAGGCATTCGCCTTGCCGACCAGCAGCGCGCCGCGGTCATGAAGGCGTTCCAGACCGGCGTGATGGTCATGACCGGCGGCCCAGGAACAGGCAAGACCACCACTCTCCGGCTGATCATCGACCTCTTCGAAGCCAGAAAGATGCGGGTCCTGCTGGCGGCGCCTACGGGCAGAGCCGCCAAACGTCTGTCTGAGGCCACGGGGAGGCCCGCGCGGACTATCCACAGGCTTCTCGAATTCGGGCCGGGCGAGGATGGTTGGCGATTCGGTCGCGGGACGGCAAGTCCGCTCGAGTGTGATCTGCTGGTGCTGGACGAAGTATCGATGGTGGACATCTCCCTCATGTACAGCGTTCTCAAGGCAGTGCGCCCCGGATCGCGACTGGTGCTCGTGGGCGATGTCGACCAGCTTCCATCGGTGGGACCCGGCAACGTTCTCCGCGATATCATCGACTCGGGCATCATGCCCACAGTCGTGCTCAATGAAGTCTACAGGCAGGCGCCCGGCAGCATGATAGTGACCAACGCCCATCGGATCAACCGCGGCGAGTTTCCTCTGTTTCGAGGGGCGCGCGACTTCTTCTTCATCGAAGCCGAAGACCCCGACCGAGTGGTGCAGTCGGTAGTCGCTACCGTGACTTCGAAGCTACCGCGCCACTTAGGTTGCGATCCTGTCGATGACGTCCAGGTGTTGTCGCCGATGAAGCGGTCGGCAGCAGGGGTCGACAACCTCAACGCGGTTCTACGTGATGCACTAAACCCGCGTCGACCGGGGGTTTCTGAGATTCGCTGTCGAGGTTCCGCGTTCCGCAGAGGCGACAAGGTGATGCAGATCCGAAACGACTACGACCGGCTGGTATGGAACGGCGATATGGGCAAGATCGTGCGCATAGACGCTGAAGAAGGCGAGGTAGTCGTCAGGTTCTCCGAACCAGAGGGCGACCGGGACGTTCTGTATAGCCAGGACGAGCTGGATGAACTGGCGCTGTCGTACTGCGTGTCGATACACAAGAGCCAGGGAAGCGAATACCCGGCTGTCGTGGTTCCCGTCACCACCCAGCACTACGTCATGCTCCAGCGGAACCTGCTCTATACCGCCGTCACTCGTGCGCGAAGAACCGTCGTGATCATAGGAACGAAGAAGGCTCTGGCGATAGCCGTGCGCAATGCATCCATGCTGCAAAGGCAGACCATGCTTGCGCTGAGGCTTCGCGAAGCCACTGCTGCATCCTGGCCGGACGAAGAACAGATCGGGTAGTCACTGTGGCTAGCCCGGGTGATTTTGGTTTTTCCGGAAGGAACCTCTCAACCTCTGCCCAATGTAGTGTACCAACATAAAATGGAATAGGCAGGGTTGAAAGGTGTTTCATGCCTACATCCTCTTTGCAGAGTCCGGCGCGCGCGCCGGGTTCGGTCATTCGCCCGACTTCGATTGGGCCTACGCCAATAGCCAGGCGCCCGCAGACCTGGCCGTGATCACGCCCCCTGTTCCGGTGGCTTTTGCCTCACTGGCGGCCTACGAGGTCGACCTCCAGCTGGCCGCGGCGGGCCGCGTGAGCGCGGGCAAAGCGCAACAATCGGCTGTGCGGATCGGCCTGCGCACGGCCCGGTCGGTTCTGCACGCTCTGGGGCGCCCGGGCCCAGCATTTCTGTTCTCCGGCCCAAGGTGGCGGGCGCCGCGAGCCGATGCGGAACTGGGTGAAAACCGCATTCCTCCCCGTAGTCTCGTGGTTGAGAGCGCGCTTGCGCTGTCCGGTCGCAGCTTGCTGTATGAAGAAGCAATGCGATCCCTCGCTGCAGGCGGTTTTTCGTCTCTCGACAGAGCTCGCGACTTGTTGGCAGCCATATGCGCTGAAGGGCTGGGGCTGCTCGTGCCTGCTGTTTCCATCTCGTCACTCGGGACGCGAACGTGCAACAGGTGTGGCTCAGGCGGTCCGTTCGCGTCGACGCCCTGCGCACATTGCGGCAGGCGCTCCTGTTCGCTCTGCCTGCAATGTAGGTCTATGGGGCCCGCACGCGAATGCGTTCCCCTGTACCTCGTTGCCGCCCACGACCGTTCAAGCCTACACCTTGGGGCAGTGGCTGAAGGCGTCGACCTTGAGATGCCCCACCCGCTTACCGATGCTCAGAAGCAAGCTGCCTACATGCTGCGCGACTGGTACGTCGGCCACTCGGCCCGTGAGGTACTAGTGTGGGCGGTGTGCGGCGCAGGCAAGACCGAGGTATCATTCAGCGCCATACACTCGGCGCTGGCGTCCGGTCGGAGAGTGCTTTTCGCAGCGCCCAGGCGTGACGTGGTCGCCGAGCTTGAGCCGCGGGTGAGAGCCGCTTTTCCGGGCGTTACGTGCTCTACTTTCTGCGGCGGTTCCCGAGGTCAGAGGGACTACGATGCCCGCGTCATACTTGCCACGACTCACCAGGCAATGCGTTTCTATCGCAGATTCGATCTGGTTATCCTGGATGAGGCAGACGCTTACCCGTTCGCAGGTTCAGAGGCACTTACCTCAGCGGTCTACAGAAGCCTAGTCCCGTCGGGAAGGATTGTCATCATGACTGCGACACCATCGCGCGGCCATCTTGCTCGGGTGAAGTCAGGCGTGCTGCCATGCATCAGGATTCCCGCGCGTCACCATGGAATGCCCCTTCCGGAGCCGGAGGTGGTCACCGCGCACGATAGTGATCTCCTGCCCAAAGCGGCGGAGCTTGTACGCGCCGGCGCAGGGCGGGGGTCGCCGTTTCTGGTGTTTGTCCCCCGGAGGCGGCAAGCTCGGGAAGTGGCCAAGTATCTATCGTGGAAAGTCCCCGGCGTGCGGGTCGAGTGGGTGCATTCGCAGGATCCTGCCAGGGATGACAAACGCGCAGCGATAGCGGGAGGCAGATGCGACGTGCTGGTGAGCACGTCCGTGATGGAACGTGGAGTGACGGTAGACGGAGTAGACGTCATTGTGTGCCATGCAGACGACGATGTTGTGTTCGACTACCGCGCTCTAGTTCAGATGGCTGGGAGGGCCGGCCGAACGGCGGCCAATCCGCGCGGCCGCGTTTGGTTCGTGTGTGCCAATGAAAGCTGGCACGTTCGCACAGCGGTCGGGATTATCAGGGAGATGAACGCAGAAGCGGCGTCACGCGGGCTCTTGGTGGGCGAACACAGCCAGGCGGCATCAAGTGGGGAGGCGGCGTCGAGATGGGCATGAGTCTTGCGCGGATTCTGGGCACTGCCTTGGATGTTTTGTTCGGAGCAAGAGAATTCTGCCCCGCATGTGGGCGATTGGGGAGCGCGCGTTCTCTGTGCAGCGAATGCATGGCTCTGATTCCCATAGTGTGCCCGCCGATGTGCAGCGTGTGCGGGACGCCCCTTCGGGGCGGCCCACGATGCGACGATGCCGAGCGAGAGGTGTGCGTAGGGTGCCGCGGGATACGGCACTACTTCGAGTGCGCCAGGGCGCCCGCGATATACGAGGGGGCGGCGCGAGAGCATGTGCATGATCTCAAATACCGTGCCCGCATAGAGATCGTCCCCGCGCTGTCGAAGATGATGGCGCTTCTCGCTATCCGCACCGGCATGGCGGACAAGTGCGACTCTGCAGTGCCGGTCCCTCTTCACCCTGACAAGCTGGCGAGGCGCGGGTTCAACCAGTCCGAGCTGTTGGCGCGATCTGTGGCGATGTTGCTGGGAATCCCGATGATCTCGGGAGCGCTCTCAAGGCGCGCGTCCACTGGAACCCAGACCTTTCTTGACCGAAGGCATCGACGGGACAACGTCCTCCGCGCCTTCGTGTGCGATGAGCCTGCCCGCGTGGCGGGCCGTACGATCCTGCTCATTGACGATGTGATCACATCAGGCGCCACTGCCGACGGGTGCGCAAGGGCCTTGCTCAGGTCGGGCGCCTCTAGGGTCCGCGTCCTTGCGTTTGCCGTGTCGGTGGCAGATGAACGCGATTGGGTGCTGAACAGGAACAGTTTCGGAGATGCTGTCGTTTGATGAGTACATCGATTGCGGAAGATATCGAGGAACATGGAGGCGCGAATCGTGATTACGGAACAGAGGAAGCCATGGCATGCGATGTCGTCCGGCGAGGCTCTGGTGGCTCTGGGCACATCGCGTGTTTCGGGCTTGTCGACTGAAGATGCCCAGGCGCGATTTGACGCGTACGGCCCGAACAGCCTTGCCGAACCCGCACACCGCACCTTGCTTCAGCAACTCGCTGCACAGTTCAAGGAGTTTCTTGTGGTGCTGCTCCTGATATCGGCCGGCGTATCGGCTGCTGTGGGAGAGGCGGAAGACGCGCTGGTCATAGCGGCAATAGTGGTCCTGAACGCCGTGATCGGGGTGGCTCAGGAGCGCAGAGCCGAGAACGCGCTGGACGCCCTGAAGAAGATGGCGTCTCCACGCGCCCGCGTAGTCAGATCGGGCGAGCCCAGGCTGGTTGAGGCTTCGAGCCTTGTTCCCGGCGATATCATCCTGATCGAGGCGGGCGACAGTGTTCCCGCCGACGCCAGGCTGGTCGAGTCGGCCATGCTCAAGCTGGACGAGTCTTCGCTCACTGGAGAGTCGGTTCCGGTCGACCAGAACGCCGAGGCCATCCTGGACGATGATGCGCCGCTGGGCGACAGGGTTAACATGGTGCACATGGGCAGTTGCGTGACTTACGGCCGTGGGACGGCGGTCGTGGTCGCCACAGGGATGTCCACTCAGATGGGCAGAATCGCTGCCATGCTCCAAGAGGCCGAGCAGGAGACCACGCCACTACAGCAGAAGCTCGAGACGCTCGGCAAGAAGCTGGGAATGGCGGCGCTCCTCATGTGCGCTGGGGTGTTCATCGCAGGCCTTGCCCGCGGCGAGGGCGCCTTCGACATGTTTCTCACTGCAGTGAGCTTAGCCGTGGCCGCGATTCCCGAGGGTCTCCCGGCGATCGTCACCATAGTCATGGCCATCGGCGTGCAACGAATGGCGGCCCGGAACGCGATCATACGTCATTTGCCTGCAGTGGAGACGCTGGGAAGCGCGGACGTCATATGCTCCGACAAGACAGGCACCCTGACGACCAACCAGATGACCGTGCGCAGGCTGTACGTTCCTGGGCGGGCCATCGACGTGACAGGAGAGGGTTACTCGCGCCTGGGGTCGCTGCTCGAAGCGGGATCCGAGACGCCTGTGTCGCCTGATGCGTCTGTGTCTCGCATGCTCACTTGCGCCATTTTGTGCAGCGACGCCAGAGTGAGATATGCGGGCGATGCCGACCGGCTGGAGATGATCGGCGATCCGACTGAAGGGGCGATAGTGGCGGCGGGCCTGAAGGCAGGGATAGACCAGGCGAGACTGGCCCAGTGGGCCCCGAGAATAGCTGAACTGCCTTTTGAGAGTGAGCGCAAACGCATGACGACCATACACAGGCTACCCGAGTCCTACCTGGCCTGCACAAAGGGGGCCCCAGATGAAGTGCTGCAGGTGTGCACCCGCGTGTACTCCGGAGGTACAGCGGCGCCGCTTACCGATGACGTGCGCGAGAGCCTGCGGCGTGTCAACGCAGAAATGGCAGGGAGGGCTCTCAGGGTCCTCGGCGTCGCGCAGAGGGAGTTTGCGGAGATTCCCAGCCAAACAAGTGTGGACACCGTCGAGATCGACCTGGTGTTCCTGGGCCTTGTGGGCATGCAGGACCCGCCGCGGCCTGAGGCGCGCGACGCAGTGCGTGAGTGTTTCAACGCCGGGATCACCCCTGTCATGATCACAGGAGATCACAAAGACACGGCCCTCGCCATAGCTCGCGACGTAGGCATCATGACCGGAGGAGCTGTTGCGGTTACCGGCAGCGAACTGTCGCGGATGCCCGATGATGAACTAGATAGAATCGTAGACCGGGTGCGAGTGTATGCCCGAGTCGCTCCTGAGCACAAGGTGCGTATTGTGGACGCCTGGCGGCGCCGCGGCCACATCGTCGCCATGACCGGGGACGGAGTGAACGACGCGCCCGCGCTGAGGCGCGCCGACATCGGAGCCGCCATGGGCATTACCGGAACGGACGTGGCCAAGGGCGCGGCCGACATGATTCTCACCGACGACAACTTCGCCACTATCGTCGCAGCTGTGCGCGAGGGGCGGGTGGTCTTCGACAACATAAGGAAGTCAGTGCAGTATCTAGTGTCGTGCAACATCGGCGAGATCGGCGTGATATTTGCGGCCATCCTGCTGGGCCTGCCCAGGCCGCTCCTGCCCATCCAGATCCTGTGGCTCAACCTGATCACCGACGGTCTGCCGGCGTTGGCTCTGGGAGTGGACCCTCCCGAGCGCGATCTGATGAGGAGGAAACCGCGTGGTCGCGACGGATCAGTCCTGGACCGGGCATCCTCTGTGCGGCTGATCATCTACGGAGCCTTCGTTGCCGGCCTGGGTTTGATGTCGTTTGCGATGGGGCTTGGGTGGCCCGGTCCAATCGACGCCTCGCCGGACAACCTTGTTGCCGCCAGGACGATGTGCCTGATGACCATGAGCTTTTCGCAGTTGTTCCACGCGATCAACTGCCGTTCCGAGCTGGGCTCGGTGCTTGGCGTGGGCTTGTTTGCCAATCCCAAGTTGCTGCTGGCCTTCTTCACATCCGGCCTGCTTCAGCTGGGCATCGTGTATCTGCCCGGGGTCAGCCGGTTTTTCAGCGTAGTAGATATCCACGGGGCTCGGTTCCTCGAATCAGTGGGTTTAGCTGCGTTTATGCTAGTGGCGGGCGAGCTTGTGAAGGCACTGTCGCGCGTGCGGCGGGCCGGGAACTGACTCGATGTCTTCTTACGTTTTTCTAAGAGGCGCAGGATTTTTGCCCCGGAGGGGGAAGTACTATCCTAGCCAGGACGGCGCACTCAATTAGTCCGGAAGGGGCTGATGTGAATGGAGATCACCGTTGTCGGGCGCAATGTCGCAGTGACTGACGCTCTTCGCGCGTACGCGGAGAAGAAGGTCGCCAAGATGCAGAAGTATTTCGAGCGCGGCATCATGGAGGCTCAGGTTTCCATGACTATCGAGCGCGGCATCCACAGTGTCGACATCACAATACAGGTGGACGGATTGCTTCTGAGGGGCGAGGAACACACTGGCGACATGTACGCGTCGATCGATGGCGCGATCGACAACATCGAACGACAGATCAGGAAATACAAAACCCGCATCAACCGCAGGCTTCGCCAGGAAGGCAACAAGCTTGTCGAATCGATGGTGGCGGTGGGCCCTGCGGCCAACGTTGTCGAGGCCCCCGAGCCCAAGGTTGTGAAAACCAAGCGATTTGCCATGAAGCCGATGTCGGTCGAGGAAGCCATCATGCAGATGGAACTGCTCGGGCACGATTTCTTTGTGTTCATGGACGATTCTAGCGAGGATGTTAACGTAGTCTACAGGCGCAGGGATGGTAACTACGGTCTGATCGAGCCGGAGTTCTGATCGGGCCTGTCTAGCTTGCGCGGCGGGAGCGGGGCGCGGCGGCGCTGCCGGTCCCGCCGCTCGTTATGGCGCTCGGCGCTCTGGGGAAGGGTGAGGCGAGGGTGCGTCCATTCGTGGGCTTAGTATTCGAAGGCGGGCAGCACTCGGGCGATGTTGAGGGCTGGGTAGCCCGGGCGCGGGAGGAGATGGCCATCCTGCTGGCCCGGAGGCTGGTTGATACGGACTTGCTCGACAAGGTTGTGTTCGTAACCGACCGTCCGGCCCTTGCAGAGCGCGCCGCGTCGCTTGCCGGAGTAGATACGGCAGTCACACCCGACGAGTCCGCCTCGTCCTTCCACTTCGGGCGGCGGCTTGCCCAGGTCATTGCCGAGTACGATGCTGCCGGATTCATCTACATGAGCGGTGGATCCGGTCTTCTCATGAACATGGACGAACTAGCCGGCTTTGTTCTTGCAACGCAGGAACGGCCGGGTTGCGTTGTTGCTAACAACGTCTATTCGGCCGACATGTTCGGAGCGGCCGATTCGCAGGCGGCGCTCCCCGCAGAGCTCCCGGCTGCCGACAACGGAGTCCCCATGACGGCGCATGCGGCAGGAATACCTGTCTACGGGTTGCCGCCAACAACCGGAAACACATTCGACATCGATACGCCGTCGGATCTTGTCGTGCTGGGCGACGTGATTCCCATCCTCGCGCCTTATGCCCAATGCGTCCGGGACGTGGCAGCGAGAGGCCCAGTGGAGCGAGCGGTCCCTGTTTTGGCAGCTGCCAGGGCCGCTTTGGCCAGGGATCTCGCTGAGATTGCCCTGATCGGGCGTGTATCGCCCGCCACTGTAGCGGATCTGAACTCGCGCACCACGTGCCGCCTTCGAGTCTACTCCGAGGAACGCGGAATGCGCGCCTTCGGCCGCGACAAGCCGGGGATGGCCAGAAGTCTGATCGGTAAGATGATCGAATCAGACGGGCCCGGGGCGTTCTTTGCCAATCTGGCCTGGTGTTCGGATGCTGCGTTCATTGACACGCGCGTGCTCTTTGCCCACATGGGCGCCGCGCTTTCTCAGGAAGAGCGATTCTGTTCAGACTTGTTCCTGTGGGAGAACGTGACGAGCGGTGATGCTTCGTGTTTGATTCAGGAGGCGCTCGATGCGCAAATACCGGTTATGCTGGGTGGACATTCGCTGGTGTCGGGGGCGGTGAGGGCGCTGGCGGCGTGTACCGGCAGGCGCGGTGTGGTATAATTGCTTGATGCAAACACTCAAGCGAGGTGGCTTTGTTGCTCAATCTTTTCAAGCGAATGTTCGACGTAAACGCGAGGGACGTGAGGGAGCTTGAGGCCAGGCTGGCGGCGGTAGCGGCTCTTGCGCCGGAAGCGGAAGAGGCCGCCGACGACGAGCTCCTCGCGCGTACGGCCGAGTTCAGAAATCGCATACATCGAGGCGAGTCTGTCGATTCATTGCTTCCCGAGGCCTTCGCGACCGCGCGCGAAGTCGCCCGACGCCAGCTGGGCCTGTACCCGTACGACGTACAGGTCATGGGTGGCATGGTGCTCCACCAGGGCAAGATAGCCGAGATGAAGACGGGCGAGGGCAAGACGCTCGTGGCTACCATGCCCGCGTACCTAAACGCTCTGGAAGGGC
>Ga0255341_1005812_pt1 | contig 11946 bp, 9 predicted proteins | sample wastewater_treat_8_FD_192418 | JGI IMG/M metagenome (GOLD analysis project Ga0255341, IMG submission 192418) | Wastewater microbial communities from Lulu Island WWTP, Vancouver, Canada - plant12 | ecosystem: Engineered > WWTP > Wastewater > Unclassified | place: Canada: Vancouver, British... | reverse complement strand
CTTGGCAGGGTGCACATTAACGTCTACAGAAGACGGGTCCACACTTATCGACAGAACCACAGGGGCCTTCTTCCCGGGCGGCGTGGACCTATCATATGCACGGTCTATGGCGGCCCACACCGTCTTGCACGATACCGGCCTGCCATTGACCAGAACATGCTGCACGTCCCGGCTGGATTTGGCGCAATCGCCCGGCCCCGCCAGGCCGCGAACGGCTATCCCGTGGATTGTCCTGTCCACAGGAGCCATGGAGCGCGCGAGCTCTACGCCGAGTACAGCTGCAGCGGCCTCTCGCAGCGACCCGCCCTGCGGTGTGGAAAGCGCATTACGCCCGTCCACGTCAAGGCTGAACGAAACCTCCGGGTGGGCAAGGGCCAGCCTTCCGACGGCCTCGATCACGCGGCGGGTCTCGGTAGCCACCGAACGAAGGTACTTCAGCCGGGCCGGTGTGTTGTAGAACAGGTCGCGAACGGCGATGGTCGTGCCCTCCGGGGCGCCTATGGCAGATGGCTCGCTCACGACGCTGCCTTCAGCCGTCACAACCGTGCCGATAGCTGCGCCTCGCTCCCGCGTAACCAGCCTCACCCGGGCTACCGAAGCCACGCTGGGCAGCGCCTCGCCTCGAAAGCCCAGGGTGACGATGGAGAACAAGTCCTCAGCACGCGATATCTTGCTCGTGGCATGCCGCTCAAAGGCAAGGGACGCATCTTCGCGATTCATCCCGCACCCATCGTCTGACACCGAGATCATCTCGAGCCCTCCGCCGGCGATACCGATTCGCACAGCGCGCGCGCCTGCGTCTATCGAGTTCTCAACGAGTTCCTTCACGACCGACGCGGGGCGCTCGACAACCTCTCCCGCGGCAATCCTGTCGGCGACTTGGGGCGGCAGCTTGAGGATGCGCATATGGGATCACCTACTCCTGCATTCTCTTGAGCTCATACAGTAAAGACAGTGCTTCGCGCGGAGTCAGGCTATCGGGGTCGATGCTATCGAGCCGGTCCATCACCTGCCTGGCTGCGCCGCCATCGCCGCAGGCCTTGGCAGTGCCTATGGGCAGGGGTTCCTCGTCTGTCCAGCCAAACAAGGTCATCTGATGCCCGCCCGACGGCTGAGCGCTCTCTAGACCTCGCAGGATCTGCCCGGCCCGCCTGATCACCTCCCTGGGCAGCCCCGCCATTCGCGCCACGTTCAGCCCGTAGCTTCGATCCACGCTCCCTCGGGCCAATCTGTACAGGAAAACCAGCTCTCCCCCTTGCTCGACCGCTCCGACATGGTAGTTACGCGCACACGGCAGACGTTCTTCGAGCGCCGCAAGCTCGTGATAGTGAGTGGTGAACAGAGTGCGGGCCGCTACCTGGTCGTGCATCCATTCGGCAACCGCCCATGCAAGGGCCATACCGTCATAGGTGCTGGTGCCCCTGCCCAGCTCATCCACGAGGATCAGGCTGCGGCTTGTCGCCGTGTTCAGGATGTTGGCCGTCTCCAGCAGTTCCACCATGAAGCTGCTCTTTCCCGAGCTGATGTCGTCGTAAGAACCAGTGCGGTAGAATATGGCGTCGCATATTCCAACGCGCGCCTCACGAGCGGGCACGAACGATCCTATCTGGGCCATCACCGTGATCAGCCCGACCGTAGCCAACACTGTAGACTTGCCCGCCATATTCGGCCCGGTGACAATCAGCAGACGCCCTCCGCCTTCGCCCACTTCCAGGTCGCTCGGCACGTACCTAGACGGCCCCAAGATCTCTTCCAGCACCGGGTGGCGCGCTTGGCGGATCACTGTGACGCGCCCGTCGTCCACCGCAGGTCGCACATAGCCTCGGCCCCGCGCCACCTCGGCAAATGCCGCCAGCACATCCGCCTGTGCGACGGCACCGGCCGTGCACAGTATCCTGGGCAGATACTGGGCCACCTCATCCACGATCTGCTGGAATATCGCCTCCTCCAACCTCACCAAGCGCTCTTCCGCTCCCAAGATCTTGGATTCCAGCTCCGCAAGCTCGGCAGTGATGTACCTTTCGGCGTTTGCCAGCGTCTGTTTGCGAGTGTAGTCGACGGGTACCAGATGGGAGTTGGCGTGCGTCACCTCGATGTAGTAGCCGAATACCTGGTTGAAGCCGATTTTGAGCGATCTGATCCCAGTGCGTTCGCGTTCGCTTGCCTCCAGCTTGACGAGCCACTGCCGCCCCTCTGTAGACGCCCGGCTCAACTCGTCCACTTCGGCGCTGAACCCGGGACGGATTATGCCTCCCTCTCCGGTCGCAGCCTTCGCGTCATCCCTTATAGACTCGCGGATCCTGCTCACTGCCTCGGGGACTGGGTCGATAGCCGACCAAAGCTGCGCAAGGCGAGGCGAAACCGCCCCCGTCAGCACCCTCTGCAAATCGGCGGCGGCCTCAAGCGATGCGGCCAAGGCAAGCAGGTCCCTGGGGCCCACGGTCCCATAGCCGATGCGCCCGCAGGTGCGCTCCAGGTCGTACATTCGGTCCAACACGGCGCGGGCATCGGCCCGCATGAACGTGTCGCCTGCCAGCTCTTGAACGGAATCCAGCCGTGCGTTGATCTCGTCGGCCGATACGGACGGCCTCTCAAGCCAGGCCCGGACAAGCCTGCCGCCCATGGGAGTGCGGGTGTCGTCAAGCGCCCGGGCAAGGCCCCTCTCCCGCCCAAACAGGTCCAGCGCGCGTCGCGTGGGCCCGTCCACCTGCATGAACTCGCCCAGGTGGTAGATGCGCATGCGCGATATCTGCGGCGCCCGCGACATCTGGGTTTCCTGAATATACGAAACAAGACCTCCTGCCGCCCGGACTGCCAGGTCCATCCCGCCGGCGCCGAAGCCTTCGAGCGAGGCCACGTCAAACTGCCCAAGAAGGGTCTTTTCGGCATGGGCAAGCTCGAAATCCCTGCGGGGCCTGGGATACGACACGAACTTGCCCTCCACCGGGCATGAGTGCTTGTCGGACACGTCATCGTCGTATCCGGGATATATGCATTCGCTCGGCGATATCCTGCCTATCTCCTCGGATATGGACTTCGCGGCATCGTCGCCCAGCACTTGGGTTGCCAGAAGTTCGCCGGTCGACCCATCGCACGCGGCAAGCCCCATGCCGGTCGGGGCCACGACCACCGCGATAAGGAAGTTGTTTGTGACCGGGTCCACCTGGTCGGCGTAGGTGCCCGGAGTGATCACGCGCACGATCTCCCGGCGCACGAGGCCCCGGGCGGCGCGCGGGTCTTCCACCTGATCGGCAATAGCCACCTTGTGCCCGTTCTGCACCAGCGTGGCAATGTAACCGTCCACGGCGTGATGTGGGACGCCGCACATGGGCATCTTGTTTGACGGGCCCGCATCCCTGCTCGTCAGGACGATGCCCAGCTCACGGCTGGCTATCTCTGCATCTTCGCAGAACATTTCGAAGAAGTCGCCCAGCCTGAACATGAGGACGGCGTCAGGATGCTCCGCCTTAAGCTCCCGATATTGCTTAAACATGGGCGTCGGCTTTTTGGACATCAGTCTACCCGCCCCGCCTTCCGCGCCACATCGGCCGCCTCCCCATGGAGGGTCCATGTGCGAGGTTCCACCACTCTCACCATGGCCAAACAGCCTGGAGCGAGCTCGCCTTGGCGGCTGCCGGGCTGTGGGCGCCAATGCACCATCTTGTTGGACCTGGTCCTGCCGGCTAGTATGGAAGCGTCGCGCTCGGACGGCCCGTCCACCATGACCTCGACCACACGCCCTCGCAAGGACTCATTCACACTCTCGGCTGTGGCATTCACCAGCTCTATCAGCCGGTATATCCTGTCGCGCTTCACATCCTCCGGCACCTGATCCGGCATGGAAGCAGCCCGAGTGCCTTCCCTCGGGGAGTAGATGAAGGTGAACGCCGAATCGAACCGCACCTCACTCACCATGTTGAGGGTCGCCCGAAAATCGTCTTCCGTTTCGCCTGGGAACCCCACCATGATGTCGGTGGTTATGGACGCCCCCGGTATGGCCTGCCTGATACGGCCCACTAGATCCAAGTAACGCTGGGACGTATAGCCCCGGTTCATCACCTTGAGCACTCTGTCGCTTCCGGCCTGAAGCGGCAGGTGGAAGTGTTCGCACACCTTTTCGCATGAGGCGGCCGCCTCGATCATCTCATCGCTGAAGTCGCGAGGGTGCGATGTAGTGAACCGTATCCGTGCAATCCTGTCCAGGGCGTTCACAGCGCGAAGGAGATCGGCAAAACCCCATACGCGCCCCTCTCCCCCAGGCCCGAGCCCGCGGCCGTATGAGTTCACGTTCTGACCCAGAAGAGTCACTTCTCGGCAACCTGACGCAGCAAGCTCGCGCACTTCGGCCAGGATGTCGTCGGGGCGGCGACTCCGCTCCCTTCCTCTTACGTACGGCACTATGCAGTAGGTGCAGAAGTTGTTGCATCCATACGTGATGTTCACGAAAGCCTTGTGGCGGAAGGCCCTCGCCGCCGGCAGCCCTTCGACGATCTCGTGGGCTTCGTCCCAGACCTCGATGACCCGCTCCCCCGCCTCCACTCGGGCCATCAGTTCCGGCAGGCGGTGTATGTTGTGAGTCCCGAACACCAGATCGACCCAAGGCATCCGGTGCTCCACTATGTCCCTGACATGCTCCTGCTGCACCATGCAACCGCATATACCTATGATCATGCCCGGCCTTTGCGCCTTGAGCCTTTTCATGTCGCCGAGGTTGCCCATGGCGCGGTTCTCCGCATTCTCCCGCACACAGCAGGTAACGAATATGACCACGTCCGCATCCATATCGCCGCCGGCACCGGCGCCCGCATCGGCGCCAGCGTCGGCACCCGCGTCGGCGCGCCCGTACCCGATCTGCTCCAAAAGACCTGAGATGGTCTCGGCATCGCGCTCGTTCATCTGGCAGCCGAAGGCTACGACCCTGGCTTTCTTGTGTTCTACGTGCATCCCCTAGCCTCCCGAGTGTCGCATCTATGCGCCCGCGGCGAGCGCATCGACGAGCATCTCCATGACCTCGGCGTAGTTGGGCGCCGCCACATGTTCGGCCAATGGCAGCTCGACGCCGCGCTCTACTCCATCGCGTATCTTATCGGACTTGGAAAGATCCCCAAAAAGCAACCCGCCCACGAGCTTTCGGCCTCGCACCACTAGCTTGCGACGGATGCCACGAGCCTCGTCCTCCGAAACGACGGCCGTCACTTCTGCACCTTCCTCAGCCTGCGCCTCTCCGATGGTGAATATCCTTGTGCCCATCACCATGAGAGTGTACGATGGCGGCACAGCAGTATACTCAATCAGCGCGCCGGCGGGATCGGCAGCGCCGGCCCTGGCGGCGTTGGCTCCGGCCACCCTGCCTTGACCCATGGCGACGGGCCAGGTACCTCCCGGCGCCCCGGCGAACTCTGCCACATCGCCGGCGGCAAATATCCATGGCTCCGACGTTCGCATGTTGGCATCAACCACGACTCCGCGGCTTACACTGATTCCGGCCGATCTCGCCAGCTCTAGATTGGGACGAACGCCTGTTGAAAACAGCACAACTTCGCCAGGCACATCCCGCCCGCCCGCAAGCCGCACACCCTGAGCCGTCACCGACTCGCTGGAGGCCGACAGATGGAGCTTGATCCCCGCACGCGCAACGATGTCGGCCAGCATCCGCGATGCGGGCTCATCCAGCATCTTCGCGAGAAGCCTGGAGCCGTGCTCTAGCAGATGGACCTTGAGGCCCAGTTTGGCCAGAGCCCACGCCGCCTCCAGCCCGAGCGGACCGGCGCCCACGACGCATACAGTGCGCGCATGCCTACACGCTTCAGTGATGGCCCGGGCGTCAGCCGCACTGCGCAGAGAGAACACGCCCTGCCTGTCGCGCCCGGGAAGCGGGGGCACAAACGGGCTGCTTCCGCACGCCAACACGACCGCGCGCGCGGGCAGGCTCGTTCCGTCGTCGAGCACAACCGCCCTTTGCTCAATATCAATGGTTCGAGCCGCGCGCCCAAGCAAGACCTTCGCATGGCGTTCGTCGTACCAGGCCTCTGGTTTCACCGCTATCTGTTCTGGCAGGATTTCCGATCCAAGGAGGTGCGAAAGCCTGGGGCGGAAGTAGGCATAGTGGGGCTCGCCTGACACTATGGCGACAGGGACATCTGCGTCGTGGTCCCTCGCTCCCTCAAGGGCCATCAAACCCGCCGGACCTAGGCCGATGATGACGATACCCGGCTGTGCAGACTGGTTCATATACGGACCGCCTCCTCAAACGCCCGCGGTCTGTGCCTGAGCGCTCTACGCGTATTATACCACCCATGCTGGCCTGGGCGAAAGCAGCGCTGGATAGAATAGGCAGAGCCGCGCCTCTGCGCGGCTCTCGGGCTACGGTCGAGTTGCCTGGGCCTGGTGTCGAGAGTGTGAGCGCGGAACGGCCAACTACCTAAACAGGAGGAAGAGCACCACTAAGACTATGCCGATGATCACCAACCACCACCACCATGGGAATCCCCAGAAGAACCAGGTCGTCTTGGTTTCTGAGCTTTTCTCGGTCATCGTATGTCACCCCCGTGCCCTATGGGCATGCTAGAACCACCATTCGACGAAGAGAAACACGATAAGCAGGATGAAGAGCGGCAGCAGCTTGCCAAGCCCTGTGCCCGATGAGAACAGACTGTCGAGTTTCATCCCAGCACCTCCCGTCCTATCCCTGCCGCTCAGGCGCGCTGTCGGGCGGAGGAATCTCCGCTCCGAGCGTCTCGATTAGCTTGGGAAGCATATTGGACCTCATCCCCTCTTGCGCCAACGAGCCCAGCAACGCTGCGAAGCTCGGATCGGACGAAGCCCTCGACATTACGCTCTGCAGCATCTTAGTGATATCCTCCGGTCGCGGACCCTGGGGCTCACGCCCGGTCTTGGGTTTCTCGGGCTGCGAAGCCGCCGGGCTTTTGTCCAGGTCCATCATGTTCTCCACCGCCTTTGCCACGATTTTCGGGTCGAGATCCAGGTTGGCCATGCCTGACAAGAACGCGAGCGGGCGGTCTTGAAGCCCCATCCCTCTCCGTTTCCTGACAACATCCCCCAGTGAATCCAGCACTGATATGAGGTTCACAGAACCCAGCAAGTCGTCAGCCGCCGATTGTCCGCGCTCGCTCAGGAACGGGCGCAAAGCCCGGACCAAAGCCACGCTTTCGGAATCCGTAGGCAACCTCATGTGGACACCCCCACCCGCGTAACTGCTACAGCCCGCTTCTTCGCCACCCTGGCCAACGCAGCCGCCACGTCTATCACACCCGCCCCCTGCTCGTCGGGGCCTGCTCCCGGCACCGGGACGGACGTCGACTGCAATATGGACTTGATCTCAGACGGAGTCAGCGCAGGGTCAGCTTCCAAAAGGAGCGCGACAGCGCCTGTGACGTGCGGGGCCGCCATGGATGTGCCCGAGCTCTTGCGGTACCTGCGACCCGGCCACGTAGACAGGACATCCACACCCGGCGCACTCACCACTATCTCCATTCCCCTGCTGGAGAAGTTGGGAACGGAGTTGCGGTCATCTATGGCCCCGACCGCGATTGTCTCGACGTATCTGGCCGGGTACCCCACGGTGTTAGGAGACGGCCCGCTGTTTCCCGCTGCGCACACCATGGTGATACCCGCCTTCCTAGCAGCGATCACCACTTCTCGGAACGTCTGGTTCTCCTTACTTGCGCTGAGGCTGAGATTGACTACCTTGATCTGCTGGCTGACGCACCATTCCATCCCCTGAACCAGGTTGGATAGTTTCCCCGACCCTCGGCTGTCGAGTACTTTCACAGAGTACACGCTCGCCTCAGGCGCAACGCCCACAACACCAACGCCGTTTCGCAGGGCAGCTATAGTGCCCGACACGTGAGTACCATGCCCGTTGTCGTCGCGGACAGACGCGGTACCGCTGACCGTGTCCATTCCGCCCTTTACGTTCCTGCCGATATCGGGGTGGGCCGAGTCGACTCCCGTGTCCAGCACACCAACCTTCACTCCCCGACCTGTCCCGCCCACCCCCTTGAGGTTGATACGGGATATGCCCCACGGAGTGTTCTCAACGAGCCGTGGCCCCCACGCCATTTTCCCGACCTCAAACACCATGTTGATGTCGATGTCGTCGTCTACTCGAAGCACTCCCGACCTGGAGCTCGCCAGCGACTGTACGTCAGCCGCCTCATCCTCGTCGACCAGGACGACAAGCCCATTCACAAGAGGCAATTCCCTCACGACGTATCCCCTACAACCCGACAGAATCTCCACCCAGTCGGCCCGGTCTACACCTTTGTCGAATATGACGATCTTCTGCTGGCGGAGCCTGCCCGAACCAGAATATCTGAAGGAAGACTGCTTCATCACTCCACCTCCCCGCTCTCCCACAAACTATGCTCTAGCCTTGCGATTCGCCCTTGCCTGGGCGCAGGTCAGGCGGCCCCACATCCTCCGCAGCTTCAAGCTGCTCCCCTCTACCCCGCTCCTCTTCGCCCTCTGTCAGCAGCCACACGCTGGCCATCAAACCGGCTATGGCCAGGATATCAGCGATGAATCCTCTGCTCGACGCCTCATCCATCCATGCACCCCTCCTTGCGGCGCAAGCCTCGACAGGCGCCGCCCTACGACCCTAAAGCGCTACACATTATGACTTTGTAACAGGATTGGTTACATTCCCGCCAGACCTATCCGCCACAGCTACTACTGCTTTGCGTTTCCAGATGCTATAATCGTGACGTAAGGCACAATGATCACGCCCAAGCTGGGTCAGGGAGGTATCAGGATGAGGAGATCACTGGTGATTCTGTTTGTCGCTGCCATGGTGGCCGCGGCAGCGTCCGCAGCAATCCTGGCGGCGACGCCCGGCAACCCGCAGAACGGCCTCGGCACTGCTGCTGATGTGAATCCCACTGGATGCACCGATTGTCACACCAAAGCTGGCGGAGTTGATAACAGCCTCGCTGCCGTGGTCAAGAAGAGCGCACCCAAGCATGTAGCCGTGAAAGAGGACATCAACAACTGCTACATGTGCCACGCCAAGCGCGCCGACATGGGAAAAATCATGCATGCGGGGCACCTATCTGAAGGCAATAGCTTCATAAGCGTCTATGGTGGGTCCTGCACTCACTGCCATAAGGTGGATCCCAAGACGGGCATGGTCAGTGTGAAAGGCGTTAAGAAGTAATAGCAGGTTCACGTGGTGGCCTCGCTAGAGGCTCTATCGGTGAACAGCGGGCCGCCGGCGCAACGTTGAGCGCCGGCGGCCCGCGCGACATAGTATACTTGGCGAAATGGCGACGCTAGTTGCCGCCGCCTCCCGCGCCAAGGGCTATGGCCGCCACGATTGCGGCCACTACAGCCAGAACGCCGATTATGGCTCCCGAACCCATTGTGCCCGTAGGCTGGCTTGCCTTCTGCCCCTCCAAACGGTCAACACGGGCCTGCAGTTCCTCGATCATCGACTGCAACTTGACCTCGCGGGCCTCAGCTTCCCATCTCTCAGCTACGAGATCATCGGCGAAACGCCTCCTGAGCTCGTCCACGCTGCCCTGAAGCATCAGCTCCATGCTGGCCAAGCGCTTGTTCAGACCTTCTATGGTCGTATTGACTTCGGCGATAGCCGCATGCGCCTCTTTCGTCGATGCGACATTGGCATTCAGAGCCTGCCTGGTTTCGTTCAATGCATCGACTACCTTGCGGATGTCCATGGCGTTCTCGACGACCTTGGCGCCTGTGCGCACGTCTTCCGCGGCATTGGCTGCGATCTTGTCGCTTAGGGTCTTCGATAGTTTATCCAGAGCCACTTGCAGGTCCATCAACGCCTGGCGCTGCTGATTGTAGTCGGAACCCTGCTTCTTGCCCAGTTCTCTCAGGCCGCCCTCGATCGTCTGGGAGTACTGCTCCAACTCAGATACGGCCTGTGTCAGGGCTTGAAGCTCCGCGGCAACGGCTCCTATGCGGGCCCGCTCAACCTCGAGCCCTGCGATGATGGCCGCGTCAGCTTCCGCCGTCTTCCGATCAAGATCAGCTATCTCGCCGCGCGCTTTGGCCAGTTCCGCAAGTATCCCTCGAACCTCTTCCTGCCTCGCCGCACGTTCAGCATCTACCTTAGCCGACAGGGCGTCGGCGGCCTGCGACAGAGCATCCTTCGTCGCAGATGCCTCATTCAGGGCGTCGTGGTCGGAGGCCAGCCTGTCGACTGCGGCGGCGAGCCCAGCCACATCCTTATCCCTAGCCGCCCGCTCCGCCTCGATCGCCACATTGACCTGCGAAATCTCGCTAGATATTCTGCGCGTGACCGCCTCTTCCAGGGCGGTAACGCGCCCGCCGAGCTGGTCAAGCGACAACCTGAGCTTATCGTCTGCATCCTTGAGCTGGATATCTGCGGCAGCCCGTTCACGCCGCTCAGTCTCTACAGCGGCTCCCAGGGCCAAAGCGGAGGACTCGGCCATATCATCTTGGATCGCAGTCAGGCTCGCGAGCCCCGCCCGGAGATCGGCCATATCCTTCTCACGGGCCGTGCGCTCGGCGTCCAGCCCGGAGCCGAGCGAGGCCCTCATCGACTCAGCGAGTTCGCGCTGTGCGATCTCGAGCGATGCGACCGCGTTCTGCCTCGCCGCAGCCTCGTTGGCGATCGCAGCCTCAGCCATGGCCCGAGCCGATGCGATGGCTGCCACGGCGTCGTCCAGCTTCAGGGAGAGCTGGCCTATCTGCGCCTTCTGCGCCTCATCCGCGGCCTTGAGCCCATCTATCGACAGGCTCAGCCTGGACTCGAGATCCTGGCGCGACTTGGCTTCGCCCGCTACCGCGGCCAACGCAGAGGCCTGCACTGAATCAGCCTTCGCCTGCGCCACGGCCAGCTGCTGAGCGAGCTCCTGGCGGACCGCTTCGTCTCCCGCGACCATCTGCTGCTTGGAGTCGGCGTACAGCGCAGTCAGCTTCTGATCGCCTGCGCCGGCGCGAGCGGCGGAGTCATCCTTGATCTGTCGGAGTTGCTCCTCTATTGCGGCTGTCTTGGAAGCCAGCTCTGCGTGGAGCACGTTCGTGCGCTGAGCTTCGCCGGCAATCGCAGCCTCAGCCCAGGCCCGCGCCGACGCTATGGCGGCCACGGCGTCATCCAGCCTCAGGGAGAGCCGGCTTATCTGCGCATTCTGCGCCTCATCCGCGGCCTTGAGCCCATCTATCGAAAGGCTCAGCCTGGACTCGAGATCCTGGCGCGACTTAGCTTCGCCCGCTACTGCGGCCAACGCAGAGGCCTGCACTGAATCAGCCTTCGCCTGCGCCACGGCCAGCTGCTGAGCGAGCTCCTGGCGGACCGCTTCGTCTCCCGCGACCATCTGCTGCTTGGAGTCGGCGTACAACACGGTCAGCTTCTGATCGCCGGCGCTGGCGCGAGCTGCAGCGTCGTCCTTGATCTGTTTGATCTGCTCCTCTATTGCAGCTGTCTTGGCAGCCAGCTCAGCCTGTAGCACCTTGGTGCCCGCGGCCCCGCGCGCGACATCCTCCCTGGCGATGGCGGCGTCGCTCGCTGCATCGGCAGCCGCCTTCTCAAGCTGGCTGAGGCGACCGGTGACCACAGCTAGCTGCTCCCTGAGGTTGACAGAGAGCTCACGCACGACTCTCATATCATCATCGGTGAGCGTCGTCCGGCCCGACTCCACATCACGCAGAAGCCGCGCCGCCACAAACGCCAGCAAATACCTGCTGACGTTGTCGTCCCCTCGGAACTGGCCCGACTCGTAAACACCCATGTATCCCTTATTCACCAGCAATGTCACGGCTTCATATGCCCAGTGATCCCCAGGCACATCAGTGACCACAGCAGGCGCTGCTATGGCGGCCGAGGCCGTCATCGCTACTACGAGCACGATACTGACTGCGGTGAGCAACCGCTTTGATAGCACAGACATCTCTATCCCTCCTTGCCTTTCGACACTTTTACCTGCTGATCTGCAC
>Ga0255341_1005809_pt1 | contig 11954 bp, 10 predicted proteins | sample wastewater_treat_8_FD_192418 | JGI IMG/M metagenome (GOLD analysis project Ga0255341, IMG submission 192418) | Wastewater microbial communities from Lulu Island WWTP, Vancouver, Canada - plant12 | ecosystem: Engineered > WWTP > Wastewater > Unclassified | place: Canada: Vancouver, British... | reverse complement strand
ATTAATCTAAGTTGCGGCGCGTTGGCGAGTCACTTCGCAGCGTGTTGTTCAGCTGGCCCCCCCATATAGATGTGATAAACGCACATAGCTACATCTTCAATTACATGAGCCGCTATTGGCCCTAACGGTTGGCGGTATGAAATCGTTGGGGATTGCGGGCTACTATCTTGTCCAGTTACGCCGAATTTGATGCGGGGCAGAACGCTTGAATAACCACCTAAACCCCAATGTTTTATACCGCTTGTTACAAGCTGGCCGTTCTTGTCATTCGTCAATCTGTCTTTAATTTTTGCTGCACTGTCTTTCTGGCTGTGCGTTGGAGTGGGACGGGCTTGAAGGCTCTTTTGGCATTTTTGGATTGAGGGCAAGCCTTGTGGGAATGCCAAATGTGCCTGAAAGCGAAGGGACGGTGCGTGACGGCTTTCTAATGATGTGAACATGTATATCTTGTACATTCGCATTGATTACCAGCTCTTCTTAATGCTCTATCTTTAGTGTCCTGACTAAATGGTTCAGGTGATTTTCCTGGAGTCCCATATGTACTTGTGTTTGCATGACAATCCGGACACAAAACTTCAGCATTGTCTAAACCATTTCCGCCATCTCTTCTTTTATGATGGACTTCTAAGTTTCTTGTTCTTGTACAACGTGCCATAATTATTGGATTTTAGTTGATAAAAACTGTTTATTTCAAAATCTCTTTTATTTTTTCTTCCTCTTTTCCCTGCTCAATCAGGTAGCATTCAACTTTGTCATTAATCACATATTCTTCAAATGGAATCTGTGTCTGATATGCTTTAATGTTTTTGAGTTGTTTCTGTTCTGTCATTATATCGAGAACTTTCTTTTTGTAAGATGTATCAATGTTTCCAAGAAGATGTTCACCCTTACTTTCAATTATGTAAACCAATTCCAAATGATTCTCTGCTGTCTTTTTTGCGGCAACAAAGTCAGGCCTGATTTTATTTTGCTGCCAACCTTGTATCGAGTACCATTTTCTGTTTACTTTATTTCTGAACCACCAAAGTATCTTTTCCTGTTTATCAAGTAAGTCGCCAACTTTCCTTTCAAGCGTGTTCATTGCTGTTACTTCAACATCTTCGAACAAATAATATTTGTATGTGCTTGGAATTGGGCTTACTGTTATTACGTCCTCTTTTGGAACTTTGAATCCGACTGTATCATCATCGGATACAGCAAGAACAAGATTTTGGGCTTTTAATTCTTCCAAAAATATTTCTTCTTCCTGTTTTGTCTTTTCTTCCTGAAACTTTTTACATAGCTGAGAAACAATGAAACTGTAATGTTCTTTAAGTTTTTCCTGTCCTATCTTTTCTTCAATTTGTGATAAGTATTTCGTTCCAATAATTCTTGCCAAAAAAGGATTTTCTATTAATTCATTCAGTCTGCGTGTTAAGTAATCAATATTAATTTCTGCTTTTCCGTTTGTTTGGCTTTGTTCTTCAACAAATGATGCTTTACTCGAATCATCAAGGGTAATTGCAAATGCTTTCCTTTCTTTTGTTTCGTTACTTAATGATTTTTCAAGTCTTGAAAGAAATTCTTCATTCAATTCAAGTTTTGTAAAATCAACTTTCGGTCTGATGTCGCTTTCGTAATTAAAACGCCTTTTTGAACCGCTTTTATCAACCATTAGCCAAACTGGTAAATAAAATGAGTTTTGAAATTTATCGCTGAACTCTTTTTTTATTTTTACTGTTTTGGTAGCGTTTATCGCTTCATTATCACGAAATTTCAATTTTGTAACCAAGTCTTCAAGACCTTCATTTTTGAAACCGGTTGAAACCCTGTCTAAAATTTCTCGTGTATCCCCTTTTGTGTAATAAACATAGCTTTCATCCAGTTCTTTAACACCTGATTTTCTTGCAAACGGTTGTCGTAGAATTCTACCGACTAATTGGGTAACTCCTGTATTTGAATTTACATTTGGAATAATTCCCAGAATGTAGGCAAAAGAAAAATCCCAACCTTCGCGTAATGCTTCTTTTGTAATGATAAAGCGTACAGGACAATCCTGCGAAAACAGGTTAACATCTTCAATGTCATTTTGCGAACTTGTTTTAATTGCAATTTCATCGGGGTTTACTTCTAAGCTAACCAAATATTCTTTAACGTCAAGACTGTGAACCCTTCCTTTTCCTCTTTGGTCTTTGCCTGTTGCTTCAACTTGCAACAATGCAGTTGGACGAATATAAACTCCTGTATCTTTTTGATATTGCTTTGCAGTTTCTTCTAATTTTTCCCGATGCTCTTTTATTTCCTTTATCATCGCTTTCCAGTCGTTTTCCTGTTTGCTGATGGGTGGAAGAATGTGCATGTCGAGTTTTACCATTTCCTCCTCTTTAAGCTCAAGCCCTGTAATGGTAACCAAAACATTCATTTCCGCTTTTGGAGTAGCCGAAAAACCAAGAACAAATTCAGGATTTAAACTATCAATAGTTTTTCGGGCATTTTCAGAAAATACTTTGTGAATTTCATCAATGATTATGAATGGTTTTGAAATGCGGATTGCGTTTCCAAGACTTGTCATTATTAAAGGTTGCTCTGTGCCAAGTGGAGAAATAAAATCAAGGTTTGGAACTTGCTTTAATAACTGCTCGTGTAAGTCGTAACGATTATCGGCAGGAAAAAAACTGTCATAGCCGCCACTGTCCTGAAAAACTTTTAACGCTTCTTTTCCATTGGTGCGACTGATTGACTGAATCATGACGAACAGAACAACCAAATTTTCTTCAATATCATTTGTTGTTAATCGTTGTCCTTTTTCCAAGATAATAGTTCGGTTACCGCTACATTGGTCTAATAACTGGCGTAACGGATTTCCTTTGTCTCTAATTTTTTGAACAGTTTGGCTGTAAATGGTTTCACTCGGTACAATCCAAACTACAAGTCCTGTGCGTTTTTGGGCAAATAGGTTTTGATATTCACGAATTGACTCAACGGCAAGTAATGTTTTGCCTCCTCCTGTCGGAACTTTAATTATCATTCGTGGGTAACTGTTTCCAAGTCCGTTTGTACAACGGTCTTTATATTCCAAACTGCTTGTTTGAAAAGTTGTTTGCACCCAATTCAATGTATGACGCATATTATCAGGCAATGCCTGTTTCGCAATGTCAAACGATGTTTTGGTGTCTCGGGCAGTTTGCAAAAACTGCTTGAGTGCATTTACAACTTTTATCTGATATTTCTTTAAATACATAATTTTTTATTGGTTACGTTGAAACAAATTGTAAGGAATACCAACGTATTCAATTTGATTATCGGTTAAATATTCTTCGTCCAAAAAGCATGACGGAGCATAAACAATCCGTTTTTTACCCGGTTGCTGTTCTTTAATTTTTTCGGCAAGAGTTAAATTGAGTGCAAGACGAGTTAGCGTTTCATAATCCTGTTTGTAAACCAGATAAATGGCCTGTTTGCCATATTCGCCCACAAAAAAATCTTTCTCTTTTATTTTGTTTTCATCTTCAAGGTTTTCACCTGTACATAGGTAATAAACATATTTTGCAAACTGATTGTAAGTTGGCAATTGTCCCGCAAGCATTGTTTCTGCATCAAGTGGAATTCCAAGACGGAAATATTTAAAACCTGAATCATATCCGTATTTGTCAATAGCTCGTTTTACTCTTTCCCTAGTAATGTCTTTGCAAATATTTTTGTCGGGCTCGGCTTCGGAATTTTCGGGCATTTGAATCATTATGCAGGAAAGAAACTTTTCATTTGTTTTATTATAATCAAATAATGCATGCATGGTAGTACCAGAACCTGAATAACTATCTAAAACATAATCGTATTCCTCTGTGGATATTTCTATTATTCTTTTAATTATTTCTATTGGTTTTGGTGTTTCAAAAGGAGCTACACCATCAAATAATTCTTTTAAAACATTTTTACCATCCCTTGTTGTTCCAACATCTTTACCAAACCAAATAGTTTCGGGAACACGTCCTTTTACGTCCTTTAAATAAATTTTAAAAATTAGTCTGGTTTCATCTTGATTAAAAATAATTTGTTTTGATTCAATTTTTTTATTCATAGTCTCTTTACTAAATCTCCAACCATTGGAAGGAGGGCTTATTGTTTTACCGGAAGGTGTTTTGATATCGTAAATTAAATTTGGACGATACAATGAATTCCTAATATCTCCGGTTCTCCAATCTCCATTTGGATCATTATCAGGATTTGAATAATTTTTGTTATGCTCCTCAGTTCTTTCAAGAGTTTTAAGTCCAAATTGTTCAGTTTTTTGGTACATTAATAAATGATTATGATGTAATGAAAACTTATCCGAATAACCTTTTGCTTGAATGCTATGTTGCCAAATAATGTTTGCAAGAAAATTATCTTCACCAAAAATTTCGTTCAATATACTTCTTAGACTATATTGTTCATTGTCATCACAAAAAACAAATATTACTCCTTCGTCACTTAATAAATCCCTAAGCAACTTTATTCTGGGAGTCATCATACATAACCACTTGTCATGCTTTGTTAAATCCTCTATTCCAACTTCTTTTCCAATCCAATCCTTGATTAAAGGACTATTCACATTATCATTATAAATCCATCCATTTCCTTGTCCATTATCATTGCCGGTATTATAAGGAGGGTCAATACAAACACATTTTATTCGACCTGCAAACTGTGGTAAAAGTGCTTTTAAAGCAACAAGGTTATCGCCTTCAATTATCATATTACCGTTTGCCTTTTCAGGTTGGTAATGCAGTTCGGGCACTTCGTCCAATGTATGAAACGGAACAGCCAAATGGTGGTTCCAGATTATGTTTTTTCCTTTGAATTGGAGTGTTGGCATAGCTTTATATCGTTAAGTTTTTTATAATCTCTTTTAATTCTTCAATTTTCTCCACTGTAATGTTTCCATCTTCATAATTTTTCAGAACATTAAGGGGTTTTAAATCGCTTCTGTTTTTAGGTACTGGTGTAATACCTAAAAATGCTTCAAAATCTTTTTCAAAACCATGTAGTTTTGAAATTTTACTTTTCACAAATTCATTGATATACTTATGTTGTTTACTGTCCTCGTCAAAATCCATTAAAACAGAATGTGACAAACCAAATTTTGTAAGTAAAACAATATACCTGTGAATATTATACTTACCTAAGGCATCCAAACAATAAATATGTTTTTCTTTGATTACAGGCCATTTAGTGTTCATCATATAATCAATGAAAGCCTTTTCAGATGCACCTTCGCAAATTAGAACATGCTTGGCAAAAAACATTGAAGCTCTTTCTGTGTCAAGCCAAATAGAAAATTTTATTGATTCTTCCAATAACTTGACTTCCTCTGTTTTTTCGTTAATGAGTTTCTTCAATTCAGCTTCATCAGTAGCAGGTATACCGGCATCTATTTTACTCTGTAAAAATTGACTCAGTTCTGTACAATCAGTATAAAGCGACTTTAAAGTTGGCTCATCAATTTGAAAGAATTCACTAACTCCATTTTTCTTATCAATTCTTTTAATTTCAGTTAGTTTATTAATGTTTTTGCTTACGAAAATTGACGAATGTGAAGTACAGAAAACCTGTTGGTTGTATTCATTAGCAATCTGCTTTAATCCCAAATTCATTAACTCCTGTTGGCTCGGATGCAGAAAAGCTTCTGGTTCTTCAAATAATATTAATGTAAAGTCGGGATAAAACTCTTTTTTGTCACTTTCTTTTTTGCCTTCATCATACTTAGCTGCAAGTTTAATCATTGTATAAATCAAATGTCTTTGCAAACCTTGTCCTATATTTTTCATGTCAACCCTTTTTTTGCCGGATTGCAAATTATCATCCTCAATATAATGGTCAATTAGGTTTTTAATTATTAAGTCCGTTTTTATTGGGTTTACATCAAATCCAAAGGTGAATTGCCAGGTTTTTAATTCATTATTGATATCTTCTTTTAGGCTGTCCATTGAAGTTCCATCAGGTGAGGCTTCGGTTTTAAAGTCCTTGTTAAAGCTTTCAAAAGCCTTTCCTAAATCGCCAAATGCATCCGATTTTTCGAGTACTTTTTTAAAGACAAAACTTATTACTTGTCGAAGTGGAGAAGGTCCTGAAAGTTTAAAAGTGTCTTCAGTTTTTGCTATTTCAGGAATATAAATGATTTTACCTAGTTTGGCTTGAGAAACATTTTTTGCTCCATAAAAATTATTCTCTGATATTGAACCATCTTTTGATATGTAGAAAATATTACTATTGTCTTTGCTGACTTTATCCTTATCTGATGATTCAAAATATCTTCTTACTATAAGAATGTTGTCGTCTCTTTTGTACTCATCTTTTATCTTTTCTTGTTCTTCATTCGTTGTAATAAATTCTAATTCAATCCAGCTTTCAGAATCAGTTGTATCAGTAAGTTTAGGGAAGTCAGATTTCTTATCGTACTTATATCCTTCATTTTCATAAAAAGCTCTTAAAGCGGTAATAATGTTTGTTTTTCCAGAATTATTCTCACCAACAAAAAGAGTAAAATCTTTACAATCAATAACCTGATGAATTATTGAACGGAAGTTATGTATTGTGGTTTTCTGTATTTTCATTTTTTATCCTTATGTTTTTTATATTTCAATTGTTTCTCAGCAACTTTCAGTGCTTCAAGCCCAAAATCTTCGTCTTCTAATTCATAAAGTACCTTTTCACTTAAAAAGTCAATGACGAGTTTGTCCGAATTAGCTTTATAAAGGTCAGCCAATTTCAAAACTAATTCTTTTGAGAATTTTCTCTCCCCACGCTCCATTTTACTCAATATTGCAATGTCGATATCGGTTTGCATAGCAGCTTTTCTCAATGATAATCCTGCCTGTTCTCTTAATTCTCTTAATTTCAATCCTAGTGTTGACATTTTCTGTGTTGACTAATTATGTCAAAGGTAATACATTTTTTACTTATTGAGTTCTGAAGATTTCAATTATTTATCAACAGTTTATTATCAACGGGCGGGTCTGCAAAAAAAGCATGTGTGTGGCTGCGAAGGGACGGTTGTAAGGAAGGGCAGCCACACTCTTGCTTTTGTGGGCTGGGTTTTCCTTTTTTCTTTGTCTTAATGCAGCAAAAATTTCATTGTCATTCTGTCGTTGTCTTTTTTCTCGGCTTGCTTGTAACGGATTGGCGGTATGTTTTTGTTGCCGATTTCGAAGCACTTCACTGTCAAGTTACACGAAAATTTATTAGATGCAGAACCGCTGAAATCTGCACTAACTCGGCAATAAAATATACCGCCTGTTACCGCCTGGTGTTCTGTCTTCCAGTCTTGTAAACCATTGTCATTATTCAATTTCCGTGTCATTGTCATTTTACTTTTGTCTTTTCTGTCGGCTCGTGTGTCAGCGTTTTTTATTTTTTTAAGTGTCGGCAAATTTTTTAAAACAATTTCTTTCGGTGAGTTGGCTTTGCAAGCTCTTTGACAAAGCTTTGGTTTCAGTGTTGGCTCGTGGGGCTTTGGCAATGTGCTTGCAAATGAGTTGGAATTATGTAATTATAGTCTTAAATATTATTTCATGTCTTGTCCATGCATTATAGCAAATATGACTGTCATTTGTATGATTTGATTTTGAATTAACACATGGGCAATTGTTGGATTTCCATTTATTCTCTTTTTTTGTATTTATTGTTTCTGAAATATTTTTGGTTTCAAAATTTTCGGCAAAAAAATCACTAAACTTACGTAAACGAATTTTTCTGCCAGTTTCTGATAGAACAGGACTAACACATAAAAACAAATTTTCACCTTTTAATTCTTTTATTTTATGACATAACCGATTTAAGTCAAAAAACGGAACGTCAATTATATTTGAAAAAAGATGTAACTTGATTTGAGAATTGTTAATTAGATCTTTATTGTCAACTCTGTCTAAACCTTTGCAAATTGGCTTAATAGAATTTTTAATTTGTGGATATATACAATTTATATGGGCAATCCCCCTTTTTAATGCTAATTCAGATGGTTCAATAAGTGTTAGATTGTCAACATTTACTTTTAATTTATTTTTTTGAATAAATTCAAAAAATACCATAGAGGCTAATGCCTGACCACAACCCCAATCAAATAAGGCAACATTTCGTCCTTCAATTTCCTGTTTTAATTTATTAATTCCCTCATATACTTTTGAGTAATGCATTTTTCCGAATGAAAAAAAATATGCATACAATAAATCTACATCATCAATTATTTTCAACCCATTATCTAATCTATCCTTTAGCAAGTTTTTCTTAGTACTACTTAAATTCATTAAGTAAGTTACTGATAAGTTTCTAATATTAACAAAGTTTTTTTCTTCTATTTCATTTAATTTGTCGGTATAGTCACTGATTTCAGGCGATAAATCATCACTATAAACTCCTTTCTCTAGTTTTGATTTAATAAAGATTGAAATATTATTATAAAAAACAGTAAAATCAAATCTAAAATTAGCATAGGGTATCTGTAATAACTGCTCAATAATCGATTCTGTTAAAAATGCATACTTGCTTTTAATATTATTGATTTTTGAAACAAATTCTGCTAAAAGATCATTTCTGTTTAAACGAATGAATGATGAAACTGAAGTATAATAATAATTAATAAAAGTAATTGTAGATTTATAAGAAATATCACCGTCTTCTTGAGCTTCTTTAAGCAATCCAATTATTTCATCAAATCTGCTTAAATATTCAGTTGTGGCATCATTTACTCTTAAAAATAGTTGGGAAGCCTTAATACGTTTTTTAAGATTACTATTTTCATCTATTTTATTTTCTATTTGACGTAAAGAGCCAACACATTTAAATAATTCAAAATAGTCTGCTAATAATTCGATAAAAGCATTTGTTAAAATGCATGGTTCACTTAATGTCCCTTTTTCTAAAATGTCAAGAAATATTTCATTAATCTGTAATGTTTGACTTTCTAAGTTTTCAAACGAAGAAGAGTAATAACTATATTGAATGTCAAAAAAGTTTTTTGAAATATAAACCTTTGACTCCTCAACTGTGCCAAAGGAATTAATATTTTCTAAATATTCTAAAAATGTCATTTTAAATTGAATTTTTTATCGAGTTCAATGCATGAATAAAAATGCTCAAAATTTCCAATTTTTATTTTATTATCTTCAAACAGCTTCAATAACTCACTTTTGAAAATAATACCATTAGTATCACGTATTAAATAATGAGTTTTATCATAATATTTTCTTACATAACTAATAATATGAAAGTGACCAGGTACAATTTCCGGATAAGAAACGAGATGTTTGTAAATTTTATCAAATTCGCTTAAAACTTTAATTCTAAAATATATTGAACCAAATACATTCTTTTCAAACTCAATTTCAAAATCATTATCATTTTTAATTTGTTTAGGCATTGAAGAGTTTGAGTTTATATTAGGTTCATACGCCAAAATTTCTTTATTAGCTTTATGATTATTAAAAATATACTCATACAAACTCTCAATCAATATATAATCAAGTTTTTGATCAAGTTTGAATTTTAAATTAAACTTATCTCCAAAAACATTAATAAGTTTTGAATTATTGAATGTTATATTTTCATATGGTCTTATCTGCTTATATCCATAATACAACCCTAACAATGCTAAGCAAATCTCTGATTGAGAATAAACTAATTCATCTTGAATTAAATTTTTTAAATTCTCTTTATCATTTGAACCTTTTTTTCCATATATATATAAATATGCAACTTTGTAAAACTTGTCATTTATTTGTAATAAGTATGGCAATACCTGTTTTTTACCAATAGGGCTTAACAATTGATTCTTAAAATCAATAATTTGCTCCTTTTTATTTGAAATGGAATCTTGAAATGTGTCAAAGAATTTGTTAATAAAATCATTATCTATAAGTCCACCGTTATAAATATGATTGATAATAAATGAGTTTGGTTGTGAAATATCAGAATTATTATAATCAAATAATTTTTGAAATGCTTTTATAAAATCAGGTTTTAATTGCGTTTCAAAACTTTTTTCTATTTCACTATTTATTAAAGAAAAAGCTTCTAAAAAATGCTCTGAGTAATTTGAAAGTATATTTGTTTTATGAAAATAATAAAATTGTTGATTCTTCATGAATGCAAACAATCCAAGTAATCTATCAAAAATTTCAGATTCCTTTTTTAAATCAATTATTTCGTCACATTTAATCTCTGTAAATTCAATTTTTTTAATTTTTTCATCAATAAAAGTTATAAATGAATCAGGAATATAGCCAACATCCTGAGATAATGTAGTTTTGATAATTTTCTCTTTTACATCATTATCAGAAACAACAATTTTTTTAATTCTTGAAATAGGTAAGGGCTTATATATAAGAAATATATCTTTTTCTTTAACAATCTCATCCTTTTTCAATGAAATTTCAACCAAACATTGACTACTATCAAATGAATCAATAAATCCTTTAGATATCACTAAACATTTAGGATATTTAGATTGAATATCATCATTTGTACGGTCATTAATGTATGATGAAGGAACTATTAATGCTGAAGAAATACAATCATACAAGTTAGAAATATGAAGTTGGATAAAGTATTTCACTGGTTCATATTTAATTTTAGCTTCTTCAACAATGCTTGTTTGTTCAAAAAGATTCGTGAGTTGATTTTGTTCAGCTGGCAAAGGTTCTTGTTTAACTGAACCTTTTTTACTAGATGTTTTTTTTGCAACCATTTTTATTTAAGTTAAAAAGGTAAATCGTCTGCATTACTAAAATTACTTGTCTGTTTTCTATTATCCTGTTTAAGGTATTTTTCCACAGGAATATTATTAATTGCCACTTCTGGCAATGATGATTTAGTAAAAATAAAAAGATTTGATTTTGCTCTTGTACATCCTACAAAATATTGTGTTTTAAATTCATTTGTTAAAAGTTGAAATTCAGGAATAATTACGGTATCGAATTCCATTCCTTTTGCAGATTTAAAAGTGGTTACCAATATATTTTTCAAGTTATTTTCAACTTGATTTCTTTCTGGTCTAGGCATACCTCCGTAGTAATAACAGCAGTCTATCGCTTTTGAATCAGGGTCTTTAGCAATATCATTTTTAATAAATTTATAATAAACGTCAACATCTTCTCTGTGGATTAGTAATATACCAATGTTCCCGCCAATATTATCAAGAAGAATTTGTTTAAAAACATTCTTAATCTCTACTAAATCATTATGAATAACTATAAGTGGCTTGTCTCCTCTTCTTTCATTTTTTAATTTGTCTAGCATTGGCGGATTTTGAGCTCTTTCATTTTCAGGAACTATAAAGCGAGCAAAATCAAAAATTTCAAAAGTGTTTCTGTGGTTTTGGTCAAGTTCATGTGAATTGTGATTTATAAATAAATTCGTTAGCTCCAATTCTGTGCACCCATTACTAAATACAAGTTGTGCTTCATCAGCCCCAATTGAAATTTTGTTAGAATACCGATTAAATGCAGAGTAGAGCGTAATTGGCAAATCTTGAGCTTCATCAAAAATTAATTCATCAAACCTTATATTATTATTTTGTAAACTATTCTGAATTTCTGTATCATTATTTATTATTTCTCCAAGTAGGATATTACACCTTGACCAAAACCATTCATAAATTGAAGCTACCTTATTAGAAGCTTCCTTCAAGTTTTCATTTACTGAACCCTTAATTGCTACTGTTAGCATACGAGTATAAGTAAAAAGTATTGAATTTCCTGTCAATCTAGCAACACGATAAACAGCAACAACTGTTTTACCAGAACCTGGTACGCCTGTAACTATAATTGGATTATCATCATCAATTGCTAATCTTTGTAGTCTAGTCAAATCATTCCTTATCGGTAATCTATGTTGAAATTTCGCCATACCTATTCTCCTTTAATCATTTCATTATTTGGGTTCTGTTTATGTTGCTTCCAATTTGCAAGAGCAATTTCCTTTGAAGCGTTTGCATAGCAATA
>Ga0255341_1005803_pt1 | contig 11965 bp, 9 predicted proteins | sample wastewater_treat_8_FD_192418 | JGI IMG/M metagenome (GOLD analysis project Ga0255341, IMG submission 192418) | Wastewater microbial communities from Lulu Island WWTP, Vancouver, Canada - plant12 | ecosystem: Engineered > WWTP > Wastewater > Unclassified | place: Canada: Vancouver, British... | reverse complement strand
ACAGGCATTTTTGGGGATAGAATGGATGCGTTAGCCATCGTCATTTTTAATGGTACAGGGAGTCCCGTGAGTCTGGGAAACTATTCGCTCCGGTTGTATTATGGAACTGGCGGGGCATATAATACTGTGGGTCTTAGCAACCAGACATTGGCTAACAATGGTACTTGGGTGTTAGTTAATTACGGTTATATGAATTCTGTTTCAGGAGAGAACCAAACATTCACTGATAACGAAGATTACACGACTGTCGTTCTTTATAAAGGGTCTGAAATCATCGATATGATAGGGAGTACTGCCAGTACTCCACCCAAGAATCCCGCCGGCACGCCCAAGACCGATCACACATTTACCCGAAAATGGATTTGCAACCCGGATCCAGATGGGGATGATCCATTGTACAAAGAATGGTCTATAGAGAATGACGATGATTTTAATGATCTTGGTAGTGTCCCTGTTGGAGCGGGAGCGTCGTGTGATCGATATGCCTCGGGCGGTGATGATACCTTGGGAGGGATTCCATCGCATATCCAGAATGATTGGTGGGATCAAACGACTGGAGCCTCTAACACGGATTTCAACCAGGTTCGTTACGGTGGTACGGAACCGAATTGTACAACCGCGTTTCAAAATCAAAGCGGTATGGGGTTTAAAGGTACTGCAATCCCCGACGGAACGGGCTTTGAACAGCCTTTCTTGTTGGCGACATTTTGTCATTATAACAACCCTGTATCGGCGACAAATGCTTTTGATAACATTGATTTGAATGTGACGATCAGCGGTATCCAATGCGAAGCCCCTTTGATTCCAGGTCCAGCAGTTCCGCCTGACATGACATTCACATACAATTTTCTGTTAGATGAGACGACCAACACAGAGCCTTGCTCGTATACAAGTCCGTCCAATAATCCATGCTCGGACGCCATATTTGTTGCACAAGACCCATCCCCAAATACTTTTATTTGTCAGTCTCCCGGCACACCGCCTGTCGATATCGAATATACTGCGGCAGTTCTGGGATTTATGAAGCGAAACAGCGATGGAACCTGTCCGGCATGGAATGCATCCCAGGCTCTTGGGAATTTCATCAGTAATGAAGGCACTTCCAATTGCGGATGTATGTATGCCATGATTACTGATTTCACGCCATTAGCGGTCAACTTGCTTTCGTTCACTGGTGTCCGCGTGTCTGATGGTATCTTGTTGGAATGGGAAACCTCCAACGAGGTCGACAACGTCGGGTTTAATTTGTATCGTGCGACCAGTATGGAAGGACAAAAGGTAAGGGTGAATGCTGAGCTCATCCCAACCAATGTAATGCCTGGAGGCTTAGTGGGAGCCGCCTACAGCTTTGAGGACGCTAGCGCGCTTTCGGGTGAAAATTATTTCTACTGGTTGGAAGACGTTGACGCGCAGGGTAATGTGGAAATGCATGGACCGATTTTGGTTCCATAACACAATACAACGGCGCTTTTAGTGAAACGAATGTAAACAGCAAATAAAGTGTAATGCAGAACTTTTTTAAAGTTTCTGCATTACACTCGAGGTGTTTATTTGGCAGACATCCCTGACGCGGAGATTTACGATGAGTGTTTCTTTTACTCGCAATCCTGATTTTGTTTACAGAAAAATTGCGGACGAAGTAATATTAGTTCCGGTTTATAAGGGCACGGCAGATTTGGGAGCTCTATACACATTGAACGAGCTTGGCGCGTTTCTATGGGAACAATTGGAAACACCCCATACTCTGCACGAATTGAAACAGATTATCACCGCGGAATATGCAGCGGATGAGCAAGTTGTTCAATCCGACCTGGGTCAGTTTATGCAAGAATTGATAGAAATCGGCGCAGTCGTCCAGGAATAAGCAATGGATTGTTCCTTTGAGCCTGATCTGACATTGGATGAATGGGTCGGAAACCTGTTCAATTCGCTTGGAAATGAGCGCTTCCCTTTGAGCGCATCGATTGAATTGACCGAGCGCTGCAACCTCTCTTGTATCCATTGTTATATCAAGCGAGCTCCGAACGATTCGAGCGCTCAAGCGCGTGAGCTCAGCGCCTCAGAATGGAAGGAGCTGATTGATCAGATCACAGACTCAGGATGTCTGTATCTGCTGATCTCCGGCGGCGAGCCCTTATTACAAAAAGAATTTAAAGAAGTTTTTACTTATGCCAGGAAAAAAGGCTTGATCGTTACGCTCTTTAGCAATGCCACTTTGCTTACGGCTGAAATGGCGGATTTTCTAGCGGATTATGGGTTGCATTCCATAGAAGTTTCATTGTACGGAGCGACACAAGAGACCTACGAAAAAGTCACTGGAATCCCCGGCTCATTTGATCGGTGCCTACGCGGTATAAATTTATGTCTCGAGCGGGGAATTGACACTAATTTAAAAACGGTCCTTTTATCCTGGAATATACACGAATTGGAAGCAATAAAAGAATTGGCAGCCAAATTGGGCGTCAAATACAGGTACGATTGTCAATTATGGCCCAGAATAGATGGAAGTACGGAAGTTCTTTCATTCCAATTAACTCAGGATGAAGTTCTGAATTTGGATTTTCAGGACAAAGAACGTATTGAAGGGTGGAGAAAAGTAGAGAGAGATTTAAGAAACGTCTTTCTGCGGGAAGATAAGGTGTTCTTCTGCGGCGCCGGCTTCCGCAGTTTTCACATTGATTCCTCCGGGAATTTAATGGCTTGCATGATGACGCGTAAACCCTCATACAATTTGCTTGAATTACCATTTAATATTGCGTGGGAAGAATTGGGGAAAATCAGGGACCTTAAACGGCAACAGAAAACCGAATGTGAAACGTGTTCTGTCAATGGACTATGTCTGCAATGTCCGGGTTGGTCTTTGCAGTATCATGGAGACTATGAAACACCGGTATCATTTGTGTGTGATTTGGGAAAAAAGAGAGCACATTTAATGAATGAAAATAGGTTATAATCATCTCAATCAGGAGGAATAATATAATGACAATAAAAAAGAATTATCAAGCGCCAAAAATCCGAAAAGTTCAATTGGTAATCAAGAATGCAGTTCTTGGAACCTGTCACGCCAGTCCGAATCTTACACCGCAGTTTACTGGGTGCGGGCTGGCGAACCCCACGGTTTGTTTTGCTGGTCCTGGGTATTAATAAGGTTTTAGAGATTGGACTTTTTGACCATCATTTAAAGGGAAACGATATCGAATTAGAAAATGAAACATTAGATGGGAAGTCCAATCAGGGAATATGAACTCAATGAACAGTGTTCTTTTGGGATAAAAGTTGCTGAGTTATCAGTTGGTTTTGATTTAGAAGGTGGAAGTGCGCTAAAAACGTGCCTTCCACCTACCCATTGGAAGTTTGCGTATTACCACCAATACGCTGATAGTAATAAAAAAATTGCCCCCACGTTAGCACTAAAAATACAGAATCGGCAATTGAGGCGAGATTCCGAATGGAATAGTTTGGTTTGCCGTACCAAGATATGGGAGTTATGGAAAGACATTGACGACCATTATGTTTTTTATAATCCGCTTCAACCTGATCTGAGGGAAGTAAACATTGAACCAAACTTTAAGCAAGGAGTTGTGCTCGGAAATTTCAAGCAGAACCAAGCTGGTGTCAGACCACTCCCTCAAGGACTGGAGATCGTTCTTTTTTCTAATCTGTTTGCTACTTTTGGGGATCTTATCTTACATGCCTCTGGATTCATATACGAAGATAAGGGCTACATTTTTACGGGACATTCCGGAGCAGGTAAATCAACGTTGATCAGACAATTCTTTAATAAACCGGAATTCACTGTAATGGGTGAAGATCAAGTTGTTTTAAGGTTTATAAATAATAGTTTTTGGGTCTATGGAACACCCTGGCATGTTGATCCCAGAGTTTGTTCACCCAAGGGGGCTCCTTTAGAAAGAATCTTCTTTTTAAAGAAGGAATATAAAAATCACATCGAAAATATAAGAAAAATTGAAGGGATAGAAGAGCTTTTGCAAACTGCGTTTGTTCCCTATTATAGACACGATATGATGCCAATGTTATTGGAAAGGTTAGAAATGCTCTCAAACAGTGCTCAATTCATAACTCTAAGCTATCAATTGGGAACAGATGTGTGGAAATTAATTAAATCCATCGAATGAAGCGTGTTGGCATTTTGAAGACAGCCCGGAGCAAGTAATCAAATGAAGTCTAAATTTTTGGTTTTGATCGTTTTATCGGCGTTGGTGTTGACACAAAGCTCGCAAGCGGATTATGTATTTCCAATCGCTGAGGGAAACTTAAATTTGATTTATTCTTCTGACGCTGGCATAAGTTTTAGAATTTCTGTGCCTTGGCGAGAGACTGAGATCAATGTAGTTAGCATGGACGGCATCAAGTACTCAAAGGTTAACCTGCCAAATTGGACTGCAATCGGTACGGCTGGGGATCCGGAATTACCTGTCCTTTCAGCCACTTTCGCTGTTCCTTTTGATGCTGAATTGTCATTGAATATTGAACCAGGAAAAATTCACCAAATTGAACTTGATCACCCGGTTCTCCCTATCCCCGAACAGATTATGGATGAGACGAATCAATTTGATGGGATAAAACTTTCGAATTTACCGAATCCAACTTTCAGGTATCATGCGAATGAAATGATTTATAGTGGGCAAGCTGCGTTTCCTGGTGTTGGAGCAAAAATAACAAATGAGGGCATCCTTAGGAACCAACGATTAATAGGCATCACCGTTTATCCGTTTCAATACCACCCGGGGGCTGATCTGTTGGAAATCTATGAAGATGTCCGGGTAGATGTCATTTTCAAAGGAGGCATCTCTTCAAAAAATAATTCTAAAGCTATGGAATCCGTTTTGTTCGAGGAAATTTATAAGCAAACGGTCACTAACTACGAAAGTGCGATTTCCTGGAGAAACTATGATCTATCAAGAGGCTTTTCAGCGTCCAAGGAGAGCCAATCGGGAAAAACGCACTGGGATGTCCCTTCCCCCGCTTGGCGGATTATGATCGCAAATGAGGGCTTTTACAAATTGACGTATTCGGAACTGGTGAACGCTGGGGTTCCAGTAGAATCTTTAGAACTATCCAGCTATCAGATGTTTTGGATGGGTTCTGAGATTGATATCCAGGTCATTGATGAGAACTCGAATGATTTATTTGATCCGGAAGATTTGATCATATTCTACGGTTGTGAGCGTGAAAATAAATATTCTTCAGAAAATGTGTTTTGGTTGACATTCGACGCTGATTCGCAGGGGTTGCGTATGGCAGAGAGGGATGTCTCGCCAGATCCTGTTTCGCCCAGTCCGATTGCTGCAGATTTCTTAAACAATAATCACTTTGAGAAGAATCTGTATTATGCCAGCTCTATTCCAGGGTCAGATACGTTAGATAGATTTGTTTGGGGATTTATAAATTCAACGCATTCTGTTTACAATAAGATCACGACGAATTTTACGCTTCCAGAAATAGCTCAAGGGGGTGCGGAGCGGTTGATGTTAGCTTTAGTAGGATATACCAATGATCCAACAAATCCAAATGATCACCGGGCGGTTGTCAAAATCAATGGCGTTGAGGTTGCGGATGTAAACTGGGATGGACGTGAATGGAAAATCATTGATGTCCCATTGCCAACAAATTTATTAACAGTGGGCAGTAATCAACTTGAAATATTCGGACCCAACGCGTTTTTTGATGTTTTTTATTTTGATTGGTTTGAAATAGAATCGAATCAACTCTTTTATGCAAAATCTGACGCGATTGATTTTAATTTCCCGGAAACTGGGGCTAAACAACAATTCATGGTGAATGGTTTTTCTACCGAGACCATTGCAGCGTACGATATTTCTATTGGAAATAAACCGGTCCTGTTAACGGGGCTTAGCATCCAAAGTGATGCTGAAGATTTGTTTGATGTAAAATTCGAAGATACTATTGATTCAGATATGCGATATTGGGTTAGCACAATGTCGAATCTTTTGTCCTCTAATGCGATCATCAAAGATATACCATCCGATTTGTCGAATGAATCCAACGAAGCAGATTATTTAGTGATTACGCATGAACTTTTTGAAAGCTCCACGGAATTGAATGATTTAATGAATCTTCGCAGTTCGCAGGGCTTGCAAGTGAAAAAAGTGAATGTGCAGGATATATACGACGAGTTTAATCACGGTTTTCCTGATGCGACAGCAATAAAAAATTTTCTCGAGTATACATATTATCAATGGACTAAGGCACCTTCAATTGTGCTTTTGGTAGGAGATGGGCATTATAACCCAAAGAATTATTCTCCTGGAAAAGAGGGTTTTGGCAGGACAAGTTTTATTCCTCCTTATTTAAGTATGGTTGATCCGATTATTGGAGAAACTGCTTCTGATAACAGGTATGTAACCTTTGTGGGTGAGGATAATTTGCCAGATATGCTAATAGGGCGTTTAGCTGTCAATAGCAATGAGGAAGTTAGTGCGTTTATCAACAAAATAGTGGAATATGAGGGGTCCATCATTGATGGTGATTGGAATTTAAGCGTTACATTAGCGGCGGATAATCCTGACGGTTCCGGTAATTTTCAACATTCCTCAGAATATTTACGAAGCTGTTGCATACATGACTATTACCAGCAAGATCGAATCTATCTTGGAACGACTTACAGCACAGCAGATTTAGCAAGATCAGCTCTGATCACCTCTATCAATGAGGGAAAATTTTTGATAAATTATATAGGGCATGGAGCTTACAGTGAATGGGCTGGATGGGATAGTAATCCTGATTTGAGCGGATCAATACTGAAAGCATCAGACGTGGCAGGTTTTACCAACCATGGGAAGTACCCAATAGTTTTGGCAATGTCGTGTGCTGAAGGAATGTTCCATTTTCCTCATCCTTTAGGTTCTTACCAGGAATCAATGGCGGAAGTGATCACCAAAGCCTCTTCAAAAGGCGCAGTTGCGTCCTGGTCGCCGGCTGGATGGGGGTTAGCCACAGGTCATGATGTTTTGGATCAGGGATTTGTCAGGGCGGCTTTACGAAATAGAGTGAGAACTCTCAGTCAGGCGACAACGGCTGGGCTGGTGAAATTATGGAGTACGGGAGATTTTCTCGATCTAATAGATACCTACATGATCTTTGGCGATCCTGCCTTGGTGTTGAGACACGGACCTGTTGCCAACCCTGATTCGTTTTCAACGACTTTTGACCAATCATTAGTGGTTTCTCAAGCTGAAGGCGTTTTGAAAAATGATATTATTCCTGGTAGTTTACCGGTGGCGGTTGAGTTAATCAGTGGTCCGATATTTGGAGAGTTGACGTTCAATGAGGATGGAAGTTTTACCTACATTCCCGATGCTGGTTTTTATGGCAAAGATAGTTTCTATTATCGAATAGCTGCAGATGAAGGACAGCAATTTCAGTATAGCAACGATGCCAAGGTGAGCATTAATGTTACTTTTTCCCTTTATCTCCCCATGATTTTGCGATGAATTTATTACAATTCTATCCGGTTGGGTATTTAGAACTTACATAGAAGAACTAGAAACAGGGAGATTAATTACCGGAGAAACATTTTCCAGGACTATAGATCCGGGTGAAATTAAAATTTATAAATCCTTATGAAAGCCCGATAATCTTATCAATACTATCTTTGATCAGAGACTCGATTTCAGATGCAATTTCATCAAAAGGTTCTTTGGAAACATAGGGGTCCGGGATGCTGTACGGCGTGCCTGAAAGCTCGGTCAGGAGGAATATCCTGCCAGTTATGCCCGGGAAATCCAGGAGGATCGATTCCTTTTGCCCTTGTTCCATGACGAGCAGCAGGTCGATAGAGTCAATATCCATGCTTTCTATCCCTTGCGCAACGTGGGAAGACAGGTCAAGCGAGCGTTTCTCTGCTTCGGCGAAGGCTTCGGGCGTGGGGGGCAGCGGTTCCTCCACCCAGGAACCCGTGCTCTCAATGATCCAATCTCCCGGGACCTTTCTTATCATTAACTCACTGCGCAGCATTGCCGCTGCCAGCGGAGAGCGGAAGCGGTTTTTTGTGCACACAAAAACGATCTTTGGCATTGTCTTCTCTTACGTGTCGGAATCGATTAACTCTTACGATTGACCTTATTGAAAAACGAAGCGACGGTCGATTTTGGTTCTTCTTTCGCTTCCTTTTCTGTTGACTCCTCTTCACTTATGTACCGATTACCGTATGGTGAGTAATAATTGTATCCGCCATAGTAATAATCGCGGTTCTTGGGAATCTTATTGGCAACCACTCCCAGAATATGGGCATTGATGCGGTGAAGTTCTTCAATCGGACGAAGGGCTCTGATAGCCCGGGTTTGCCCGGGAATTACAACAAAAATGATCCCGTCCACTTTTCCTGAAAGGATTTGAGTGTCCGAAACTACCATTGGCGGAGAGTCAACGATGACAAGATCAAAACGCCCTTCGAGCTCCTTGATGAATTGTGACATCCTCTCGCTGCCCAGAAGCTCTGACGGGTTGGGAGGGATCGTCCCGCAGGTGATGATGGATAAGTTCTCCACCTGGTCATAGGTTTTTAACACGTCATCAATGCTGAGTTTGCCCGTAATCACATCGCTGAGCCCTTTTCGATTGGACTTATTAAATTGTACGTGTACTTTAGGGCGGCGCATATCGGCGTCAATAATGACCACGTTTTTGCCGCTTTGCGCTTCAACAATGGCGAGATTGGCTGCGATAGTCGATTTTCCTTCAGATTCCCCAGAGCTTGTCACCAGCATGGTTTTTACCGGATCATCGACAGATGAATACTCCAGGTTGGTGCGCAAGGACCGAAAAGCTTCCGTGACAGGGGAACGCGGATTTTTGGCGACGAAAACACCGAGTGAATCACCGTTCTGCCTTGGGTTATACTTTAGATCACCAATAAAACCGATCACTGGACTGCCCAATACTTCTTTGATTTCGTCGGGTGTTTTGAGTGTGTCGTCCAGGTATTCAACCAGGAAGATAATGGCAGCAGTCACGAACAGTCCAATAGCCCCTCCCATCACGGCGCTCTGAATGGGTTTCGGAGAAATCGGAACTGCGGGTTTGGTAGCGGTTTCGACCTGCATCACAGTAGGCGTGGATTGTGCCTTGGAGAGGCGCAGGGTTTCAAGGCTGTTGATACTGCTGATATAAATCTGCTGGTAAAGCTGGAGGGTGGTCTTGAGGCGTTCAAGATCCGTTGAGCTTGCGGACGCGGTATCGGGGGTTTTGCCCAAAACAACAAGCTGGGTATAAATTTCCTGGTAAAGTGCCAGAATTGGGCTCAACTCGTTGATTTTTGCCTGGGAGTTCACAAGTCTTGCTTGGTCAATCTCGGATTCAGAATAGGGATCAATGCTCTCCATATCGAGTTTAATGGCATTGATTTGGGATTGGACATCAGTAATTTGCGCTTGAACGTTTTCTATCTGCTTTTGTATTATCTCAGTAGAGAGAGTGGTGATTTGGTTTTCGATGGTTGTGATCTGGTCTTCGGCTTGATCCACCCGTGCCTGGAGGTTCCGCTCCGCTGATTCAAACTGGACTGTCTGGAGTTTTATATTCTGATCGATCAATATGTTGACCAGACCATTGGCAATCACTGCTGCCTTATATGGATCGGTATCCTTGACCGTGAGGATGACAAATTTTGTTTCCCCAACCTGCGTGGCTGTTGCCTGACCTTTCGTTACCGGAAAACCAAGCCGATTGGAAGCCTCATACAAAAAATCCTCGGTTGTAAGCAGTTCGGTGTAGGTATTGATGATGTTTTGGTTGTTTAAGTAGGAATAGTAATCATAAGATGTTTGGGCGGCTGGCAGAATCACAAACTTGGCTTGAGCTTGGTAAACAGGGGTTTGTCGGACACTCAGATAATAAGCGAGAGACCCCCCCATAACAGTTCCTAATGCCACAAGCCATAGCCAACGCTTGAAAGTTGAAAACAGTTGATTAATATCCATTCCTACCTCTTAACTGCTAACCAGAAAGGCGTTCTAAACCTATAGGATACCATAAGCTTATGAAAAATGAAAATCCGCGTTTTTGCAGGGCAAACGCATCTTATTCGTTTATTCTCCTAACAAATGGTCTCTCAGATAATAAGCCCTCCTGGAAGATGGGTTGGCGTCATTCGGGGGGCAGGTCAGGTCAGGCTGCAAAGCCTTATTCCAAATTGGGAATAATTAATCGTTTGTTCGCGGATGGAGTGAACCCCATCCGTACAACCCCATCCGTACGACCTCATCCGTACAACCCCATCCGTACAACCCCATCCGTACAACCCCATCTGTACAACCCCATCCGTACAGCCCCATCCGTATAACCCCATCCGTACAACCCCATCCGTACGGCGGGACTTCGGGTGCCCGCGAAGCAGGGTATCAGTCCCGCCGAGTCTCCCAGTTGTGTGATAGTGGAGAAGAATCGACCTGATGGACCGGAAACCTTCGTTAGTTGCACTTGCCCTGAAAACCTGCGTTTTTGGGTGTGTTTTTGGATGTTGTGTTTTGCAGAATCTTCCGACTCACTCGCTTTGAGCCACGGCAATTGCCGCAGCCATCCCGCCTTCGTGTGTGATGGAGACTGCCCACTTGCTGAGCCCCCTGGATTGCGCGGCTTCCAAGGCGGCGCCATGGAGGGTCACGCCAGGCTCACCGCTGGGGGCGTGCAGGATTTCGATATCCTGCCAGGAAACCCTCCCGATGCCTGTGCCGAGGGCTTTTGAAACGGCTTCCTTGGCGGCGAAAATCCCGGAAAGGGCTTCATTGTCATCGCCAGCCTGGTCGATCTCGGCGGGCGTGTAGACACGCCGGATAAAACGAGCCCGGATGGCGGGATCGACTTCCGCCAGGCGGGAAATTCGCAATAGGTCAATGCCGCATTTAATCATACGAGCGCCTTTCCCGCGGAGGTGATAATCAGTTTGTCCATTTCCCAATAACGCCGGACGGCAGCCTGGATTTCTTCGATGCGGACGCTTTCAATGATGGCAGGCAACTGGCGCAGGTGGTCCAACCCGTAGCCGTAGCGCTCGATGCTCACCAAAATTGAGGCGATACCCGTGTTGGTTTCTAGCGAGAGGGGCAGCCTGCCCAATGCCTGTGTCTTGACGTCCTGCAGTTCCTGGGCGGTGACCGGTTCATCGCGGAAGCGCGATAGTTCCGCGCAAAGCAGGGCGATGGCTTTGTCGAGGTTGTCTGGGTTGACCCCTGCGGCGACTGTCCAGGCGGTAGGTCCGATGCCGGCGCCGAGGTGGCTCGAAACTTCATATGCCAAGCCGGCTTTTTCGCGCACGGCTTTGCCGATGCGCCCCATCATGCCATACTTGCCGAGGATGGCGTTTCCCAAAGAGCAAACCTGAAAGTCGCGGCTGATAGTTTTGGGCGCCGGAACGCCGATGACCAGGTCGGTTTGGTTTTTTCCATCGAGGGGAATGTGTTCGCGGATGGCTTTTTGGGGAGGTGTGAAGGGCGGAAGCTCTCCCTGGGCAGCCTGACGCTGGTTTTGCCAGGCGCCAAGGGTGTTGGCGAAAGCTTCGCGCGCTCTTTCGGGCTCAATTCCCCCGCAGACTGCCATCACCAAACCACTGGGACCGTAGCGGGTCGCGTGGAAGGTTTCCAACTGTGGGATTTGCAGGGCGGAAACAGTCTGCGCGTAGCCAATACTCGAATGGGCGTAGGGGTGCGCGTTGTAAAGCGCGCGGTTGAAGGCTTGGGATGCCATTTCGGTGCTGTCCTGATTTTGGATGGCGATGCTGGTTAAAATCTGGCTGCGGACGCGCTTGAAATGCTTTTCAGCGAAGGCAGGTTCCCGAACGATTTCCACCAGCAGGCTCCAGAGGGTTTCGAGGTCTTCCCGCAGGCATTGTCCAAAAAAGGTGGTCGCGAGGTGACCGGTGCCGATGGAAAGTGAGGCGCCGATGCTTTCGATTTTTTCGTGGAGTTGCTGGAAGTTGAGCTGTTTT
>Ga0255341_1005796_pt1 | contig 11977 bp, 7 predicted proteins | sample wastewater_treat_8_FD_192418 | JGI IMG/M metagenome (GOLD analysis project Ga0255341, IMG submission 192418) | Wastewater microbial communities from Lulu Island WWTP, Vancouver, Canada - plant12 | ecosystem: Engineered > WWTP > Wastewater > Unclassified | place: Canada: Vancouver, British... | reverse complement strand
CCGGTTGTTTCGTTATTGTGGTTAATCCTAAATTAAATCTTGATTAATGTGGTTTGCCGAAAATCATGGCTTTAGAATTGTTCAAACCATTCATTATTGCGCAATTAATCAAAAGGGAAATAGTTCATAATGTTCGTTCCGCTTCTCGTTATATTGAAGCAGGCCATGATGAAGTTTGGGATATTTTGGAAGAGATTATTTTAGGCGCCTATGTTTTGTTAAATCGCGCTCCGACCTTGCATCGTTTAGGCATTCAAGCTTTTCGTCCGGTTTTGATTGAAGGAAAGGCGATCCAAATTCATCCGCTTGTTTGTACAGCTTTTAATGCAGACTTTGATGGCGACCAAATGGCCGTTCATGTTCCTTTAACAAAAGAAGCCAGAGCTGAAGCGGAAAATTTAATGCTCTCTACTCATAATCTTCTTAAGCCGGCCACGGGTGATCCGATTATTGCGCCTGCCCAAGATATTGTTTGGGGAACATATTATATAACTTTAGTTGATAAAGATTTTGAAACCAGAAAAAAAGAAGACATTAAACATTTCTATCATGAAGACGAAGCTTATTTAGCTTATGATGGTAATTTTATTGGTTTACATGAGCCAATCTTTGTTAAGCATGAAGGTGAAATGTTAAAAACTACGGTTGGTCGTTTGATTTTTAATTCAATTTTACCACCTAAATTACGTTTCATTAATGAAGTTGTAGGTAAAGGCAAGTTAAAAGATTTAATTCGCGATTGTTTACATCTTTATAATGAAGAGGAAACAGTTAAATTTATTGATGACTTGAAGAACCGCAGTTTTGCTTTCATTACCAAATCAGGTTTATCCTGGGGCTTTGGTGATTTGCCGGATTTACCGGAGAAAGATCGTTTAATTGAGAAAGCCAATAAAAAAATTGATGTTATAAAAGAACAATATGAAGATGGTTTATTAACTGAAAGCGAGCGCTATTCTAAAGTAGTAGAAGAATGGAATAATACTAAAGATAAAATTGCCAGTGTTTGTAAGAAGGGTTTGACTGATATTTTACCGGTTTTCTCCATGATTGATTCAGGAGCGCGTGGTTCTTGGGCACAGCCAGTACAAATTTTAGGTATGAAAGGCTTAGTAACTTCACCATCGGGAGCAATTTTGGAATTACCGGTTAAGGGAAATTTCAAAAAAGGTTTTGGTGTGCTGGAATATTTTATTTCCACTCATGGTGTGCGTAAAGGTTTATCCGATACCGCTCTTAGAACGGCAAACGCCGGTTATTTAACGCGTCGTTTAGTTGATGTCTCACAAGATGTGATTGTTTCCAGTGAGGATTGCGGTGATAAGGAGGGTGTTGTTATTTCTCGTCAAGAAGCCGAACAAAGTGGCGAGGATTTCTTCAAAAAAATAATTGGTCGCTACTTGGCTAAAGATGTAAAAGATAAAGATAAAAAAACCATTCTTAAGGCAGGTGAAATTATTAATGAAGACGCAATTGTTAGTTTAAAGGCTGCTCAAGTTGATCAGGTCTGCATTCGTTCAATTCTAAGTTGTAAAATTCATAAAGGAGTTTGTGTTAAATGTTATGGTTGGGACTTGGCTTATAATCAACCGGTTAAAATTGGTGCGACTGTTGGTGTTATTGCCGCTCAATCAATTGGTGAACCGGGTACGCAGTTAACGATGAGAACTTTCCATGGTGGTGGTGTAGCCGGTCAAGATGATATTACCCAAGGTTTGCCCAGAGTGGAAGAAATTTTTGAAGCACGCAGTCCTAAGAAAAAAGCTTTAATTTCTAATGTCGCCGGAAAAGTCAAAGTTCAATTCGCACAAAAAATTATTCGTGATGAAGATGGCAAGGAAATCTTAGTTGATAATCCTCAGTCTAAAATTTTAAGCATTCATTATCGGGGCGAAGAAAGTGATAAATATTATTTTTCGGAAAAGATTAATGAAGTTAAATTAGCAAGCGGGCTAACTGCTAAAGATAAAAAGAATTTAGAAGTTAAAGTTTTAGTGAAGGATGGCGATAAAGTGGCTAAAAATACTGATTTGTTTCAGGTTAATGGTGATCCAGTTAAAGCGAAAGATGCCGGCAAAGTAAAAGTAACGGAAAAATATGTTAGTATTACTAAAGAAGTTGATAAGAGTAAAGAATTTTCCATTTTGAAAGGTACTATGTTGCTAGTTAATGATGGCGATACTGTTGAACGCGGTACGCAACTTACTGAAGGTAGCTTAGATTTGCGTGAACTTTATAAATTAAAAGGACGACTGGAAACTCAGAAGTATATCATTAAGGAAATCCAATACGTTTATTCTTCGCAAGGGCAACCTTTGAATGATAAACATGTGGAAATTATTGCGCGCCAAATGTTTTCCCGTTATTTCATTACCGAAGCCGGAGACACTAATTTATTACCTGGTGAAACAGTGGAAGATGAAGTTTTTCACCAAGCTAATAAAAATGTGAAGAATGCATCTAAGGGTGATCGTTTGCTTTTAGGTATTACCAAAGCTTCTTTAACAACCGATAGCTTTTTATCAGCTGCCTCATTCCAAGAAACTTCACGGGTCTTAATTGATGCCGCGGTGAGTGGCAAAATTGATTATCTTGAAGGTTTGAAGGAAAATGTTATCATTGGTTGTCTAATTCCGGCCGGAACAGGTTATAAAGGCAAGAAACCACGTGCTGAATATGAAAAATAAATAAAATTTAGCTTATATTAAAGATAAAAATACTCTCACTTATTAATTGTGGGAGTATTTTTTTAATTTTTTATACATTGTTTTTTTGGTCAAAATAACGTAAAATATAAGATATATGGTTTGTTTATTATCAGGGAAAAAGACGCCTCAACAAAAAATGCGCCGGTTTTGGTTGTTGCTTATTTTTTTATTTTTTGGCATCTTCTTGTTTTTGAAAATTGTTCCTTTTGGTCATATCAGCTACCGAAAAGATTTTACTCGTATTTTACAATCAGGCAAAGGATTTATTTATAATTTCACCCCCGTGGAAAGAGTATCTGATGAGAATAATCGTCCGCGCTTAATAGGCGACCCGGTTTATTTTTCTGTTTTTACCCCCCGCACTTTTACGAAAGCCAAACTCACACTTAGTTATTATTCTAATTTAACTGATCAGACGCCAATTATTGAAGCTGGTGTTTTAGTTGATAAACAAGTTTGGCGTTATGATTTACAACCACTCAAAAATCAAATTTTAGACGATTTGAAAAATACTTGGTTTAAAATTGAGCAGGACAATTTAGTTTTGCTACAAAAAAATAAAAATTACGAAAGCCTTGATCAATTTTTAATTGCTTTAGAAAATAATGACTTAAAAGATTGTTCATCCGGAGTGACCACTTGTTTAGCCACTTATAATTTTAATCCTAATTATCAATTTAAATCGACTAAAAGCAAAGCAACAGCCACTAACTTAGATATTGCTCTCCGAGGTAATCATGTTCTTTGGCTTTATCTAAACGATGGTGCTTGGCAATTTAAAACTAATTTCAGTGCTTATTCGCCAGAAACAAAAAACAGTCCACTTAAATTAATTTTAACGAAAGACCAGGAAGTGATAAAAGAAGTAATTATTGAGGGCGAAAAAGTTGATTGGCAAAATCAAAAATCACAGACTTTAAATTTAGAAGGTAATTTTTCAGCTGGTTTATATAAGTTGGAAATTAAAATTAGCGATGATGTTATTATTGATAATATCTATAGTTCGTCTGGTTTGATGGTTTTTACTCATAAATTTTGGCCTGTTAGCGCTTCAGACGAGATAAAAGTTTTTACTGAGGCAAACTATTTACAAGTTAAAGCTCTTGATCCGGCTAATTTGCAAGATATTTATTTTGGTGAGCAAAGCTTTACTGTTTCCGCGCCCTATGAACAGTTTGAATATGTTGTTTCTGGTAATGATTTAAAGGAAATTAAATTTGCTAAAGCGGATTTGATTTTAGAAAATAACGGAGTTTTTTCTTTATCTGCTGAAGATTATTTTAATCCCTTGTTAAAAAAAGTTGATCGTCATTTTGTTTTAGCTGATGATTTAGAATATGTAATTTTTGATTATCAAACACCGTCGCTTGATGTAAAAGATAGACAATTGAATATTGCTTCAGCTGAATTTAGAACTAAGGGAACTTATCGAGAGAAAGGGAAGTATAGTTTTATGTTGTCTATTCCCGGGCTCAAGACGGAAAACGGGGAAGACGATTATTTAGAAATAAAAGAAATAAAAATAGAATTTACCGGACGCAGTCTTTGGCAAAAAATTTTTAAGATAGATGATTAAATTTAGAATAGGTGATAAATTTAGTAAAAGCGATTAAATTTAAAACAGACATTGAATTTAGCGATTAAATTTAACAATTAAGCAATGAAAACATTTTTAAAAACAATTAAACCTTTCTTTTTTCAAGAACTATTTTATTTTTCCGTCAGTCTGTATATTGTCTTTACTATAATGGAAATAATCGCCCCCAATATTATTTTGGCTTATTTTAATTTGAACTATTTATTTTTATTAATAATTTTTTCCGGTTTAATGACTTTAAAAAATAATAATTAGTTAGTTTAATTTTTAATATATGAATTTAAAAAACTTTTTTACTCCTTCTGCCATTGCGGTGGTGGGCGCTTCTCAAAATCCGAAAAAAGTCGGGCGGCAAGTTTTAGATAATATTATTTCCAGTGGTTATCAAGGTAAAATTTTTCCTATTAATTTACAGGAAAAAACTATTGCCTCTTTGCCGGTTTTTTCTGACTTAGAAAAATTACCGATTAAAGATTGGTCAAGTTTATTAGTAATGATAGTTATTCCCGCCGCCTTTGTTTTACCGGAAATAGAAAAATGCGGGCGATTGGGAATTAAAAATATTATTATTATCAGTGCCGGATTTAAAGAAAGTGATGCCAAAGGCAAGAAGCGCGAAGCAGAACTTAAAGTTTTAATCAATAAATATGGCTTAAATGTTTTAGGTCCAAATTGCCTTGGTTTTATTAATAATTTTAATCATTTTAATGCTAGTTTCTCTCATCGCGCCAATATTAATTCCAAAGTGGCCTTCATTTCTCAATCCGGAGCGATTGGCAGTTCAGTGCTTGATTGGCTTAAAGCACAAAATTTAGGATTAGGATATTTTATCAGCTTAGGAAATAAAGCTGGGTTAAATGAAAATGATTTTCTAGAATATTTAGGTAAAGATAAAAATATTGATTCAATTATTTTATATTTAGAAGAAGTGGCAGACGGTGAAAAATTTATGCAGATTGTTTCTCAAATAGTTCCCGAGAAAACGGTCGCTATTTTAAAAGCCGGTACCAGTGCGAGCGGACAAGCTTTAGCTAAATCTCATACCGGAGCCTTGGCCGGTGAATCAATGGCGACTAAAATTGGTTTAAAGCGAGCGGGAGCAATTTTAATTGATAATCTCAATGATTTATTTAATTTAGTTATTATTTTGCGTTCGCCGTCAGTGGTAAAAAATAAATTAAGTAATAAATTACAAATTATTACTAACGCTGGTGGCTTAGCGGTTTTATCAGCCGATGCCGCCGCTGAACAGGATATAAATTTAGTTGGCAATTTTGATTTGTTTGGTAATGCTAGCCCCGAGGATTATGAGAAAGCTTTAAAAAAATCGCTCAATACTAATAAAGAAACTAATATTTTAATTTTGCTCAGCCCTCAACTAGGCACTGAACCTTTAAGAACCGCGGAAGTGATTGCAAAATTAGCTAAACAAAATCCAAAACGCCTAATTATGACTAGCTTTTTGGGGGGTGATACCATTGCCGAAGCTCGAGAGTATTTAATCAGTGAAGGTTTACCTTTCTTTTCTTATCCAGAAGAAGCAATTAAGTCCTTGGGCGCTTTAATAAAAAATGCGCAGAATCTATCTCAATTTACTCCTTATAATTCAATTAATTATGAAGTAGTTGCCGAAATCAAAAAGAAAAAAGACTATGACTATTTAGAACTTTTTGCGCTTTTAAATAAATATAAAATTAAGAGCGTTAAAACGTTAAAATATAATCCCCGAATAAAAGAAAAATTAACTTTTCCGCTTGTTCTAAAAGCGGTTGGTCCGGATTTTAATCATAAAAGCGATAAAAAGGCGATTGTTTTAAATCTCAATAATTTAACTGAATTAAAAACTGCCGCTGAGAAATTGCAACAAAAATATAAAACCGCTTTTTCAAAGCAAGACAATTATTTAGTTATCCAGCCGCAAATTAAAGATAAGTTAGAATTGATTTTAGGCTTTAAACAAGATGCCTCGTTCGGACCGGTTTTACTTTTTGGTTTAGGTGGCATATATGCGGAGATATTAAAGGAAGTAAAATTAACGATTGCTGATTTAGATGAAAAAAGAGCGTTGGAATTTATAAAAGAATCAGCCTTTTTTCCAATTTTAAATGGTGCGCGCGGGGGGATTAAATATGATATTCATAAGTTGGCTAAAGTATTAGTTAATTTTTCTCATTTAGCCAATCAAAATAGACAAATAAAAGAATTTGATATTAACCCCCTCTTTTTAACAGCTCAGGAAATTTTAGCGGCTGATGTGCGCGCTTTTTAAAATAATTTTTGTATTTCAGAATTAAGGTTTGCTTAGAATTATAAATAAAGGTTTGCGTTAGAATTATAAATATATGTATCATGATCAAAAAATAGTGGTAGTTTTGCCCGCTTATAATGCGGCCGCTACTTTAGAAAAAACAGTTAATGATTTGCCGTCAATAGTTGATGAGATTATTTTGGTTGATGACAGAAGTGGTGATGATACAGTGGCAGTGGCTAAGCGTTTAGGGATTTCTGTTTTTGAACATGAAGCCAACAAAGGTTATGGTGGAAATCAAAAAACTTGCTATCGCCTCGCTTTGGAAAGAGGAGGAGATATTATTGTGATGATTCATCCTGATTATCAATATGATCCGCGGCTGGTAAAATATTTTGCTGAATTTATTGCTGACAACTATTTTGAGGTGATGTTGGGTACGAGAATTAGAAGTCGGCAGGAAGCTTTGGCTGGCGGTATGCCCAAATATAAATATTTTTCTAATCGCGTCTTAACAATTTTCCAAAATTTAATTAGTGGTCGCAATTTATCTGAATGGCATACGGGAATGCGCGCTTATAAACGTGAAGTGTTAGAAAAAATTGATTGGCAAAATAATTCTGATGATTTTGTTTTTGATAGTCAGATGTTATTCAAAATTGTTGCTAAGGGTTATCGCATTGGTGAAATTCCTGTGCCAGTACGTTATTTTAAAGAAGCTTCATCAATTAATTTTTCGCGTAGTTTAAAATATGGTTTAGCGACTGTTTGGACCGGACTTAAATACTGGCTTGGTTTTTATAAATAATTTCTATGTCTCCGAAGCGATTACCTTTTTATATTATTATTATCGTTGGTTTGTTATTGTATTTAGGTACAGTGTTTTTTGATTTTTCATATTTAGATGATCAGAGTTTAATTTTAGAAAATCAATTTATTATAGGAAATTTGTCTAATATTGGTCAAATTTTTACAGAAGACGCCTTTTTTTCGGACAAAAATTTTTATTACCGACCTTTATTAAATTTATCTTTAATGCTTGATGCTCAAGTTTCCGGTTTTCATGCTTGGGGCTATCACTTGACCAATGTTTTTATTCATATTTTAGTAGCCAGTTTATTGTTTGCTTTACTCAAGCGCTTAAAAGTTTCTGAAAAACGTTCTTTATTTTTATCTTTATTTTTTTTAGTGCATCCGGTTTTAGTTCAGGCTGTCGCTTGGATTCCGGGGCGCAATGATTCCTTGTTAGCGGTTTTTGTTTTAGCTACTTTTTTATTTTTCTTGAAGTTTTTAGAAAAATCACGCCCTAAAGATTATGTCTGGTGTTTAATCTTTTTTCTTTTGGCAATTTTCACTAAAGAAGCAGCTATTGTTATTCCGTTTTTGTTAGGATTTTATTATTTATTTTTAAATGAGAAGAAAATTAGTGTTCAAGATAAGGCCATGTTTTTTTTGGGAGCGGGTGCCGTTATTTTTTTATGGTATGTGATGCGTAGTTTGGCGATTGATCAAGGGATTGGCGGTTTAAAACAAGTTTATATTTCAATTTTAGAAAATTCTCCCGCCTTGATTGTCGGCTTTGGTAAATTTTTCTTGCCCTTTAACTTGGCAATTATGCCGGTTTTAAGAGATGTTAATATATATTATGGTTTAAGCGCGGTAGTTTTGTTTTTAATATTCGTTTTCACCAAACGTTTAGCTAAGAAATGGATTGCTTTTGGTTTGGTTTGGTTTATTTTATTTATGTTGCCCGCCTTTGTTAATCCTAACCCAGTTGATTTTTATTATTTATTATTATTAGAACATCGTTTATATTTACCGTTCATTGGTTTAATTTTAATGTTTAGTAGTTTTAAATTACCTGAACGAGGTTTGGCTAGGAAAATTTTAATAGAAAAGGCAAGTGTTTGTTTGGGAGCATTAGTGCTTATTTTATTTTTAGTTTTAGCCGCTCTTCATTTACCAAATTATCAGAACCGCATTACTTTTTGGGAATTTGCTGTTCAAAAATCTCCTACTTCGCCTTTGGCTAATCGAAATTTAGGCGCCATGTATTATTTTGATAATCGTACCGAAGAAGCGCGACAACATTTTTTAAAAGCCCTAGAGCTTAATCCTTTGGAAGTGATGGCACACAATAATTTAGCGGTGATTTATTTGGATGAAGGTCAACTAGATGAAGCCGAGGCAGAACTAAAAGCAGAATTAGAAATAAATCCCGGCTATGATAAAGCCTTAAATAATCTGCAACGTTTGTATATTTTGAAAAACGAGGTAAGATAGAAATATGTTTAAAAAATTTTTTCTAAAAAGATTTTTCAATCAATCAATCAATAATATTACGGTCGCAGCCGCGCTCGTTGCTTTGTCGTCTTTAACATCTCGTCTTTTAGGGGTTGTTCGAGATAGAATTTTAGCTGGTCGTTTTAACGCAGGCACAACCTTAGATATTTATTATGCCGCTTTTCGTATTCCGGATTTGATTTTTAATTTGATTGTTTTAGGAGCTTTATCAGCCGGCTTTATCCCTATATTTAGCAGCTTAATAAAAAATAAGGCAAGCGATAGAAAAAATGGTCAGAAGGAAAATCAGGAAGCTTGGCAGTTGGCCAGTAATGTCGCTAATTCTTTATTGATTAGTTTAATTGCTCTTTCTTTAATCGGAATTATTTTTGCGCCGCAATTAGTTAAAATTATTGCTCCCGGTTTTGGCGTCAGCGAACAACAAAGCACTGTCGCCTTAACTAGAATAATGTTTTTATCGCCGATTTTTTTAGGGATGTCCGGTATTTTAGGAGGTATTTTGCAATCGTTTAAAAAGTTTTTTGTTTATTCATTAGCGCCAATTTTCTATAACATCGGTATTATCATTGGTGCTCTTTATTTTGTTGATATTTTTGGCATCACAGGTTTGGCTTGGGGAGTGGTTTTAGGCGCTGCTCTACACTTTTTAATTCAACTTCCCGCAGTTTATAATTTAGGATTCAAATATTCTTTTGTTTTAAATTGGAAAAATGAAAAGCTGAGAAAAATCGGTAAAATGATGGTTCCTAGAACCATGAGTTTGGCTATTTCCCAAATCAATTTAGTAGTAATCACAATTATCGCCTCTACTTTGCCCAGTGGCTCTTTAACCGCTTTCAATTTTGCTAATAATTTACAGTCTTTTCCCGTAGGAATTTTTGGTATTTCTTTTGCCATTGCCGCCTTTCCGTCCTTAGCTGAAAATGCTCATAACAAAGAAAAATTGACGCAACATTTTTCTAGCACCATGAGACAAATTTTATTTTTTATTATTCCCGCTACGATTTTGATTATTGCTTTACGCGCTCAGATTGTGCGCGTTATTTTAGGGACGGGTAATTTTGATTGGCGAGCCACTTTTATGACCATGGATGCTTTAGGATTTTTTACGATTAGTATTTTTGCTCAAGCTACGATTCCTTTAGTGACGCGTGTTTTTTATGCTCTTCATAATTCACGCACTCCTTTTTATTTTGGTTTGGTTTCAATTGTTATTAATATTATTTTGTCTTTTTATCTAGGGAAATTAATGGGTGTGGCCGGTTTAGCTTTAGCTTTTTCCGTCGCTAATATTTTAAATTTAATCTTGCTCTCTTTCTGGCTTTATGTTAAAGTAGGAACCTTAGATTTTAATAAGATAATGTTTTCTTCCTTGAAATTTATCGCAGCCGCCATTGCTGCGGGCATAACCGCACAAATTATGAAAGTGGTGGTTTGGCCTTATATTGATATGACTAAATTTAGTGGTGTATTTACTCAGTTAGTCGCTTCCTTTGGTTCTGGAGTCTTAGTTTATGCTTGGTTCTGTTATTTATTAAATAGTGAAGAATTTTTTTGGTTCATTGATGCACTTAAAAATCGTTGGCCATTTAAAAAAGTTAAAGTCGGTGATCAAGGTGAAGCCCGTGGAGTTTAATAGCGTAATTTAGTGAAGTTTAAATAGCGAAGCAGAAATTTATTAACTGTAAAACAGATTATAAATAAAACAGATTGTAAATATTTTTGATAATTATGTCTGATAATAAAGATATAAAAAAAATTAGAAATTTTTCTATTATTGCTCATATTGACCATGGTAAATCAACTTTGGCTGATCGCATGTTGGAATTGACCGGCACGGTGGAAAAAAGAAAGATGAAGGAGCAATTGTTGGATGGTATGGACATTGAAAGAGAGCGAGGTATCACTATCAAATTGACGCCAGTTAATATGCAGTATCAAGGCTATAATTTAAATCTTATTGATACGCCCGGACATGTTGATTTTTCTTATGAAGTTTCTCGTTCTTTAGCGGCGGTTGAGACCGCTTTGTTATTAGTTGATTCAACACAAGGCATTCAAGCACAAACTCTAGCTAATCTTTATTTAGCCCTTGATCAAGATTTAACCATTATTCCTATTATCAATAAAATTGATTTACCCGCGGCGGATATTGTTAAAACAAAAAATGAAATTATTAAATTAATTGGTTGTCGCGAGGAAGAAATTTTTGCTACTTCCGGGAAAACCGGGGAAGGTGTAGCTCAAGTTTTGGAAGAGATAATTCGTCGCGGTGGTGCTCCGCGTGAACCAGAGTTTCCTGTAGCTCATCATTATTCACGCTCTTTAATTTTTGATTCCAAATATGATACTTATCGCGGCGTGGTGGCCTATATCCGAGTTTTTAATGGCACGATTAAAAAAGGCGATAAAATAAAGTTAGTTTCTGTTCAAGCAGAAAGTGAAGTTTTGGATTGTGGTATTTTTAATCCCGGCTATGTTTCCACTAAAGAACTGCGCTCGGGACAAATTGGTTATGTGGTGACTGGTTTTAAGCAAGTGGCTGATTGTCGTGTCGGTGATACGATTATTTCCGGTTCAAATATTAGCGCTGATGAAAATTTTGAACCTTTGCCCGGCTATAAAGAAGTAAAGCCCATGGTTTTTGCCGGTATTTTTCCTAAAGAAGGAAATGATTTTAAAGAATTACGAGAGGCTATGGAAAAATTAAAATTAAATGACTCGGCCCTATCGTATGAACCGGAAAGATCAGACGCTCTTGGTTTTGGTTTTCGTTGTGGGTTTTTAGGTCTTTTGCATTTGGAAGTTTTTCAGGAGCGTTTACGTCGTGAATATAATTTAGATTTAATTGTTACTGTGCCGAGTGTTGCCTATAAGGTTTTTAAAACCAATGGTGAGGAAATGATTGTCAGAACTCCGCAACGTTTGCCTGAGCAAAATCATTTAATAAAAATTGAAGAACCCTGGGTGACTTTAGATATAATTAGTCCTAAAGAATACTTAGGCAATATTATTAAATTAGCTCAAGAAAAAAGAGGTATTTATAAAAATACGCAGTATATTTCGGTTGGTGATGAAGGAGGAAGAGCTATTTTGCATTATGAAATGCCTTTATCAGCT
>Ga0255341_1005795_pt1 | contig 11977 bp, 14 predicted proteins | sample wastewater_treat_8_FD_192418 | JGI IMG/M metagenome (GOLD analysis project Ga0255341, IMG submission 192418) | Wastewater microbial communities from Lulu Island WWTP, Vancouver, Canada - plant12 | ecosystem: Engineered > WWTP > Wastewater > Unclassified | place: Canada: Vancouver, British... | reverse complement strand
GGGCTCGGAGAATCGGGGTTCCTACACCATGAGCCTCCGGAGCCCCTGTGGAGACCAACGCTACGCGCATGTGCGAGCGTCTCGTCGGACTGCCCGACGTGACGGTCCTCGGCGTCGATGACCAACCCGCCCAACCGATCCGCGTCCACGTCGAGCAACGCGTCGCCCGGCCGGTGTGTGCCGAGTGCGCGACGCCGGCTTGGAGCAAGGGCCGTCCACCGGTCGAGCTTGTCGATCTGCCGTGCTTCGGCCGGCCGGCGAGGCTGGTGTGGCGCAAGCACCGGTGGTCGTGCCCTTCACCGTCGTGTTCGACGGGGTCGTGGACCGGCGAAGACCGGGCGATCGCCGCGCCCCGGCTGGTGATGACTGACCGGGCCGGCCGGTGGGTGACTGAACAGGTCGGGAGGCTCGGCCGCACGGTGAACGAGATCGCGGTCGAGCTCGGTTGTGACTGGCACACGATCAACGACACCGTTATCGCCTTCGGCACTGAGCTGGTCGATGACCCCGGCCGCATCGGCGAGACCACCGCGCTCGGTCTCGACGAGACGCTCTTCGCGAGGGTCGGCCCGTGGCGCACCCAACGCTGGTCGACCTCGATCGTCGACGTCCGCGCCGGACACCTCCTCGATGTCGTCGAAGGCCGCAACGCCACAGCCCCGTGCGCCTGGCTCGCCGAGCGAGGCACCGCCTGGTGCGACCGGATCAAGGTCGGGACCCTCGATCTGTCCGGGCCGTATCGCAAGGTCTTCGACACGATGCTGCCCGACGCGTTGCAGGTGGCTGATCCGTTCCATCTGGTGAAGTTGGCGAACTCGAAGCTCGACGAGTGCCGTCGCCGGGTCCAGAACGAGACCCTCGGCCACCGCGGCCACAAGCACGACCCGCTCTACCGCAGCCGCCGGCTGCTCACCAAGGCCGACGAACGTCTCGACGACCGCGGCCGCACCAAGCTGATGGGTCTGCTCGAGGCCGGCGACCCACGCGGCGAGGTCCGCATGGCCTGGCACGCGAAGGAGGTCGTGCGCGAGATCTACACGATCGACGACCCCGGGCTCGCCGCCCAGTTCGTGGCCCGCCTCGGTGTCGATCTGCAGGACCGCGAGTGCCCGCCCGAGGTCCGCCAGCTCGGCCGCACCATCGTGCGGTGGTCGGCGCAGATCTCGGCGTGGCACGTCGCACGCGTCTCGAACGGACCGACCGAAGCGGCGAACAACTTGATCAAGCGCATCAAGCGGATCGGGTTCGGGTTCACCCGCTTCGCGAACTACCGAGTCCGGGTCCTGCTCTACGCCGGCAAGCCCAACTGGGAACTACTCGCCACCATCGCTCCCCGATGAGTTCCGAAGCGCCTGAAATCCTGCTATCGGAGGGAATCGATGCCCCGCGCCCGGGGGTCTGGGAGCCTCTGCTCGACGAGGGGTCTGGGCTGTTCGGACTCGTCGAGGCTACGACCGGTTCGTTCGTACCAGTTGGCGAGCTGCCTGATTGGTAGGGCGATCGGATCGCTCGCGGCGGTCTGCAGATTTCAGCGGGCGGTCTGGAGAAGGCCCGCGCCGATCCAGGTCTACTCCGCGGGGGATGAGCCGACCTGGCGATCGAATGCCGCCAGAACGTCTTCGATGAACTGTTCGCCGTCGGTCGGAACAGGAAGCTCCCGACCCTGTGCGTAGCTGCCGGCGTTCGCTGGTCTGGCGAGACTGTGCCGCAGCGAGAGCCTGACCAGCTCGCGATCGAGATCGAAGTTCAGGGCCCAGGTGGCGATCTTCTCGGCGGGCTCGCTGGTGATGGTTCGGTCGCCACGCTCGATCGCCCGAATGGCCGCCGCATCGATCTGCACCTTGGCGGCGATGTCGTCGGCATCCTGGTCGCCTTCGCGTCGGAGGTTGAACAAGACCACCTCGAGCGCGGAGGAGCTCAGGCTGGCGTGTCGGCGGCCACGATTGGCAGCGTCCACGAACCGACCTCGGGCCTCCGGCTCCAACGCTTGACCGACGCTGAGGATGTCCTCCACCTCGGCGCGGATGTCGGCGGAGAACAGATCCAGCCCGGTTCCTGCGATCAGGGCCTCAATGGCCTCTTCCGGTGTGGGGTTCACCGATGGGTTACCTCCTTCTTGTGTCATGCATCCACCTCGTTCTGAGCAAGATCCTGCAGATCTGGCTCCTTCGTGGCCTCGACGTGCAGGCGCTTGAGCGCTCTGCTGTGTCGCTGTCGTGCCGCCGCCTCGGAGATCTCGAGGCGTTGGGCGAGTTCGCCGTAGTCGATTCCTTCGCCAGTCCGGAGCGCAAGGATGATCTGGTCAGGACGATCCAGGCGGGCGATCGCTCGGCGGAGGGCGTCGGCCCTCGGCGACTCACGGGCGAGCGGTTCGGGCTGCTCGATCTCGTCCGGTAGGACATCGGCCGCGGGGATGGCGCGTCGCCAGCCGAGTGTCTTGAAGCGCACCTGCGTTCGAAACCAGGAGAACAGGGTGCCGCGCTCTGGGTCGAACTTGGCGATCGCTCGAACCCCGGCTTCGATTGCAAGCTCGACGATCTGCTCGCGGTCGCTGTCGGACAGGTCTGGGGCGTGGGACCTGGCGTAGCCCAGCAGACGTTCGCCGCAGAAGCTGACCAGAAATGGGGCGGCGCTGGGGTCACCGCTCTTGGCCTTCCTCACGAGCTCAGCTTCGATGTCGTCGTTCACGAGCACCTCCGCTCTCTATACGCGTCGCTGTGACAGGTCGGTCAGGTGGGCTGGGCTGGAAGCGGTTCTTCCGAGGTGTAACGGGCGATGCTGTCCACGAGATCATGGGGGTCGAGGTCGGCGTCACCGACCTTGTCTTGGTCGGGCAACCAGGTCCACAGCGATCCGGGAACCCGCCATGCGAGCACGTGCGGGTCTCGGCTGTGGTCGGTGGCATCGATGACCGCTTCGGCCACAACAGCGGGCGTGCCAGCCGTCCGCTCCTCCCGCTGGATTGCCTCGACCACCCATACCCACCGCGGTAGGGGCAGTCTTCGGTAAAGCGCAGCAGCCTTCGTGTCGAACCCTCGTTTGTCCAGGCTCGCCTTGAAGCGATTCGATCGCACGACCGTCGAACGGAAGCTGATGGCCCGCGGCTCCGCGTTGGCGCCAGCCACGATTGGCTGGCACGCAGGGTCTCCGGAGTTCCCGGCCGTCTGCAGCAGGCGCTCCTTACCGAGGCTCTCGGCCACCTCACCAGGTACAAACACCTTCGACGGCAGCGGGACGATCAGCCAGTCCCACTCACCATGCTTGTCGTGCGCGAAGTCCTCAACGAGTTGGTACGGACCTGACTCGTCGTCTTGTCGGATGAAGTGGATTCTCTCGTCATCGGTGCCAGCATCGACCCGTCGGTAGCCCACGAGGGTGAACGCATGATGTCCTCCGGCAGCGACGATCACCGGCATGCCCGAGTTGAGGTACCGGCAAACGATGGACGGGATTTGCTCACCGGTCGGCAGGTCTTCTTTCTCGCTGCACTTGTACACGAGGGGCGGGAGCCCGAGGGCGCGACACCCGGCAGCGAGCTGATCGACGGTCAGTCCGCTCGACGGTGCCGGCCGCCCAAGACCCAAGTCCGTCGGGATCAGCTCGGCGATGTCACCGGCGGTCCGTCGTTCACGGCCGTAGGCAAGGTGATGGTGCTGCGCCGCGACCCAGAGCGTCATGTGGGCGCAAACGCCGAGCTGCGCGTCCTGCGCCATGAACGGTGCGCTCCGGACACGCATGGGGATCCCGAAGACGTTGACGCGTTCGGTCGTCGCGCAGGTCAGGTGATCGCCCAAGTCGCTCGGCGGGGCAAGCGCCGCACGTCCGACCCGTGCACCGGCGAGTGGACGCAGGACCACGAACCCGAGGTAGGACGCCTCCAGTTCGGAGAAATCGAGCGCTCGAACCGGGTCGCGCCACGTTTCGGGAGGTGGCTCGGAGAAGAAGTGGATCCGGTGGGCGACGGAGGGGTACCGCCGAAAGGTCGTCGAGTAGAAGCGACTGTGCTCGCTTCGGTAGTCGGGGTCGAGGTACCGGAACTCGATGACCGCCGTCTGAGCACCCAGCGTGTACGCCTGGCCGAACACCTCGTGCACGACGGCGGTGCGCGTCCCCTCGTAGTACCGGATCAGGCGGAGCAGCGCACCGTCCGGCCGAAGGTCGATGATCCGCGCTGGCTCGTCAGGCGTCCATTCTGAGAACTCCACCGTCTCGTCAGCCTACGTAGGAGGTGTGGCCATCCTTGGCTGCACGGAGCCGCGCCTCATCGACGCTCTGCATCTTCTTGAACACGCGCTCTCGGGCGGCGTCGGAAAGGGTCGCTTCGGGCACATCGCGAGATCGCCGAAGCCGGAAACCGCTCTCCAACGGCTCGCCGGGAAGGTCGGTCGCTGGGGCCAGTGCGGGCATCGCCGGGTCGTCCATCATCACGAAGCTAGACCTCACGCGGATTCCGTGCGCGGTTCCTTTGGTCGTCGGGGCAGCTTTCGCGCCGCTCCGATACCGATCAGCCCGTGCGCACCGCACACGTAGCACGAGCTGTCTCGGGTCACTTCAACGGTGGTGACGGACCTCGCCTCGGCTCGATAGAGGACCCTGCTTGGAGTCCGAGCGAACAGTCCCAGAAGCTGATCGAGCGCCTCGAGGACTGCGAGCGATGCAACGACCCCGTTGAGCGCAACCACCGACGGCGCCGGCTCGTCCGAGCCACGCAGGTAGCCCCGTTCGCGCTCGTCGTTCTGCTGCGCATCAGTGAGGAACTCCTCACGAACGAGCGCCGGATCGAGGATCCCCATGCAGTGCAAACAGGGATCCCCAGGCCGCACGACCCGGACGCCTCCGCCCGCCCGTGTCGATGAACCCGCAGCCTGGACCTCGACCCCCAGGTCGATCAATGGCACGAGATACTGCGCGGCCATCTCGGTAAGGAGGGCTCGCGACCCATGGCCGTCGGTGCAGCAGATGATGAGGTCCGAGTCGGCGAGAGCCTCGCCATCGACTTCGACCACGGACTCCGCCACGGCCAGCACCGAGATCTCGGGACGGATTCCTTGGACGGCATCAGCGATCACGTCGACCTTGAGTCGTCCGACATCGGAATGCTCCGCGCCGATGAGCCGGTTCAGGTTGCTCGCCTCCACCACATCTGGGTCGACCAGCACAAGGTTCCCGACCCCGAGGTGGGCGAGCTGGATCGCAACGTGAGAACCAGTGCCCCCGACGCCAACGACAGCGACGCTCGAGGATCGAAGTGCACTCTGGCCGCGTCGGCCCCAGATCTGGAGATGCCGAGCGTCTTGATCCGTGGGCATGGTCTCATCACCGATGCCGGGCGAGGCGACTGCTCGTCCATTGACCCTGAGGGCAAGAGGCGTCGGCGTGCCGTTGGACCAGAGGCGTCCGCTGTATCCGTCAGGCCCGAGAATGAGCGCGCCAGCGGGTCGCCCGGCAAGCCGGCCAGGCAAGACTCGACCACAGAGTTCGAGTTCGGTGTCCAGATCGATCATGGACGGTTCGACAGGTCCTGGAAACGGGTGGGAGTGGCACACGACGACGGTCAGGCCCTCCTGTGCGGCGCGCTTTGCGGCGCGGGCGATGATGAGGGGCGAGACGTGCAACAACAGGCGACCGGAACCCTCGTCGAGGTCCTCGTCACCGACGAGCACGACCTCTCGGCAGGCCAGGATCTCGTTCCGTGGTTCGTTCACCCCACAGATCAGGATCGCCGCGTGCTCGGCGTCGTCCCGCAGGAGATGGTCATGAAGGGTGCCGTAGTGGGTGGCGGTCATGCGCAGTTCAGCGGGCATCGTGGAATCTCCGAAGGATGAAGCGGGCGTAGGTGCTGAGGGAGTCGGATGTGGGCGACCAGCTCGAGACGTGCCAGGAGAACCACACGACCTGTTGGCCGAGCCCGGGGAGTGCTTGGAGCCCGGTGTTCGCCGGCATGGTCCCGTTCTCGAGCCGCAGATCGCCAGCGGCCCAGAAGCAGTCGGGCCGTGCTGCGGGGTAGCCCACCGGGATGGCGAACCAGACGTCAACGTTCGACGCCGACCACCCCGACGGCACCACCAGCGATGGCAGGTAGATCAGCTGCGAGCCGTCGGGGATGTCGAGAAGCTGTGGCTCGGCGAACAGCTTTCCGAGATCTTCGAGTTCGCCAGGTCGGACGGAGCTCACCCGAAGGTGCCGACCGGGACGTCGTAGAACTTCATCCCGGGCCGGAGCCTGATGGTGGAGTCAGCCGCGACGAGCGTGTCGTCCTTGTTGCCCGGAACATCCAGGAATAGCTGGTTCTCCTTCGGCAGGCCCGCCATGGCCAGGATCTCGGCCCCCGTCATCGCCGGTTCGGGTGCGAAGTACGGGTTGTCGTTGATGAAGATCCGGATGCCCTTGCGGCTCTCCGTCTTCTCGAGTCGGGTCGTCTCGCTCATGGTGACCTCCTAGGTCGGTTGCTCTACCTCCTGTACGCGTTCGCGTGACTGACTGGTGAGGGCCCCTTGCCTGGGGGACTCTGGGCGAGGGGTGTTGCACCGGACCTGTGCGGGCCGGTCGCTTTGGCAATCCCCGTGGCAATCTCCCAGGCGGATCGGGTCGCATTCTGCGGGATTCGCCGGATGGCGAATCGCTCGTGAGCTGGCAGAATGGCAGGCGACAACATCAGACGGACCCGTCGGGACCGCCTACGGATCAGAAGGTTGGGGGTTCGAGTCCCTCCAAGCGCGCTTCACAGATTTCGCCCGAAGCCCCCTCTCACGAGGGGGTTTCGTCGTTCTCGGGGCTGTCGGCCTCCGGTGGCGGGCCTCAGTTGGTGCGTCGAGCCTGCACGACCTCGGCGAAGCCCTCGGCGAGGCAGTCGCGGAACGCCTCCGGATCCGCAACGGCATCGACGTCGGTCACGATCCCGATGTTGCAGGTGCCCCGGTACGACATCAGCGTGACGTTGGCCGCCGAGCCCAACGTCGCGCCGAAGGGGTAGAAGCCCTCGACGAGCGCGCCGCCGACGTACACCGGAACATCGAAGCCGGGGACGTTGCTGGCCAGCAGGTCGACGTGGCGGAGCATGCCGGCGGTGACGCCCACCGGCAGCAGGTTGAGCACGGTGGCGATGCCATCGGAGTGGTTGAGGGCGGGCTCGTGGCGCTCGGCATCGCAGACCGCGTGCACGGCGGCCAGCCGCGCCGCGGGGTCGGTGATGCCGACGGGGAGGTCGAAGCGGACCAAGGTGACGTGGTTGCCGCCCTCGCCATCGGCCTCGGAGCGCATGCTCACCGGCATCGTCACGCGCAGCTGGGCCACGCAGGCGAGGTGCCGCTGGTGGTAGCGGCGGAGGCCACCGGCCAGCGCCGTGAGGAACGCATCGTTCAGCGAGCCCCCCAGTTCGTTTCCGGCATCGTGCAGGTCAGCGAAGGGCACGTCGAGCAGCTCGAAGTGCCGGCGCGACCCTCGCCCGCGCATCACCGGCGAGCGGGTGTCGATCACGGGACGGACCATCTTCAGGACCGACAGGGCGTCGGCCGCGGCGCCGGACGCGGCGCCGATGGGGTCGCGCAGCGCGGCGAGCGCGGCGCCGGGAGCTCCGGCGGCGGCCGCCCGACCGAGCTCGGCGAGGCGGCGGGCGTCGTGGATCAGGGCCTCGGCCACGCTGGCGAACGGAAGGTTGGAGGTGCCAGGCAGAGCTGGCGGCGCTGAACCCAGATCTTCGGGCTCGCGCTCGAGGTCGACGACGTGGGCGGCGATCTGGATGCCGCCGATGCCGTCGGTGAGGGCGTGGTGGACCTTCAGGACCAGTGCCGCCCGATCGTCCGCCATCCCTTCGACGAGCGTGAACTCCCAGAGGGGCCGGTCGTGGTCGAATGCCGCCATGTGCGCGGTGCGAGCCAGGTCGAGCAGCTCGGGCAGATCACCGCCGGCGGGCAGGCGCACCCGTCGCAGGTGCCAGCTGAGGTCGAAGTCGGGGTCCGGGACCCAGCGAGGCGTGGCGAGGCCGAACGGCGTCCGCTCCAGTTTCTCGCGGAAGGTGGGGACCAGTCGGGTGGCCCGCTCCATTCGCCCCACCAGGCGCTCCCAGTCGGGCGACCGGTCGAAGAGGGCGATGGCCACGACGGTGGCCCGCAAGCCGGGGTCGCGCTCCAGGGTCAGGGTGAAGGCGTCAGGTTCGGACACGTGGCGGTCGATCATCGACCTCCATGGTCGACCCGTCCCGGAAGCGCAGCAAGGGTCGAAGGACCTCCGCCGCCGCATCGGCCCACGCAACCCGGCTGATCCCGGTCCGAAGCCTCTGGCTGTTTCGGTCACACGGTCACACGGTCACACGGTCACACGGTCACACGGCCGCACGGCCGCACGGCCGCACGGCCGCACGGCCACACGGCCACACGGTCACACCGGTCACCCGTCGGCCTCAGAACGGGGTCGGGACGTGTCGCAGGGGGAGGTCGGGCTCGACGTAGCCGCAGGGCGGCTGGCGCCTCGGCAGCTTCACGTCGCGGTGCTCCAGCGGCTCGTAGGGAATCTGGGCGAGCAGGTGGGTGATGAGGTTGAGCCGGGTGCGCTTCTTGTCGTCGGAGTTGATGACGAACCAGGGCGCCCACGAGGTGTCGGTCGCGGCCAACATGGCGTCGCGGGCTCGTGAGTAGTCGTACCAGCGGCTGTAGGACTTGAGGTCCATGCCGGTCAGCTTCCATGTCTTGCGCGGATCGTCGATGCGGCTCTCGAGCCGGCGGGTCTGCTCGTCGGGGCTGACGTCGAGCCAGTACTTGATCAAGATGATGCCCGAGTCGACCATCGCCTTCTCGACCCCGGGGGCGAGGTCGAGGAACCGCTGGGTCTGCTCCTCGGTGCAGAAGCCCATGACCCGCTCGACGCCGGCGCGGTTGTACCAGCTGCGGTCGAAGATCACGATCTCTCCAGCGGCAGGCAGGTGGGCGACGTAGCGCTGGATGTACATCTGGGACTTCTCGCGCTCGGTCGGGGCCGGCAGGGCCACGATCCGGAAGGTGCGCGGGCTGACCCGCTCGGTGATCGCCTTGATGGTGCCGCCCTTCCCGGCCGTGTCGCGCCCCTCGAACAGGATGCACACCTTCGCGCCGGTCGCCTTGACCCACTCCTGGAGGGCCACCAGCTCACCGTGCAGCAGGCGCAGCTCGCGCTCGTAGTCCTTCCGCTTCATCTTCGCCCCGGGACCGTCCGCTGGCGGAGCCTGCTCCCCGTCGTGGTCGGGGATGGAGGTGGCGGTGTGCTTCTTGTTCTTCTTGTGCTTCTTGCTCATGCCTGCTCGCTTCTCGTGATCCGGCCGCAGACGCCGGAGGGGCGGGTTGGTTCAGCGTCGCTCGGCGCGGCCCGAGCGCACGCGTCGGCGCACGGCTCGCTCGGTCAGGATCGCCCGAAAGGTCTGGACCCGGGCGCGAGCCAGCTGGTCGTGCTCGTCGCGGGCGAGCTCGGTGATCACTTCGAGCGAGACGCCGGGATGGTCCCGGTGGACGCGCTCGGCGAGCGAGCGCAGCTCACGAGACACCGCAGGGGTGTCCCCGGCGGTCTGCGCATTGCTGACCGACCTGACGGACGACGTCCGGTCCAGCGTGGTCACGCCTGCGTTGTTCCCGAAGCGGGTCACGGCGTACTCCATCTTCACGGCAGTGTGAACTGATAGATGAACCCGCCGGACGTGGTCCTGCCTAGGGTCCAAGGTCCCCGCGAGCGTGGCCTGGTCACAGGACCAACGGCCCTTGACGTCCCGTGTGAACGTACGTATGCATGGTCGCCAACGCCGCTCGGGTCCAGGTGCTTGCAACTCATGCCGGTGCCAGCAGCCCGTGCACGAAGGAGGGCCTCATGGCCAAGAAGAAGGACAAGAAGGACAAGAAGAAGGACAAGAAGAAGAAGAGCAAGAAGGGCAAGAAGAAGTAGCGGCCGGTCTGGTGCCCGGGCGCAGCCCCGGGCACCAGGCTGCACGCATGGGGAGGGGACGGTCCGCCGAGACATCGCGACCGTCGATCTTCGGTGCATCCAAGGTGGGGTCCCGCCGCGTAGTACCCATGGGTGGCACGCCCGGATCTCCCGCGCGGCCCGAGCACCCGTTGCAGGGAGGACGTCGTCGTGAAGTTGGCTGGCGCTCTGGCACGTGGAGAACGTGCCCTCGAGGTGAGCTGACCAGATGTTCCTCGCGCTCAAGGAGATCAAGCGGGCCAAGGTGCGCTTCGGGCTGCTCATGTCGGCCATCGGGCTGCTGGTCTTCCTCATCCTCACGCAGCAGGCGCTCCAGGACGGCTTGCTCACCGGGTTCGTCGGGGCCATCGAGCGTCAGTCCGCGCCGGTGGTCGTGTACAGCGTCGACGGGCAGCGCACGCTCCAGGGCAGCATCGTCACCCCGGACCTGCAGCAGACCATCGAAGGCGTGGATGGGGTGGCGGCGGCCGGAAGGATCGGGCAGGGCACCTTCACGGCCACGATCGATGGTGGTGACCAGATCGATGTGGCGATCATCGGCTACGACGACCCGGACCTCGGGGCGCCCGACCGGCTCTCGGCCGGTCGCTTGCCGAAGACCGATGCCGAAGCGGTGGGGAGCTCCGTGGACTTCTCCGTGGGGGACGAGGTGGCGGTGGTTCCGCCTGACTCGGGAACCGATCCCGTCACCCTGACGGTCGTGGGGCTCGCCGACGACGCCCAGATCCAGGTGACCCCCACGCTGTTCACGCCGTGGGCCGGGTACGAAGCCGCCGTTCGGGCCTCCAACCCCGATGCCACTGCGGTGCTGCCCAACGCCATCGGCGTCCGCCCGAAGGCGGGGGTCACCGATCAGGAACTGGTGGTGCGGATCAACGACGCCTCGGGCGAGGCCGATGCGCTCACCCGCCAGCAGGCGGCCGACGAGGCGCCGGGCGTCGCGCAGGTCCGCCAGTCGTTCCAGGTCATCTTCTTGCTGTACGGCCTCGTCGTGCCCTTGGTGACGGGGCTGTTCTTCCTGATCATCACCTTCCAGAAGTCGGCATCGCTGACCCTCCTGCGAGCGATCGGCGCCCGGTCGAGCACCCTCGTGCGGTCGCTGCTCATCCAGGTCTTCATCGTGATGGGTGGCGGCATCCTCATCGGCGTGCTGCTGTACGCCCCGCTGTCGCAGGTGGAGCTCGGCGCGATCGCGCTGCGGTTCAACCTCGGCGCGGTGGTCTTCTGGTCCTCGCTGCTCCTCGCGCTCGGCCTGCTCAGCGCCCTTGCCTCGGCGCGGCGGGTGCTCGCCATCGATCCGATCGAGGCCACCGTGGGAGGTGGGGGGCGGTGAAGCTCGCCTGGAGGGAACTGGTGCGCCGACCCGGTCGCTTCGCCGTGGCCGGGGTGATCCTCACCCTCATCGCCATCCTCCTCATGTTCTTGGGCGGGCTCCTCGACGGACTGATCGCGAGCAGCACGGGTGGGCTGCGGGCGCAGCAGGGGGACCGGATCGTCTACTCCGACACGTCGAAGGACTCGCTCACGCGCAGCCGGATCGAACCCGATGTCCGAGCCGAGGTGGAGAAGGCCGTGGGGGAAGGCGACGTCGGCGGACTCGGATCGGTCCAGCTCGGCGCCCGCCTGCCCGACCGAGGTCCGCGCGACCTGGTGCCCGTGGTGCTCTTCGGCTACGAGCTGGCGCCCAAGGGACTCCCGGCTGATCCTCCCGCCAGCGGCACGGTCTACGCCGACACCTCGCTCCAGGCCGAAGGCATCACCAAGGGCATGGTGCTCAAGCTCGGCCCGGCGCGCACCGAGGTGACCGTCGTCGGATTCACCTCGGACACCCAGTACTCCGGGCAGGGCACCCTGTGGGGATCGCTCGACACCTGGCGCACGGTGGTCGATGCCAACCGGCCCGATGCCGCCGTCGGCGACGAGGTGGTCCAGGCCTTGGTGGTGCGCGACGCGGCGAGCGCGCCTGCAACCAGTGCCGCCATCGACGAGGCCACCGGCGGCGCAACCCACACGCTCACGATCGACGAGGCCATCA
>Ga0255341_1005791_pt1 | contig 11982 bp, 15 predicted proteins | sample wastewater_treat_8_FD_192418 | JGI IMG/M metagenome (GOLD analysis project Ga0255341, IMG submission 192418) | Wastewater microbial communities from Lulu Island WWTP, Vancouver, Canada - plant12 | ecosystem: Engineered > WWTP > Wastewater > Unclassified | place: Canada: Vancouver, British... | reverse complement strand
TCGGGCGGCGCGCTTCGAGGCGCTGGATGAAGCTCGCGTCGATCGGGCGGCAGTAGCGGCTCAGGCGCGTCTCGCTGACCCCGAGCGCGTGCTCGAGGAGGCGCTCCTGCTTGTGCACCAGCTTCACGAGGTTCGTGACGCTCTTGGCGTCGAAGCGGCTGCCATCGATGTGGATGTGGATGCCCGTCGAGGGGTCGGCCTTCGCGCCCGCGGTGCGCACCGCCCGGACGACGTTCTGCAGCTCGTCGATGTCGTCGTAGCCGAGGACGGGCGAGACGATCTCGCCGCTGTTCTCGCCGCCGCTCAGCGAGCCGTCCGGGACGACCTGCCAGCGGCGCCCGCGCGCGTCCGTGATGCGCCAGCTGCGGTACTCGTCGGCGACCGTGCCCCCGACCACGCTGTGGATGGCGCGGGCGAGCTTCTCGCGGCTCAGCCCCACCGTCTCGATCTCGATCCCGAATCGCAGCGTCTTCATCGTCTTCGTCCTCGCGTTCTGCGCGGGGCCCAGTGCCCGTCGCGTGGGGACATACAGGCTTCCGTTCGCGCCCCTAGCAAGGCCGAACACGTTGATTTCTCATGTGTTTTCAGGCGCTTGGAATATCCGCGAGGTTCCGCGGACATGGGGCGTCGGAGGCGGTTGTAGGCCTGCCGACGCCCCGCCGATTCCGCCGCGTTCACGCGCCCGTGGTGCCCGCATTCGTGAAGAGCGCGGCCGCGTCGCGCGCGCCGAGATGCGCGAGGTAGTGGCCGATGGCCCCCCGGAAGAACTCCATGCGGTTCTTGATGCCCTTCGCGCGCCAGGCCTCGTCCATCTTGTCGGCAACGTCCGCCTCGAGCCGCAGCGGGAGGATCTTCACATCGAGCGGCTCGCCGTCGCGCGCACGGGTCTTGCGCGGCCCAACGTTGATGCGGCCCTTCTCGGCCTCGCGGATCTTCCAGATGAGGTAGCGGCGGTCGCTGCCGGTCGAGCGACCGACGACCTCGAGGTACTTCGTCTGCAGCTCCTCGATCGTCATCGAAGCGAACCGACCGCGCGGCTTCGGCGCCGTGCTCTCGGCGAGCGTCGTCTCGGGCTCGGGCCCCGACGTCGCGCGCGCGCTGGTGCGCGTCGGGCGCTGCGTCTCCTCGGCGGGCGCGGGCTCGGCGGCGCGCGCGGCCAGCGCCTCCTCGATGCGCCGGACGAGGAACTTCTTGTTCGGGCTCTTGGTGGTCTCCCCCGTCGCCTCCTTGAAGCGCTCCCACAGCGCCGGCAGCCCGAGGGCTGCGAGGTTCTCCTTCTTGGCCTTCGCCTTCGTGGTCTTGGTCTTCGTGCTCATGACTGCTCTCCTCATCGGGCGCTGGGTACACGTCGCCCTTCACGCGCACGCCCGTGGCTCGCGTGGTGGGCTTGCGCTCCGTGAGGGAGCGCGTCGTCGTTCAGGTCGTCAGCGCTTGAGGCTCGCGAAGCACGCGAGGTCGATGGCGCGCGGGTCGCTCGACACGAAGCTGAAGCGTCCCTCTGCTGCGAGCCAGGGCTGCACCTCGACGCGGTCGTCGGCGGTCACGCCGCCCGCGCGCTCGAGGTCTTCCTCGTCGCGGATGTACTGCCCGTCCTGGTCCGGGTCGTAGTCGGCGCGCAGCGCGTTCTTCAGCACAGCGACGATGCGCACCTTGTGGCCGCTCAGGTAGTTGTGCTCGGTGCCGTCGTAGGTCGTCGTGGTGCCGAGCGTCTTCATCGCTCCTCCTTCGCAGCGGCAATCCCCGCGCGGTACGCGGCCTCGAGCGCGGCCTTCACCGACCAGACCGCAACGTCGTGGAAGTCGAGCGAGTCGCTCTTGCGTGTCTCGAGCGTGTCGATGTGGAGCGTCGCCTTCGCGATGGCGGCGAGCAGCTCGTCGACCCTCGGCTCCTGCTTGCCGGGGCGCTTCTTGTTCATGGTCTGCATCGTCGTCCTCCGCGTTGATCGCCTCGCCATACAGGCTTCCGTTCGCGCCCCCAGCAAGGTCATTCCGTGAAGAATCGACCTCGCCGGGAACCGCGAACGCGCTCAACGCGTGGCCACGCTCCACGCGGCCTTCGAGCCGTAGCGGAGCTGTTCCCCCTCGACGAGGAAGACGTCGCTCTTGGCAGTGCCGCGCTCGAGGCGGGGCTCGTCGCCGTCGTCGCCGTCCTCGTCGCGATCGGCGCGGAGCATCTCCTCGCGCGTCGTCACGCCTGCGAGGCCCAGCTCGAACGGCCAGTTGGGCTGCGACATCACGAGGACCTCGGCGTCCGGGTCCTGCTCCTCCAAGAGCTCGATCAGCTCGCTCACCTTCATGTCGTCGTCTCCGTCGGGGTGGTTCATGCGGTGCGCCCCGTTCGCGACGACATACAGGCTTCCTTCTGGCGACCTTCCAAGGCGAAGAAGCGAGAAATCGACCGGCGCACGGAAGCCCGCGTTACCTCGCGAGAAGTCCGCGCGCTGTCCTCACGCAGCCTTGTCGTGCAGGTCCTCGATGGCGTCCTTGAGCGCGACGAGCGCGGCCTCGACCTTGGTCACGGCCTCGGTCTGCACGCGCCCCATCTCGGCCACCTTGTCGAACAGCTCGCGTAGCTGCGCGTCCTTCTTCTCGTTCACGCGCCAGAAGGCCCAGCCGAGCACCGCGACGAGTCCGTAGGGGCCGGTCGCCTGAAGCCACGTCGCAACGCTGGTGAAGGTGTCCATCCGTCTCTCCTCTTGGTCAGGCCACGGCGGGCGTGGGCAGCAGGTCTCGAACGTCGGCACGGCGGACGCCGGTCGTGCGCTTCACCGCTTCCTCGAACGCGACGTCCGGTGCGAGCCCGACCTCGAGGCGCAGCCACGCGTAGAGGACGAGCATCGAGCCGTCGGCGTGCCCGAAGTACTGGTGCGCGAGCACGCCCGGCAGCGGCGCCTTTGCGGCAGCAGGCACGAGGCCCAATGCGAAGCGACCGTCCCGAAGCCCCGGCCACGCGCGCGGCACCGCGATGCCCGGCGCGGGCACGCTCGTCGTCCAGCGCACGAGCGCGGCGACCGCTTCCGCCTGTGCGGGTGTCGGCAGGACGTACTCACCCTTGTGCGCCCACGGCGCCTTGATGACGCGGTCCCACGGCAGGCCCGGCTTGAGGTAGCTCGGGTAGTAGGGGTTCACGACCTCGACGCCGAACGACGGACCGTTGTGCTGGCTCGCGTGCCAGAGGATGTCCGTCGCAAGGTCGCCGTGCTGCGTGAGCGCGCCGTCCGCGCCCATCACGAGGTGGACGCTGCGCCCGCGCTTCTTCAACACCGCGATGGTCGAGTCGACGCTGCGCGTGACGGTCTCGTGGATGACGAGCTCGACCGCGCGCGCTCGTTTGCCCTTCGAGGGAAAGCGATGGACTGCGTCCTCGGCGAAGTTGCGCACGACGAGGCCCGGCGCGCAGACCGCCACGCCGCCGACGATGAAGCCGCTCATCGTCCTGGCTCCTTCCCCTGGAGCGTCTCGACGGCGCGCGCCGGGAGCTTCAGGCCGTCCTTGAAGAGCGACGCGCGCGCCTCGGTGGCGATCGGACGCGTGAGTACCTTGCCGACGTCCCTCTTCAGCCGCTCGATGACGCGCCCCTTCTTCACCAGCTCGGCGTGCAGTTCGTCGACGATGAGCCGATGGAGACGGCCAGGGCTGTCCTGCGGGCCCGGGTACTCCTGCTCGTCCACCGGCGAACGCAGGAGGAACTCTCGTGCGTGGCACGTTGGGCACTCGGGCAGCGGGATGACGCTCTCGTCGACCTGGTCGTCGCGTTCGATGCCCACGTCGATGCTGCTCAGCGCGATGCGATTCTCGCGGTCGCACTTGGCGCAGCGTTGAACGACCTCGGTGCTGGTGATCTCCTGAATGGCCATGGTTGTCCTCATGCGACCGCGGTGTACGAGCCAAACCAGTACGCAGTCGCGGCGGCTGCGAGCGACTGGTAGCTCCAGAAGCCGAAGCCATCGCGGTCGGCGTAGGCGGTGCTCGGCGTGCCCGTGAAGCCGCCCGAGCTGTTCACGCTGAGCGTGATCGACGACGGCGCTGCGGGGAAACGGTTGCGGAACGTGACGCCCCCACCGCCCGCGACGGTGCGCGTGGCGTTGTAGGAGTTCGTGAACTCCATGCCGAGCCGCCCGGTCTCGCGCACGGTGCCGGTCATCTCGAAGGCCGAGTTGACGGTGTTGCTCATCGGCAGACGCCACGTTCGGGTCCACGTCGTGAAGGTGGCGGCGAACGAGTCCTCGTGGATGAACTCGACGAAGTAGCGGGCGAGACGCAAGCCGCCGCAGTACGTGCCGCTCGCGTCACGGACCCACTGCGTGCCGTCCCACGAAGCGTTGAACGTGAACCACACCTGGTCGGTGTCCGCGTAGATGCGCAAGCGGGTCGCGGACGTGCCCGCCGCGTTCGAGTCGAGGATGAGCGCCTTCGTTCCGCCGAGCGGCGGGATGCGGATGCTTCGGTGCTGACCGGCGTTCGCCTCGTTGCCCTTGAAGTGGTCGCCTTCGAGCGCGTCGAGGATCTCCGCGAGCGCCGCTTCGACGTTCGTGGCGTTCAGGTTCGCGCCCGCGTCAGCGACCGAGACCGCGCTCGCGGCGTGTGCGCCGCTCGCCTGGTTCACATGGCCGTTGAGCCCGCCGAGCAGCGCCACGAGCGCTGCGCGCAGAGTGCCCGCAGCGATCGCCGTTGGCGCGCCCGCGATGGCATCGACGCCGACGAGACCTGCGCCCGGCGACGCTGCACCGGTCGCGACGAGGTCTGTCACGATCTCCTGGAGCTGCGCCTGGACGTTCGTGCCGGCGACGTTGTTGTGAGGCGTCGCCGCGATGGCCGCCGCGTTGTGCGCACCGGTCGGCGCGCTCACGTGCGTGTTCAGGAAGCCGAGGAGCTGCGCGAGCTGGCTCTTCACGGAGCCTGCAGGGAGCGCGTTGGGAGCGCCCGCCGCCGCATCCACGCCGACGCGCGAGGCACCGGAGCTGCCCACCGCTCCGGTCGCGAGGTCGTCGATGAGCTCGTCGACGGCGGCCTGCACGTTGCCCGCGCCGACGAACCCGTGCGGCGCGTAGTCGATCGCGGTCGCCGCATGGCGCCGGGCGACCGCCGTGAAATGGTCGCGCAGCTCGGCGTCAGCCTCGTCGAACGCCGCCTGCACCGTCGCGGCGAGCGGCTGCAGGATGCTCCACGTCCCGGTGGTCACGGCCACCGAGGTGCCCTGCGCGAAGATGAAGGCCTGCCGGCGCGAGGTGTCGAGGTCGGCGACGAGGATCTGCGTCTGCCCCGGGCGGCGGCGCACGTCGCAGAGGAGCAGCTCATCGGCCTGCAGCGCGGGCTTCGGAGCGACGCCGATGGCTCCCTCGGGGGCCTGCCGCACCACGAGCTCGAACGACTCGTCGCGCCGAAAGAACACCTGCTGCGAGTTGCCGTCCGTGCGCGGGTCGGAGAGCTGGCGCTTGAAACGGAGGAAAATGCCCAGCCACCGCTCGTTGCCGACCGTCGCGACGTCGGTCGGGATGCCCACCAGGTCGACGGCGCAGTCCACCGTCTGGCCGGTGCCGAAGAACATGCGCTGACCGAGGTTGTCGTAGGCCCGCCCGGGCGCGGTGAGGTCCACCGTAAGGTCCGGCACCGGCGAATGCGGCGCGGGGACGGCGCCCGAGACGATGCCGTAGATGTTCAGGTCGGCGGCGAGGTCCCGGTCGGCTTTCTCGAGCAAGGCCAACGCGAGGTCGAGCTCGGCCTCGGTGACGCGCTGGCGGAAGTAAAAGTCGACGCGATCGGCCATGTCCTTGCCTCAGCGGGCGCGTGGCCCTCCGGGGAGGCAAAGCCGATTGAAGTGGCTGCCGGGGACAGCCCGAGGGTCAGATGCCGCGATACCGGGCCGAGAGCGTGTTCGCCCAGGGGGCGAGGTCCGTGGGCGCGACCACCTCGACTCTCGCGAGGAGCGCATCGAGGTCGATGAGCTGGACTGCCTCGGGACGCCGCAGCAGCGATCGGAAGGAATCGAGCACCGAGCCGCCTTGGAGCAGCGCGTCGTTGTTTACCGAGGTGCAGACGGCGAAGCGCACGTCGGTGGCGCCGCGTCGTTTCGCTTCCTGGGAAGCAAGAGCAAGGTTCACCCAGAGCTGCCACTTAGCACCGGCGAATGGACAGCCTGCGTCGGCGAGCGCGTTGTCGGCGAGAAGCCCATGCTCGTCGCTGCGCTGCCAGTATGCGTAGCCCTTCTTCCGGGCGTAGAGGCACGCGGCTCGGTCCCCGCGGACCGGAACGTCGTCGGGACAGACCTCCTGTCCCTTCTCGGCTCTGCCGGGTTTCCTGAAGCCGCAGACGCTGAACTCGGGCTCAACGAACTTCGTCTCGATCACCAGGACCAGGTGCTCGCCGCTGACGTTCGTCCCCTCGATGAAGAGGTCGCAGTCAACACCACCGCGTCCGGTCTGGTCGTTGAAGATGTCGGCAGGTGGCGTGTGCTCGATCTCGATCGACTTCACGCTCGCGAGGCCGGGCACGAAGGGGCGCAGCAGCTCAGCGGCAAGGTCGAGACGAGTACCGAGCGGCGCGAACACGTTGAACGCCATCGCCTGGCTCGAGAGCATGTTCTCGAAGGTGCGCGGGGCCACTCCCTTGCCGGCGCTCTGGCGCGCGCGAGCCGCCTGGAACGACTCGGGCAGCACGAAGTTTCGACCGGCGTCGGCCGCCTCCTGAGCGAGGAAGTGCCCGTAGCTCCCATGCGGGACACCGAGCGAGGTGCGGTACTCGCGCTGTCGCGCCTCGGCGCGTGCCCGGTAGGACTTGCCCTTCGTGTAGATCGGTCCAAGCGCGTCTGCCATTCGCCACCACGGTACCGAAGGACGCCCGTGGCCGCGAGGAACTGTTCAGTGCAGGTCTGTCGTCTCCCCGAGATCGCTGAGGCCCAGCTCCCAGTGGTTCGGGACGACGGGCGGCAGCGGCTCGACGAGGTCTACGAAGTGCGTGTGCGCGGGCTTCAGGTACTCGACGATGGCGCGGAGCTGCTGGCGCTCGCGGTCGGTGAGGATGCGCGCGACCTCGACGTTGAAAGCGTAGCGCGCGAAGCGGTCGGAGGGGCCGAGCACCCAGTCGACGCCGAGTAGCGACTCGCCGAGGTAGAGCGTGTCGGCGTTGAAGGGCGAGATGGCCGAGATGTCGATGCCGAGGAAGAAGCGGATCGCGTTCTGGATGCCTTTGGCCGTCCCCTTCTGCCGGTACATCTCGACCAGCACCGACGCGAGGCGTCGCTTGCCCATCGCGTCGAGCTCGAACGGGAACGGGTTGCCGAGGTCGCGCAGGATGAGGTCCACGAAGGCCTCCGGCGCGCGCTCGAGGTCGAAGATGTCGGGCCAGCGATCGACGTCCGCGAGGAGGAGATCCGTGACCTCCTGAAGGCAGGCGATGAACCGGAAGAGGTCGCCGGTGTGGTCGTCGCGCCGGTTGTGCTTCGGCAGCATGCGCCAGAGGTCGAAGCGGCGGGTCGCAGGGCGCGCGGGCCGGAAGCCGGTGAAGCTCGCGCGGTCGTAGGGGCCGAGGACGGCGTTGCCGAAGAGGTCCGTCACGCCGATGGCCACGACCTCGTGGAGTACGTCGGGCGTCATCTCGGTGTCGAGCGCGAGGAGAGCGACGCTGCCCTCGATGCTCACACCGACGACCGCGACTGAGACGGCCGGCGCGGCCTTGGGCGTGAGGATGAACATCGCCCCGCTCGGGACCAGCACCGACTCGTCGAACGCGACGCGCACGGTCTTCGGTGCGAGCGCCTGCGCGCCGACGACGCGTGGCGCGGTCCGGTCCTCGACGACGAACGAGTACACCTCGTCGAGCGAGGCCGCACCGCCTACCGTCTGCGCGAGCACGCGCACGTGGACCGTGGCCAGGCTCGCAAGCGGCACCACCGGGTGCAGCACCACGCGGAGCGTGTCCGCCGTCTGTGTGACGCCGGCGAGCGGGCCCGCAAAGGCCGGAGCGAGCTCAGGCAAGGCGCTGCCGTCGAACGCGAGGACGCCGTCGACCCACACGTGCGCGGAGGCGCGGTCGACGCCGTCCGCTCCGGTGTCGACCAGCTCGAGGGCTATGGTCGCCTCGATCGGCACCCCAGTCTCACCGGGACTCGGATCGCGGTTCACGAGCACGAGCCTCGGCGTCGTCACCACGAGCGCGACCGAGTCGACGTAGAGCGTAGGCAGCTCGAGGGTGCTCATGCCGGGCTCCTCACGCGGTCACCAGCTCGAGCCGCACGCCGATGGTGTGCAATCCCGACAGCTTCGAGACGTTGGCGGCGAGGTCGGTGACGAGGCGCTCGCGGCCGGGCTTGGCGCGCGTGGCCGCGAGCTTGGTGCCATCGACGAGGATGCTGGCCTCCCACGCGAGCCCCGGAGGGGTCGACGCGGGCACGCGCAGCCGCAGGAGCGCGCGCAGCAGCATCACGCCGGTGAGGTCCGTCTGCTGCGTGACCTCGGCGTGGTCGCCGGGCACGAGCTCGAACAGGCGCCCAGGCTCGGCGTCGCCGAGGACGAACGCGTACTCGCCCCCCGTCGCCTTCGGCGTCGCGAGTCGCCCCTGGCCGCGCCCGAGGCGACTGGTGAACGCGGTCAGCGCCATCGCTCACACCTGCCGGAACAGCTCGAGGTGGTCGAAGTACGCGCGCCGCGTGACGTCCTTCACGGAGAAGCCGAAGCCGCCGCGCCCCGACGTCAGCGGCTGCGAGCCGGAGTTGATGCCGAGGTGGTCGTCGATGAACTCCACCATCCCGGACACGGGCTGCCAGTCGGGCGGCGTCCCGAGTGCATGCAGCGCGAGGTCGTTCTGGAAGACCTTGAGGACGACGTCGCCGTTCGTGTTCACGATGACATCGAGCCGCAGGTGAACCCACGTCGCCTGCGCGAACGAGGCCGCCGACTTGAGGAGCACGCCGGGCCCGTCCGCCGTGGGAAGCCCCACCGTCACCGCGCCCTTGCGGAGCACGATGCGGTGCGGATCGTCGTCCGAGAGCCCGAGCAGGTACGCGCTGTCGTTGACCGAGTTCCCCTGGCAGCAGAGGAACAGGAACGGCGAGAAGCCCGTGGGCCCGCCGCCCGGACCGCGCTGCACGACGCCGCGAATCGAGCCGCCCTTGGCCATCGGCGCGAAGCTGGCGAGGTTGGCGAAGAGACCCACTGCACCCTCGACCGCCGCGAGCGAGTTGAAGGCGTAGAGGAAGCTGCCGCCGCCCGGAGGGCGCGCGATGCCCGCGGTCACGCCCCGGTCCACCGTCGCGATGTCGAGCCCGTCGTTGAGGTAAGTCCAGTCTGCTTCGGCCATCGTTGTCTCCTCAGAGCGTCGTCATGCTCGTCCAGCCGTTGTTGAAGTCCTCGACGGCCTGGGCGCCCGCGTCGAACATCGCGGCGCTCGAGGTCACGGCCGCCCACGTCCAGGCGTAAAGCTGGTTGCTGCGCCACTGGTCCTCGAAGTCCTCGCGCGGCTCGCCGTCGAAGACGCCCGTCGCGGCGACCACATCGGCCCACTCACGCGCGTAGGGCACATTGCTCCATCCCGTCTCGCACTCCTCGGCGGCGAGTCCGTCGAAGGTGGCAGTGACGAGCTGCGCGGGCGGGAGGTCGTAGAGGTAGACGACGTTGGCCCAGCCGCTCTCGAACTCCTCGTAGCCCTTGAGGGCGCTGTCGAAGAACGCGAGCACCACGACGACGTCGTCTATGGAGTCGAGCAGGTCGAACCAGCGCTCGAAGTCCTCCCACGCCTCTTCGGGCGCGGCGCCGAAGCCGGCGATTGCCTCGAGGCTCGTCACCGCCGAGAGCGTCCAATGCTCGGCTTCGCCGGGGAGTGCGCCCGCGTCCTCGAAGCTGGGGTTGAGGATCGTCATCAGAGCAGCTCCCCCGTGTCGCCGTTGGTCAGCGTCACGGTCCGCAGAACCGGGAACTCGCGCACGTTGAGGCGCACGTCAGCGGGCAGGCCGTTGAGCGTCAGGTCGAGGCGCGAGTCGCCCATCTTCCGCACGCCGGGCGTGTCGCGGATGACGTTGAAGAGGTCCGACCAGGCGATCTCGCCGACCGGGTTGCCCTCTGCGTCCTTGATGTTGAAGCCGAAGTCGACGAGTGGGTTCGGCGTCCCGTCGGGCTCGTTCACGCGGAAGTACGCGGCGAGGTTCGCGCGCACGCGGTCGCGCACGTCGTTGGCTGCGTAGCCTTGGCGCAGGAAGATGCGCGCGGCGACGTCGACGAGCTTGTAGACCGGGTCCTGCACGCTGACCTGAAACGTGAGCGTGCACGGGTAGACCTCGGTCACCTGCTGGAGCACGAGGTTCTTCAGCGCGGGCGTGGGCATCGGCCCGGGCGCCTGGGACTGCGGGATGACGTAGAGGATGCCGGTGTTCTCGGCGATGGTCGGGTCCTCATTCGAGGTGAGCATGAGCGCGCGGGCGACGCCGGAGAGGCGGCGCGCGTTGATCTCGAAGTCTTCGCGCGCGACGGTGCGGGTGAGCGCGCGCAGGCTCTCGGGCGCCAGCAGCTTCGCCGACGCGACGGTCTGCCTGTCGGCGCCACCTGACGCGGGCGCGGGGTTCCGCACGCTGACCTGCACCGCGTTGCCGTAGGCGTCCTTGAAGGCGCCCTCGATGACGGCGATGCGCTCGGCGTCGACGTTGCCCGCGCTGCCGCCGCCGGTCTTGTAAGTGACCGAGACGGTGCCGCTCGGCGGCATGCCGCTCACGCCGTTCCCGAAGCGCAGCGTGGCTCGGTCGTTCTGGTCGACGGCGACGACGAAGTGCCGGTCGTTGGGCCGCGAGTCGAGGAAGCTGTCGACCTCGGTGAACGCGCCCTGCGGCGTCGACACGATGGCCGAGTCGTCGAGGTACGGCGCGAAGTCGAGGTGTAGCTCGAGGTCCGCGAGCCCGCGCGCGTCGAAGAGCTGCGTGTGCGCCCTTGAGTTCTCGACGAGCGCCAGTACGCGCGGCGGATCGGCGGCGGCGATGACGGCAGGCGCGAGGAGCTGGAAGCGGACCGGCTCGGTGACCTCCTGCGTGCGCAGCACCGTGCCGGCCGGGAAAGTCACGCTGGCGACCGGCACGCGGGCGAGCTGGAGCCAGACCTCGGCGGTCGCCGCCTGCGCGCCGTGCAGCCGGTAGCCGAGCATCTTCGCCAGGGCCATCACGCTCTTGCGCTGTGTGGCCGTGACGAGCCGCGACTCTCGGGCGAGGTTGTCCTGGTAGAACGTCAGGACGTCGCCGACGTAGGCGTAGAGCTCGACGAGCAGGTTCCCGAAGCCGGCGACGTCGAAGTCGGTCCAGTCCGGGAACACGCTCTTGATGAGCGCGATCAGCCGCGCCCGAAGAGCGTCGAAGTCTTTGTCGGTGTAGTCGACGGACTCGGGCAGCGTGGCCACGGCGGGATGCCTCCGGGGAGGCAAAGCTCCGGAGAACCAGCCCTCGGGGACGGGCTCACCGCTCGATCGAAACGGCCACTGCCGCGCTGGTCTCGCGCTCGCGGACGCGCACCCGCAGCGTCAGGGCCGGGCCGTCCTGCTCGACGGCGAGGCTCACGAGGGTGGCGCCCGTGACCCAGCGCTTGAGGGCGTCGCGCACGTAGACGCGGGCCAGCTCCTTCAGGGCGGCGTCGTTGCGCTGGTGACGCAGCAGCGCGAGCCCCGCGCCGAAGTTGGTACGCCAGGGCAGCTCCCCCGACGAGCGCGCAGTGGCGCCCTCCGTGAGCAAGGCTTGGCGGACCTTCGAGGCGAGCAGCGCCTCACCGCTGCCCACCGCGAAGTCGCGCTTCTTGTCGCGCCGGAACGGGATGAGGAGGTTCTGGGCTTCGCGGCTCATGGTGTCCTCCTCACGGGACCGGGATGGCGCTGCGCACGTCCTGGAGCGCCTTCACGATGGCGTCGATCGGCGGCACCACCTCGTCGAGCGGACGCCCGGCAAGGTTCGAGAGGTCGGGCACCTCGGGCGCGCCGACCATGCCGAGGAAGATGTTGAGGATGCCGATGAGCTTGCCGC
>Ga0255341_1005787_pt1 | contig 11984 bp, 6 predicted proteins | sample wastewater_treat_8_FD_192418 | JGI IMG/M metagenome (GOLD analysis project Ga0255341, IMG submission 192418) | Wastewater microbial communities from Lulu Island WWTP, Vancouver, Canada - plant12 | ecosystem: Engineered > WWTP > Wastewater > Unclassified | place: Canada: Vancouver, British... | reverse complement strand
CGAGGGTGTGAACTTTCTCACAAGCATACCTCGTTACGTTGAAGGCCTCCTTAATGGTTCAACACATTATGGCCGTCCAACACCGAATACGCTCGCAAGCTGGTTACGATTCTGTAAGCTCGTGGGGTGGTATTTCGAGGCTACAATTCTGTATGAACGGGGTGGTCTTAACACGGATATGCTCAGTGAAAGTGAATGCGCAGAGGTTGATGAAGACTATGCCGTCTGTAAGCGCGAACTGAGTCGTTACAAGGACGACACAAATGCGATGAAGAAGAGGAATTGCCATGGCTAATACCGACGATCTTTTTACCACCAGGCAGAACCTGGCCGAGATTTGCACGGTCCCGGACAAGATCATTTCCGTCTATTCCCTGGAAAAACATGTCTGGGCCGACTCAAACTCCGAACTCAGCCGCAAAGCCCGCAAGCCGGAGCTACAGACCATTGAGGAGTTTCAGATCGATCCGGTCCGGCCATTCCTCACGGACATCCTGCGCAATATGGCAGCCCCCTGGAAGCGTGATCGAAAGGATAATCCGGTTGGCCAGGGCTATTGGATTCAGGCGGAGTTCGGCTCCGGTAAATCACACCTGCTCTGCTGTCTTTCCGCATTGGCGCTTGGACGGAAAGATGCCTGGGACATTGTCAAAAAGAAGGAAGACGCCTCCGGCCGAGGCAAGCGCGAGTCTCTCTACCGTTTCTGGGAGGAGGGGATCGAGGCCAAGAGCGGCAAAGGGACCAAAGGCATCTTTGTCATCGTTAAAACGCTGGTAGGGGCAGGCAGCGGCACAGTGGGTTTGACTGATAAGGGGCGTAGGCTCTCCGAGTACATCCTTGATGCGGCCAAGGAACAGATACAGGTCGAACTCGGCAAGAACATCTCCTTGTATCCGGTTGAGCTTTTGGCTGATCGGTTCATTACTGAGGACCTGGAGCGCTACCGGAAAGACCTCACCAAATTCCTGCGCGACCCAAAATTTTTCGACGAGGATGAATTCGAAGAGGTTGACGACTTTATCCGGACCATTCAACAGAACAAAACCCCGGAATACAAGCGGAGCTGCGGGAACAGGCTCTGGCGCTTCTATACCGAATACCTGAAAGTCCAGCCTCAGATCGCCGCAGAGACTGAGGACATCCTCACGCACATGATGGAAACGATCCTGGCCGAGGGGTATAGCGGGGTCCTGTTGGTGTTGGACGAGGTGTCCCTGTTCATGAAGAACCGGGATGAAGATCAGCGGACCGACGACGAGAAGACTCTAGTCGTGCTGTCAAACCGCCTGGCGAAAATCCACAACCTGCCCGTATGGACTGTATGCGCTGCCCAGCAGGCCATCGAAAGCAAGATGGGTGTCAAGAACATCATCGCCGATGACCGGTTGAAGCTCGTGAAATTACTCGAAGAGGACAAGGACTATTACGATATCGTTCTGGCGCGCGTGAGGGAAATCAGAGTTCCGACGGCCATCAGCAGTTATTATCTCCATTACAAAAGGGGATTCACCTGGCCGAACAGCATCGGTGAGACGGATTTCCGCCACTTTTTCCCTTTCCACAAACCCGCCATCGAGGTCTTGCGGGCAATCACTTATGAGTTGACAACGACCCGTTCCGCGATCCATTTCATGCATCAGACTCTGAAGCACCAGATCAAAAGCAGGGGTCGTGAACTCATCCGCTTGTGGGAACTGTTCGACGAGGCCGTACGGTACGAGGAGGACCCAAGCGGCGTCCATGCCGGGCTGGTAGCCATCAAGACGAAGCGGGAGACCGATTATCGGGCTTACGAGGCCTGCAAGCGTCAGATAGACGGCCTGACCAAGGGCTACCTGAAGGTGCATCGCGACAAGGCTGTCAAGGTCATCCAAACCCTCTTCCTTTATCACATTGCCCGCACACGCCAGCAGGGAATCACGCCAGAAGAGATCGCAAACTCGGTACTCATCGAGAGAGATGCCGATGCGAATCCGGATGAAAACAACCAGCACTATGAAACCATCGCCGACAACCTCAAAAAGGAACTGCGGCAGATCGTCCAGGCGTTCGATGAAGATAAGCGGCCAAGATACCGCTTTGACCCCGTTTTTACCGGGGTCGATCCAAGGAATGAATTCAGTAAGGCCAGAGACGAAGCGGAATCCAACGAGGCCATGCAGAAGGAAGCCTGGGATCACCTCCTGGCGTTGGACGAGTGGCCGGTACGCACCCGCCAGATGACAATTGATCTTTCCAGCGGCGTACGGTCAACTTTCCGGGATATCGCGCCATTTGTTGCGCCTTGGGAGGACAAGGGCATTGTCCACTTAGGGGACCAAAACCTGGATGTGGTCTGGCAGGGACGGCAGACCACAGGGCGAGTCGGTATGCGTGATCTCGGAAGAGTGTTCACTGACAACCAGCCCTTGCCGCCAATTGAAAGCGATCAGACGGATTTTGATTTCGCCGTGTACATCGGTACGCGGCACGTTGCAGACACCTCGATTCACAAACTGATCGAACGACGCAAGGACCCTCGCATTCTTCTCTGGACTCCAGCGGAGCTGACCCAGGAAGAACGCGACCGGCTCATCGATTTCGCGGCCTATCGCAAACTCATCTCTGACTGGCAAGGCAAGGAAACCGAGGATGCAGTAGCCGTGGTCAACTGGGTTTCCAATGCTCTTCAATCCGATCTCGCCAAGATCGTGAAGATTGTGGACAATAGCTACGCCCGGGGGCGCGTGGACGCGATAAACAACACCCAGATAGAGTTTCGCGTGGCAGGCGAACTGGCAGCCATCCTTACGCCATTGGTAGATCGGGTGCTAACGGCCGCTTATGTATCCAGGGACATCAAGTTTGATCCGCCCTTCGTATTCCGCAAGGAAGAGGGGGTCAAGGTCATCAACGGCATCGTCAAAACCGGCCGGATTCCCAAGGGGGCAAAGCCCAATCAGAATATAAGCGCCGCACAGAACTTCGGCTTCGGCCTGAATATCATGAAAAAAAGCGCCGAGAAGGAGTTGGATGTTTCGGGCAACACCTATGTGCAAGACATGTGGATGTTCATTAATGACAAGCTGACCGATGACGGGCAAACCATGAAGGTGGAAACTCTTTATAAGAACTTCATGGGAATCGGAGGACCGAAAGACTATGGGCTCACCCGGCGCATGGTTCAGCTTTACTTGCTCTGCCTTGTCAGGGAAGGCCGAGTGCGCGTCACCCTGGGGGCGAAGGCCGGACTTGCTATCCCCATGCTCGATTACTCCAATATAGCCGATGTGGAGTTTTCCACCAAAGTGCTGGACGCAATGAGCGAGATCCAGAAAGTAGCCAAACCAGAGAATTGGGAAGTCTTGAGACCTTATGCGGAGAAACTGCTGGGGATCGAAATCCCGACTACTCAGGATGACGCCATTATATCCGAACACCGGGCCAAATTACGGCAATTGTTCACCCAGGAAAAGGAGCCCTCCTTACGCATGGCGAGCCGGGCACAAAGCCTGTTCGACGCACTGAAATCGATCAACCCATATGAAGCGGAACTAGCGCAGGTTGTGAAACTCTTTGCCGCAAATATCGAGGGTGGCGACGACATCCACCTCCTTTTGTACGCGCTCAAAGAGGCCATGGGGTATCAGGCCTTTGATACTAACATGGCAACACCTGCTGAGGTGGATGATCTTGCCAATCGCCTGAAAAATTATAAAGACATTCGGGCGTTTCTTGAATACGAGACAGAGCTACGAAGTGCTCATGCTTACTGCGCGATTACACTTGGGGATCAAAAAGAACTGGCTGAGGCCCGGAAGTCTATCGAAATCGTCCGAGCCAAGCTTGGTAACCTGAAAGATTATATCGATTCCGATGTCAAGCTGAAGACCGAACTCGTGGGTCATTTCCCGCCGGTAGATGGGGAAAAGGACACGATTATCGCAATGATCCGTGAGTACTCATCTGTGTACCTACCCATGCACGAATATGTGGTGAACAAAATCGATGGCAGCCGCAGGAAGATTCTGGATGCGATGACGGGCGTCGACATCAAGGTCATCGGAGTCCTTGATGGTATCACGGCGCTCCAACCCTCAAGCACGGACAAACTGATGGCGCGCTTGACTCAGCTATGCGCAGAAATGTTCGAGTGCCCGTCTTCCTCACGTGCCTCTGTAGAGGATCAACTGCGCAGCGGCCCACTACATGAATGCGGCCTGTCGTTTATGAATGCGTCAAGCCATGCACAAACGGCAGAAGGAGCAGCCAGAAAGGCCGGCCAGTTGATCGACGAGGTATTCCGGCGAAAGATGGAAGTGTTCTTGAATCCTGCCGTGCGCCAACGGCTGGAGCAGGGCATGTTGGAGCCTGCTATAGCCGGGCTCTTGGCATGTAATACCACCGACGAGCTGCGCACGTATTTTGTAAAAGCTGTCCAGGAAACACCCGGAATTGTGGACATTATCAACAAGTACCTCAAGCGTATCGTTGTGAAGCGGGTAAGAATGGCCGATTTCAGGCCAGATAGAGGCACCATTCAAAAGGACCAGGTTGGGAAAGTGGCTGATGAATTCGGCCGTTTCCTGGAATCCCAGTTCACCGATACCGGAGGAGACGACGACATCCTCCCAATGCTTCAGTTGGAATAAGACTATGGCTGAGTTACGCGAAGGTGCTCTCATAAATGATCGTTTTGAAGTCGCTGAGCATCTGGCTACGGGCGGATTTGCATCCGTTTGGAAGGGTCATGACCGGCAGTTAGCGAGGAAGGTGGCAATCAAGCGTTTATTATCGCAGAGTTTTATAGACCCAAAGCTTAGGGAAGAGGCAATTGATGAGGCAAGAAAAATTGCATCTGTTTCACATTCTAATATTGTGTCAGTTTTTGACGTTATTAACTATGAAGACGAAATACTAATTGTAATGGAATATTTAGAGGGAGGCACTCTTCACGATTTACTAAGAAAACGCTGCATGGATGGGGGTTGGCTTTGCCCAGTTGAATCATTCAGCTTAGTGCATGGAATACTAAGCGGCTTAAAGGCGGCACACGATGCGAAAAATGGCCCTATTATCCACAGAGATCTCAAGCCCTTGAACATATTATTCGATTCGAGACGGGTACCTAAAATTGCTGATTTTGGATTAGCCTCAATTGGAACCGTCACTGCGATACCAACAAAACATCCTGGCAAGTGGGAGCATGAAGGCACCTTAGGCTATAAATCACCTGAACAGCTTCGTGGCGATCAGATGGACGTGAGGTCAGATTTGTTCAATGTTGGACTAATTGCCTACCTTTTGTTTGTTCAATATCATCCGTTTATCGATCCCCGATTCCTATTTGATTACAAAGAGATGGTTCTCAATTCTTACCGTCCACTGTCGAAACTTAATACGGAAAGACTCCCTTCAGAATTTAATGACTTTTTGTCTTCGTTGCTCTCAGTTGAGCCTGATAGGAGATTCTCCACAGCGGCGGAAGCCCTTACAGAATTCGAACATTTCCAGGGAGAACATGAAAAATGGCTTCTGGAGAACTCTCTGTCTAAATATGATTTTCTGAAGGGCAATCACCTTACGGATATTGCATTATGTCCAGTCGAACTGGCTGCTGGTATATCTCTATGCAAACGGAATGGATTCTATGCACAAGGGGCATTCCTTTACGAAAGATCTGGAATGGATTTTTCTAATCTCACCACACACGAGAGAGAAGCATTAGAGAATCACTATGCCTTTTGCAGAAGGCGTGCTGGCCACGAGGTAACAACAAATGATGTATGACATCTCTAGCTGGTTGATTTCGAGACTGGAACCCATAAAAGACATCAAATGTATTCTTGTGAGGGACTATCTACGGCTTCTGCCTGAGGCCGAAGGTACACTTCACAGGTTTGCCAACGAAAACGGGTTTACGGTTATCATTGCCTCAACAAACCTAGTCTTCAGGGAACTCTTTGAAAAGGCAACCATTTCAAAAGAGACAAAGAAGCTGCTTCTCATAGACCGCGCTCCGGCCCGAAGGAGAACCCATGCTTCCCTGACAAAAGCGCCACCCCCCTTTTATCCGGATGTTCTTGCAAGAACAGTAGATGCAGCGCGGATTGACATAAGTCTCCGGCAGTTTCTCATCGAAAAGACCGGAGACCCCAACTGGCCTCAAGAGGCGAATGATCCGCGGTTTGCGAGGCTGATTACGGGTTCTATCGACGCCGTACTAAAGGCACACGCGAGTCTGCGCGTGGCCCATCCGAACAGGTTCACGGATCGCGATTTCAAGACCATTGTTGCCTATTCGGCATTGGGCGTTCCAGAAGCGGCTTTCAAACGGCCTGAAGCAAGAAGCTATTGGCGCATCGCGCTTATCGGGTATCCAACTCTAGAAGAACTTGATTCACTTGCTCCAGAAGTAGCGCGTTCCATCCGTGACGAACTACGCTGCGCCCCGGCTCCGTTTTGCTGGTTTGCGTACTCGCCACCGGAACTGATTGTCAGAGCTTTCTATCTCTCAACGATATTATCCCAGCACATTGAGCACTGGAAACTCTTGCTGACAAGCATTGATCCGGACCTTAAGGCCTTCAGCGAGATGGACACATCGCTGATTGCAGAGGCCGCACCGGAACTTGTGTCGATTGACTTCCACAGAGCCAACCGTGACCTTCAGGAAGTCGAGGCGTCGCTTTCCAAGGATGCGCTCGACCTTATTCTTCTTGACCAACTGAAACTAAACGCCAACGGACGATTTGCAGAGGTTATTGAGCGCGAGCATTATTCGGTCCTTATTCGATCCCTGGCTCTTTTAGTTGGTTTGGACAGTCTCCTTTCCGACACGCCACCCCTCGCTGCCCATGAGAAACTCAGTCATGTGCTGTTTGCGGAAGTGGATGGCAAAAAGGACCTGTTTATCGAACGACGTCCATCACAAGCCTGGGAGAATCTAAAAGCAGCATATCGCCTGCTTCGATCAATCCGTGACATCCGAGATACACTGGACATCGCCGTCAAGAACCTGAGCGTGAAACCAGCCTCCGACTTGACATTCAAGTGGTTCCGAGAATTATGGAATATGCACCGGGTAAACCGGTTGGAATTTTATCTGTCTGCTTTGGAGAGATTGGTGTTTAGCGTGGATTTTCTGCCACGTTCGCCGAAAGATCTGCCAGCTGTGTTCATGGCCGCACAGGAGCGTATTCGAGAACGCATTGGCATGCTGAGGGACGAGATACAAAAGGCGCTTTCAGTTTTGAATATCCGATACCAGGAATTAGTGTTCGCACAATACAAATCGTGGGTGACTTCGGACTCATCGGAAGTAAGGTTGACCAGCCAGTTCCTGCGGCGCTGCGTAAAGCCCAATTGGGACCTAAAAAGCGAGAAGGCAGTTGTCTTTGTGTTCGACGGCATGCGTTACGACATATGGGATGAACTGGTCAGGCCCATTTTTGAGGACCGCATGGAGATCATCGCAGATTACTCGGCCACGTCCCTTTTACCATCAGAAACTCATATTAGCAGAAAAGCCATTTTCGCAGGGACCTTCTCCGATTCATTCGACACCCGTCGCGGCGAGGACGCTCTACTTAAAGAAGCTCTGCAAAGAGAATTCGGATATGCCGGAGATGTTGAAGTCGTGACCCCCGATGGCATGGGAACCGGCGAGACCGTTCGATATCGCGCAGGTAATATCGAATTCTTCATTTTCGATCTTTGCGATAAGGAACTCCATAAGATTCCAGTGAAAACACTGCCCGATGGACGGTGCGTTCCTGGCCGCCCGCTGGCATTTATTTATCAGCAGCACATCAAGGACATAATCGACACTGAGGTTATGGCTATTATTCGCAGCCTAACGTCTGATACCAAGGTATTTGTAGTTGCCGACCATGGATTCAATACTATCGGTCGCGAGCGCATTCGGGTGGATCTTCCTTGGCTGAATGAGCCACATGATTGTTTCTATCTGAACGCATGGCTCAGGCAGACACTCAGCAGCGTGGGTGCGCCTCGAAAGGTGCGCGATAATGTTTTGGAATTTTCGGTCAGCGATCTGCGGATGCCTGTTTCCGGAGAGGCGTATGACCGGACCACGAAACAAAGTTGGCAGAAAAAGTTTGAGTCGATCATTTTCCCTAAAACGGGCTATGCTCTGGCACGACCAAAGGCTAACTTCAACCCTGATGCATATTCGCACGGCGGGATTTCTATCCAAGAAATGCTTGTGCCCATGCTTGCCATGCGAGTGAAAACGCCGGAGGAAGGCTTGCTTGACCTCTGCCCGATTGCAGGACCCGCGGAACTCATTGAAGGGGAAGAAGCCGAGTTTAAGATGCCGGTCCAGCTTACGGAATCCCATAAACACAGGGAGCTTAGACTCGAGGCACAAGCCGTCTATCAGAATAAGGAATCAACACCTGCATTGCCCCCACTAGTGCAATACGTCTCTGCCTCGGGGGGAGATGTCGTCTTTCGCTTTGTTCCAGATGCGGCCGACGCTTCAGATGAAGAACGCAAAATTGGCATCATGGAGAGGACGCTGCGGGTCAGCGTCACTTATCGTGAAGCACAACGCACGGTGAGAAAGGCGCGGGCCATTCGATTCTCTATGCGCCTGAACTCTGAAAAAGTCATCCGCCGAGTACCAGCACATCTTGGGAAAATACTAGGCTTGACTCCAAAGAGCATGAAGTAATGCCAGAGGCGAGAAGGGCGACTCAATCGACACGGCCGCCGTTTTGCCGAAACTCGTGCTGGGCTATTCTTATGTTGTGGATGGAGGGCTGTGGATGAACCTGAAACTAAAAGAGGTCTTCAGAGGCAAGGTCGTCAACAAAGCGCATACAATAAACACGGGTGTTGACGAGTTTCCTCGTTATGTCTTGGAGTACCTTATCGACAACTACTGCGCTGAGGAAACCTTCCACGAGGACATGGAAAAGGTTGTCAGAAGGTTGAAGGAGACTTTCGTCTACGGGGCGGAGGCTGAAAAGATCAGGCATTATATTCGCGAAAACCGCAGCCATTCGGTGATCGCAAGCCTGGAAGCCCGACTGGTTGAAACTGAGGACAAGTACTGGGGCACAATTTCCGCAATCAACGAAAACTTTGCGAACATACCGGAGAGCATTGTTCGTCAATATCCCATGCTGCTTTCGGGCGGCATGTGGGGAACCATCGACCTGACTTATGACGAGACAGAGATTCATAATAAGAAAATTAGACCTTTCAAGATCACTGCATTTACGCCTTTTCAGGTCAGCGTTATCAACCTTGATGAGTTTATAGAACGTCGCAATGAGTTTTCCACTGACGAGTGGATCGACATTTTGATGAATTCATGTGGCCTCGAACCGGAGGGGATGACCCGACGACAGAAGTTGCTCTATCTATGCCGTTGCATTCCCCTCGTGGAATCCAACGTCAATATGGTGGAACTTGCACCACGGGAGACCGGAAAGACCTATCTGTATCGCAATATCTCATACTATGCCCACGTACTGTCTGGCGGCAAGGCGACTCCAGCCCAGCTTTTCATCAATCTTAATAACGGGAGGATCGGCGAAGTTGGGGTACGGGATGCGGTTGTGTTCGATGAGATCGCAAACACCGATTTCACTGACCCGAGGTCTTTTGTAAGCATAATGCAAGGCTATATGCAGGACGCAAAATTCAGTAGGGGAAAAAAGGAAATCCTTGCCTTCGCCAGCTTGGTATTTGTGGGCAACCTGGACGTCCAGGGAGACCTGCCCCACGAAAAATACTATCATCTCTTTGAGCCGTTACCCGATTTTTTGCAGGTGATCGCGTTTTTGGATAGAATCCATGGCTACCTGCCTGGTTGGGAAATACCGAAATTGGCCCCTAACAGTTACTCGAAGGATTATGGGTTCATCACGGATTATTTTTGTGAAATCATGCACGAGCTCCGGCGCGTTGATCTGTTGGGGGCAATCCGGGTCCGCTTTGAGGTAGTGGATCATGCCCGAAGGGCTCACGGCGTTTCAGGACGAGACCAGCGGGCTGTCTTGAAAACCACATCAGGGTTATTGAAACTGCTTCATCCTGATGGTCGGGTTTCCGACGAGGAGCTTCAAGATATCCTCAGCTTGTCCTGTGAACTGCGTCAACGGGTCCGGGATCAACTCCATCTGATCGCACCTGGCGAGTATGACCGTATTTCCCTGGGAGCCTTGATGAAACCGTCAGGAAGACAGGTCGTACCGGAGCTCCCAGACAGCAAACGAGTTCAACGCGTGGCGCTTCCTGAGAAACCGTCAGTCGGTGAAGTCGTCGGTATGGCCGTTGAAGGAGACCACGGTTGTATCTTACACTTTGAAATGCAGGCGACCAAAGGGTCCGGGCGCATAGTTCCGCTCGGGTCTATACAACGGGTCATGCGAGAAAGCATCGAGGCAGCGGCTCAATACATTCGGGCCAAGCATGAAGACCTCGGTATTAGCGCCGAGTGGAGAAAGAGCTTCGACGTAGCTGTATTGGCGACCTTTATGGGCGTGCCCAAGGAGGGGCCGTCTGCTGGCATCACAATTGTTGCCGGGATCGTGTCGGCGTTAAAAAAAGTTCCTGTGCGAAACGACCTCGCCATGACCGGTGAAATTACGATTATGGGTAAGGTCCTCCCGGTAGGCGGTATTCAACAGAAAGTCCGCGCTGCATACGATGCGGGCGTCAAAGAGGTACTTTTGCCTGCTGATAATCTGAAAGAGGCAGAAGGTTTACCTTCCTACGTGCTCGACGGGATTAAGCTGACGCCTGTAAAAACAATAGAAGAGGTTCTTGCTATATCTTTGCCCTCTAACGTTTAAAAATGGACTTTATTCCGAGTATTCGTTATGGCTGTGGACCACTGTAGGAGGTATCAAACGACCGCAGCAGGATATGGACTCGTTTTCGTGGTGTGATTGTCCATTGCACGCTCCACAGTTCAGGGTTGAATATTTTGTAAAAGCAGACCATCAGAGAAACAGGGATTCAGGACTTATATTTCAACAGATGGCTTTGGGGATAAGCTCGAACGCGAAAGCGCTCACACCTTCTTGGAGGTCTAGCGTTGTGACGTTATCGCCACTAGGAACCACTTCCTTACAAGAGTAGTACGAACCCTCGCTCCCAACACGGCGGGGATCATCAAGGACTTCTAACATAAAATCATCGGCGGCAGGGCCGAAGTTCACGTCAATCAGAACCTCAATCGCCGATCCGAGGGCTTCCAGGTCATTGAATGCTTTAAGATGCCCCTCTGCCACTTCAACAACAGGAGGATGAACTATCCGTAAAAGCCAATTTCACACGGTCACATGAAGCCGCGTTGATACTTGATACCATTGCGAGACAGCCATGCCTGAATTTCCAAAAAGCTCGTAAAACGTTCTTTCAGGAGGAGAAAAAGGATGGTGTCCTTGTACTCGCCTGGAACCGTGAGCCAATACTCATAGTCCCAATCACCGTGAGATTTCTCCACCGACGGCCCGGCGTCTACTCCATAAACAACCAGGTCGCTCTTCGAGGATATGCCGGCTGTGATGACCCTGGATTCCTCTCCTGTCTTTTCCTCGAGAATTGTGATTCCCGTGATCTTCTCGCTCATCAGATCCCCCTTTCAATACAGGGGACTCAAGAAAATTACGAGTCCCTCGTGTCCTTTTGTAATCGTTTGAATTCTAGGCGTTATTATCGCGAAAATGGCGCGGTGCATTTTATTTCTGAAATTGTGCCTTTGCCTGCGTGCCTGATTTTGTGCCCGCCGTGCCCTTTTTTTTCTAATATTGCCTAACATATGCCAACAAGATTGATAAAAGGAAAGGCCCGTGAAATCAAGAAAACCTTGATAACACAGGCCTTTCCAAAATGATCATTTGAGCACTTAAAATCCCTCGAAACCTGGTTTCATGCGGGTTCGATTCCCGCCCCAGGCACCAAGTCATTCCCCGGCCAGAAGGCTAGCTCGATTCTCTTTGTTCCTGGATCGGACACTGCCTGCC
>Ga0255341_1005771_pt1 | contig 12016 bp, 7 predicted proteins | sample wastewater_treat_8_FD_192418 | JGI IMG/M metagenome (GOLD analysis project Ga0255341, IMG submission 192418) | Wastewater microbial communities from Lulu Island WWTP, Vancouver, Canada - plant12 | ecosystem: Engineered > WWTP > Wastewater > Unclassified | place: Canada: Vancouver, British... | reverse complement strand
ATCATCCGCCGCGTCCTCCCGCGCATTCCCGCCGAACCGAACTGGCCCTGCCACCACGCCTTGCAAAATGCCATCATGACCGACCGCCGGCTCTGGCCGGCCCGCACCCGGAAGGAACTCGCCCCGTTGCTGGCGAAATACCTTTGAGCCGCCGGCCTCACGAAAGCATTGAAATCAACCGTCCATCCGGCATTATTTTTCCCGTGAACTTGATTGCTTGTCTCCCTACGCGTCCGGCGGCCCGCCGCTCGTTGTCCCTCGTCGTCCTGGGTTTGCTGTCGCTCGGCCTCGCTGGCTGTCGTCACCCCCAAAGCGCCTGTTGTCCCCCGGCGGCGGAAACCTGCGCCGCACCCGCTCCGGCGGTGACGGCCCCCGCCACCACGCCGCCGGCGAAACCGCTCGCCAAACGTTACACCTACACGCCGCGCGTGTATCCCGTGGACGAACGCGGGTTCTCGCCCGTGGACAAGGCGCTGCAGAAAGCTTACGCCCGCGAGGAAATGATCCCAGACGACGAGGAAGGCTCGCTGAATCCCTACGTGATGAAGGTTATCAGCGCCTATCCGCTGGATGGCAGTTACCCGTATCATTGCGGCTGGGATCCGCGCGAATACGACCTCTACAACGGCGTGACCCAGGACATGTGGTATCAGGGCATGGTCGTGGCCAAGGCGTATCCGGACGGCTCGCGGTGCAGCTACTGCTGCGGATTCACCTTCGAAGTGTTCATCCGCGCCATGAAACTGCGCAACATCCAGAAGGGCCTCGAACCCGACGATTTCAACGGCATGACCTTCAACGACCTCTTCAATATGCTGCAACTGTGGTATATCGAGGGCAAAGGTGATTCCGAACAACGCGGCATCGTGGGCTACGGTTTGGGCCGGGCGATCACCGATTTCGAACAGGTGAAACCGGGTGATTTTCTCAGTTACAGCACCACGCCCCCCGGCGGCCACGCCGTGATCTTCATTGACTGGATGCGCGATGACCAGGGCAAGATCATCGGCCTGAAATACTTTTCCTCGAACCTCTCCGGCTCGAAGGGTGTGGGCTACGGGCAGGGCAAATTCAGCGATTCAAACAACGGCCGCGGGCTGTTGCGCAACTCGCTCAAGATCGCCCGCGTCGGCGCCATCCAGGATTACCGCCCGTTCAACCGCGCGGAAATTCCGGCCCGCAACGCTTACGCGCCCACGCAACCCACCCGCATCCTCTACGTCCCCGCCCCGGCGGCGAACCCGCCCGCTGCGCCGTAACCGTCGCCCGGCATTGGCCGGAACAACGGAAAACAACGGGCCGCAAACGCAGCGGCGCGCCCGTATGGTAGGCCGTGAAGACGGTGCCGCTGCGTTCTGAACCCGGCACGACTTGACCCGGGCAATTAACTCTGCCAACCGGGAAACCCGGCGCCATGTTCCGCGCGCCGCTCGCGCTCCGCAAACTTGCCGGACGCCACCGGGTTGGCGTAAGCTGGCGGCGTTCGGAGAAACCAAAAAGACGAGAGACAAGAAAACCAACAACTAATTTCGCGTAGCTTCGGCTGCTGTTCATCACGAAACGGACAATTTCGAACTCAACGAACGGCGCTCGAAGGCACGCCCGCTCGGGCGTGCCTGAAAGCGTTTCGTTGAGGGCATGTCCGTGCCTGTGATGGAGCGTGAGTAGGTCACGCCCCTTCTGTTTCAGGCCCGCATCCCTCGACGAAACCCCGCCATTCCCGACAGGGCTGATTCGCGCGCGAGCGAACAGCCATGCCCAACGATTCCGACAACGACTCTTCCATTTTTCAATGGGGACCCGCCCGCCCGCATCCACTCTCGAAAATGCAGACCGAATTGGTGTGGGAGGGAAAATACGACGAGTTCGGCCGCCGCCGCGAAGTGGACGTGGCGTCCCTCGCCATGCCGATGCAGAAAATTGAGACCGTGGACGAACCGCGTCAGCGCGCGGCCGCCACGGGCAATTTGGAGTTGTTTGAAAAGCAGCTTGCCGGACGCAAGCGCGACGATTTTCGCAACCGCCTCATCTGGGGCGACAACAAGCTGGTGATGGCCTCCTCGCTCAAAGAGTTCAAGGGCAAAATTGACCTGATCTACATTGACCCGCCGTTTGACGTGGGCGCGGACTTCACGATGAACGTCCCGATTGGCGATGGGAAGGAAACCGTGGGCAAAGACCAGTCCACGCTCGAAATGGTCGCCTACCGCGACATGTGGGGCAAAGGCACGGACTCCTATTTGCACATGATGTATGAGCGCCTCTCGCTGATGAAGGAATTGCTCTCGGAGAAGGGAAGCATTTACGTGCATGTTGACTGGCGGGTCGTTGGGCACATGCGCGTCGTAATGGAAGAAATCTTCCCGTATTTTGAAAACCTCATTGCGTGGAAGCGTTCCGCAATTGCAGCAGGCGTGAAAACGCAATGGAGAAATAGCCAAGACTTTCTTCTGCTTTGCTCTAAGACAGGGCAGCACATTTTCAATCCACAATACAGAGAATATTCCGAGGCATCAAAGAGGCACTATAACAAAAAAGACGAGCGCGGTATTTTCAGAACTGTTCCACTGATGGCCAGCGGAAAAACATCGGGGATTTCAGGACAGCCTTGGCGCGGCGTTGACGTTGCAAGCCGAGGAAAAAACGGGATGCACTGGCTCAAGAGCCCTGCGGTTCTCAATGACCTCGACAGTAAGGGATTGGTTTATTGGAATTCTGAAGGCATTCCTGAACTCAAGTATTATATCGACGAGGCGAAGGGCGTTTACGTCTCGGATTTTTGGGATGACATAGACGTAATCAATTCGATGGCTTTGGAATATCAGAACTACATGACCCAAAAACCCGAAGCCCTGCTCGAACGCATCATCAAAGCCAGCAGCAATGAAGGCGATCTCGTGGCCGACTTTTTCTGCGGCAGCGGCACGACAGGCGCGGTGGCGGAACGGTTGGGGCGGCGTTGGATCATGGCGGACTTGGGCCGCTTCGCCATCCACACCAGCCGCAAACGCCTGATCGAGTTGCAGCGCAAGCTCCATGACGCGGGCCAGTCGTATCGCGCGTTTGACGTTTACAACTTGGGCCGTTACGAGCGGCAGTGGTGGCAGAAGGACCGGCTCCGGGGCGCGGAGGATGAGCATCGCCGCGTGGTGCTGGAGTTTTTCAAGGCGGAGGTTTTGGCCGGCGCCCCCTCCCCGCTGTTACACGGTCGCAAGGGCGGCGCGTTCTGTCACGTGGACGGCATTGATGGTCTGTTCACCCGCGTCGAAGCCACGGCGGTGGCGCAAGCCGTCGCACAGGCCAGCGGCCGCGAGGTCTTCTGTCTGGCGTGGGAATTTGAGATGGAGTTGCGGCAGCATTGCCTCGCGTTGGAAGCCGAGCTGGGCGTGAAGCTGAAGCTCATTCCCATCCCGCGCGAAATCATGGAGAAAAATCGCACCAGCCCGCCGCCGTTTCTGGAAATGGCGGTGCTGGAAGCGGAGGTGGTCACTAAAAGGGAAAAGGGCAAAACTCTCGTGGACGTAAAACTCGGCAAGTTCCTACCCTCCCTGGCCGAGGTGCCGAGCAAGGAACTGGAGGCTTTGAAAGAACGCGCCATCAAGAGCGGCTTCGACTTCATTGATTTTTGGGCGGTGGATTTTGACTGGCATCCCGACCAACCCTTCAACCATCACTGGCAGGATTACCGCACGCGCAAGGATCGTTCGTTAAAAACCGTGAGCGATGCCGGGCACGTCTATGGCAAACCCGGCCAGCACACGATCTGCGTGAAGGTGGTGGATATATTCGGCTGTGACACCAGCATCACGGTGGAGGTCACGGTATGAGCATGGGGAGCGAAAAGCGGCAGGGGACTGTCGCAGTCCAAGACGCTACCGTGTTGATAGGCGCGCCGGAAGATGCGCCAGCTTGTGGAGTGCGCCAGTCCTCTGGCGCTTTGGGAATAGAGCAGCTCTTGCCAACCAGTGCCGCTGGTTATCCCACTGCCTCTGCTGGAAAGCGGCAGAAGACTGCCGCAGTCCAAGACGCTGCCGCGACCAAGGGAGCGCCGGCAGGGGCGCCAGTTTGTGGAGGGCGACCGTCCTCTGGCGCTTTCCTTCCGGGGCATTTACCACTCGGGCGCAACCTCGAAGTCGTCGCTCACTTGAAGCTTATCCACCTTGAACCGGTAGATGGATTCCACCATCGCGGGCGAAGCCTCGCGCTCAAACCACCCTGCCGAGCCCCACGGGTATTGATTCGCCACGGGCACCAGACCGTGCTTCACCGGATTCTGATGCACATAATTCAATCGCGCGAAGTAAGATTTTTGATAAGTCAGGCGGGTTTCCCAAAAGTTAAACCACACTGGTCGTTCGGGGGTCTGGTCGAGTTTGTTGATCCAACCGGCGGTTTTGACGTGCAGCACGCTCAACATGTCGGAGAGGTTCGAGGCTTCCGGCGTGTTGGCCGGCGAGTGCGCGACGAAGTGGTAATGATTCGAAAAGACGGCCCACGCCTCGAATACCCAACCAAAGTCTCGTGCGACCGTGAGCAATCCGCGCTGCAGAACACGCAAACGCTCCCGGCCCTGGAAATGATGCGCGCGGTGAAGCGTGCTGGCAGTCACGAAATAAGTTCCGCGCACGCTGAGTTGATGCGTGGGCGCGTGGGGCCAAGGAGGTTTTGGCTCAGGCATGGCTGGAAGACTAACGGTTGGGCGGGCGGGCGGCGAGGCCCAATGCAAAAGCGGCAGAGGGCTGCCGCAGTCCAAGACGCTCCCGCGTCAAAGGGCGCACCGGAAAGGGCGCCAGCTTGTGGAGTGCGCCAGTCCTCTGGCGCTTTCGACGTAAAGCTGACCAAGTTCCTGCCCTCCCTGGCCGAGGTGCCGAGCAAGGAACTGGAGGCTTTGAAAGAACGCGCCATCAAGAGCGGCTTCGACTTCATTGATTTTTGGGCGGTGGATTTTGACTGGCATCCCGACCAACCCTTCAACCATCACTGGCAGGATTACCGCACGCGCAAGGATCGTTCGTTAAAAACCGTGAGCGATGCCGGGCACGTCTATGGCAAACCCGGCAAACACTCGATCTGCGTGAAGGTGGTGGATATATTCGGCTGTGACACCAGCATCACGGTGGAGGTTACGGTATGAGCGCCGTTTCAGCGGTGGGAAACAAATTCCGCGGCGGTCATCCCAATATCCCGGGCGATCTGGCGGAGCAAAGGCGGGGCGATATCGCGGCTTCGGTGCATGGGAACGGTGGTGCCCCGGCCATCAGCGTGCCGGTATTGCACATGCGAACCGCGCTGCCGCACAATCGCAAAACCGAGACGTTCCAAGATACGGCCGACCTCGGAAGGTTTAAGAACGGGGAGCGAACCCATGATCAGGCAACCGCGACGTTTTGCGTGCCAAGGAATTCCGCCTCGAGTTTGGGTTCGCCGTCTTCCAGCAGCATGGCAATGACTTCGCGAAGGTTGGCGTTCAGCTCATCCAGTGTTTCCGCCTGCGAATGTGCGCCGGGAAAACCGGGCACATATCCGACGAGCAGCCCTGTCACCGGGTCGCGTTCCACAACTGCCGTGAACGTTTTCATGTTTCCATTGTTTCACACCCCGATCATTAGTCAACCCGTTCCCAGCCATGCCTGAAAACCCAACCATCAAACCCGAGGCGCTCGAACCGTTGTTCGCGGCGTGGGAAGAACCGGAGCAGCATCGCGTCAAACGCGCTGATGGCGAGGGCGCGACGGTGCGGAAAGGCCGGCGGCCTTCCAGCATCACCATCGCCCAGAACCTCCGTGCCGCCGTGCGGGAATGGCGGGATAATTTCTATTTCGGCGCCAGCGAAACAACGCGTTATCTGTTGAATCATTGGTTTGGCCGGGTGCACGACCGGCGCGAGTTCGGTGGGCCGGAGGAGTTTCGTTATTACTTCTGTCAGCGGGAGGCAATGGAGACGTTCATTTATCTGAAAGAAGTGCGGCAATTGGAACGGTTGTCCCAAGTGGTGGCGGAGTTCGGCGGGGCGAACGCGGAGATTGCGGCCTTGGGCATCACCGAGGGTGAAGATGCATGGAGCCGTTACGCCTTCAAGATGGCGACCGGCTCGGGCAAGACCAAGGTGATGAGCCTGGCAATGGTGTGGAGCTATTTCCATGCGCTGCGGGAGAGCGAGTCGCGGATGGCAAAGCACTTCGTGGTGGTGGCGCCGAATCTGACGGTGTTTGAGCGGTTGAAGGAGGATTTCAAACCCGAAGGCGGCGGGCCGGACATTTTCGACAAAGATCCGCTCATCCCGACCGAATGGCGCGGTGATTGGAATTTATCCGTGGTGTTACAGGACGAAGCCAGCGGCGCGGCGACGGGCGGCGTGCTTTACCTGACGAACATCCATCGGCTGTTCGACAACACGCGCCGCAAGAAAGAGGCGGAGACTTACGATTGGGTTGGTCCAGCGGTGTCGAAGGCCAAGGCACTGGATACCGGCGCAGCATTACGTGATCGCATTACCAGCCATCCGCGTCTCCTGCTGATGAACGACGAGGCGCATCATGTGTGGGATGCGGACTCGGCATGGAACGAGGCGATTGCGTGGCTGCACGACACCAACCGCAAGCGCGGCGGCGACGGTCTGGTGGGCCAGTTGGATTTCTCGGCCACGCCGAAGGATGACAAGGCGAATTACTTCAAGCATATCATCTGTGACACCCCGTTGGGTGAGGCGGTGGATGCGGGCATCGTCAAGACGCCGATCATCGGTCGGGCGGGGCGACTGGTGGAGCAGGCAGCGGACAACGCCGCCTATAAATACGAGCTGCACCTCAAGCTCGGCTACGAGCGTTGGCGGCGCAGCTGGCAGGAATGGAAGCGCAGCGGGAGGAAGCCGTTGCTGTTCGTCATGTGCGAGGACACCAAGGCGGCGGATGAAATTACCGCGCGATTGAATGGCGACGAAGTATTCAAGGAACTCAACGGGCGAACCATCAACCTGCACACCAACCTCAAGGGCAAGATCAAGAAAGTGGGCGGGCGGGAAGTTTTTGTTGAAAACGAGAAGGACATCAGTGACGAGGATTTGAAGGCGTTGCGGAAGTTGAGCCGCGAACTGGATTCCGGGGCGAGTCCCTACTTCTGCATCGTGTCGGTCTTGATGCTGCGCGAGGGCTGGGACGTCAAAAACGTGACGACCATCGTTCCCCTGCGGCCTTACAGTGCCAAGGCCGGGATCCTGCCGGAGCAGACGCTGGGGCGCGGTTTGCGCCGCATGACGCCACCCGGTCAGGCGAATGAAATCGTCGCGGTGGTGGAGCATGAGGCGTTTGCGCGGTTATATCGGGAGGAATTGGCTGAGGAAGGTCTGCCAATTGAGATCGTGGAAGTGGATCATGTGCCGACGACCACCGTCTCCATTTTTCCCGATCCGGCAAAGGACCAAAAGACGTTGGAGATTTTGATTCCACGACTGACCGCCGCCGCGCAAACTCGCGCAACGCTGGGGCCCATTAGCGAAGCCGAAGTGCGGGCGGGGTTCGCGAAATACCCGCCGCTGCCCATCGGCTCGCGGGGACCGGACGAAGTCCCTTATGAAGGACGGCATCTGATCACCGGCGAAGTTGTGGAACGGATGAAAGTCAACCTGGCGTTGCTCGATTCCGGAATAGGCGCGCTGTCCTTTTACGTCCAGGAATTGGAATACATCGCCAAAGTCAAAAACACCCACACGGTTCTTGCGCCCTTGTTGCAGATCTTCTTCGAGCAAATTTTATTCGGGCCGGAACATTCTATTTTTGATCCGGCGCTGGTTGCCCGGCTTTCAGATAGTGACGTCCGCGAGCATGTGCGGGCGGTGTTCGTGCCGTTGATTCGCGCCAAAACTTTGCAAAAGCAAATTCGTACGCCCGAAGCTACACCGGTGGCCGTTTCCAGTTGGCGCCCGTTTCAAGTCACGGCCAGCGAACGGCGGCCCGTGCTCCAGTCGGAGCGGACCTTGTTCAATCTGGTGCCGTGCAACCGTTCGCTGGAACAGGCGCTGGTCGAGTTTATGGGAAAGGCGGCGGATGTGTCGGCCTTCGCCAAGAACGCCGGGCCGCAGGCGCTGCGGATTGATTATCTGGCGGAAGGACAACGGCTGGCGTTTTATACGCCGGACTTTTTCGTGCGGAGCGGCGGCACAATGTTCCTCGTCGAAACCAAGGGACAGGTGGATCGTGAAGTCCCGGCCAAAGCCAAAGCCGCGGTGGAATGGTGCAAGTCCGCTTCCGGCAAGGCGACGAAGTGGGAATATGTGTTCGTGCCCGAGGGTGTCTTCCAGCGTTTCCACGGCACAACCTTCGGGGAAATGGCGCGAACTTGCGCGCCGTCGTTGCGGGATTTGCTGGACCAGCCGGCTTACATCGAGGAGCTGCCGTTGTTTATCACGACAGGGGTCGCGCCGCTTGACAGCCGCGTGAGCGAGGCCAAGGCGGAGGCGATTGTGCCGCAGCGAATTCTGGCCGGATTGCCGGAACGCTTGCGCAAGGCGGTGGAAGAGGCGGTTTCGCTCTACCTGTTTTTCGAGAAGAAGCCGGGCGTAAATTTTGCCCCGGTTTTCACGGCTTTGCTTGGGGTGCTGGATGAGGCCGCCCGGGGATTGCTGCTCCAGAAGCTGCAAGACCGCGTCCCCACCACTGCGCGCGACCAAGCCAAATGGTTTGAGCCGTATCTGGAAAAAGTGGATTCCCGGATGCACCGACACTACACGGAACTGGCGCGTAATCTTCGGAAGACGCTGGTCTATCAAACCGGGGTCTCCCCACTCGGGCTGCTACGGAATTGTTATGACTACGCCTTGAACGACAGCACCGTCCTGACCGGGGTCTTTGATGCGGTGCGGGTTGAGTTTCGCCAACCCGGCGCGCGATCCGTTTTCGAGGCGGTTAGGTCGGTCAACGAATTCCACAACACTCGCGTTGCCCATCAAGAAAAACCGCTGACCGATGCGGTAGAAGCGAAGGCGCAACTGCAGACGTGGGTGGAGGCGTTGACCAAGTTATGGATTGAGCACAGTGACGCCCACTACGCCAAGCGGTGTTCCGTCTCCGTTGAAAGCATCACACCGAAAGAACACGCAGCCAACACGTTTGAGATCGTCATTGCTGGACGGTTGGTGGACATCAACCTCGGGCCGCCCGGGAAACTGCCCACTGAATTCGCCAAACGCATCGGCGATGAGATTGTCAGGCAGGTGAAACCCGTAGTGGATTTCCGCTTTGGCGCTAACCGGTTTACGGTAGCATGCCTGGATTTACGAGCTGGTTCGCTTGACTATACGGTTATCGCTACGGTTGTAGGAACGACTTACCTATTTGTGAAAGACTATGACAAGCTACGGGCAAATGCGCCGGTTTTGGCTGCCGACATCAAACGGGTTTCCGGTCGAATCAAGCGCGCGGTGGACGGGCTTCTTGACGACTCGGTGAACTCTGGGCATAAGCAAAGCGCGGTGACTCCGGAGGATCGCCCCGCCAAAGGTAGTGGTTAAATGGTGTCCGGGGGTCCGGGTGTCCGGGTCCCGCGCCGGTCCGGCTTGTATTCGGACGGGTTTTGGCTTAAAGGAAAGTCATGAATCGCCGCCAATTCCTCAAGCTCGGGGCCGCCGCAACCACGACGCTCGCCGCCGCCCGTTTCGTCCCCACCACGTTCGCCGCCGACAAACCCAAACGCGTCGCGCTCATCGGTTCGGGTTGGTATGGCAAATGTGATTTGTTCCGTCTGCTCCAAGTCGCGCCGGTGGAGGTGGTGGCGTTATGCGATGCCGACGCCCAACTGTTGACGGAAGCGGCGGACTTGGTGGCGGCACGCCAGACCTCGAAACAACGGCCCCGCACCTACAAGGATTATCGGTCACTGCTCCAGGAACAGTCGCCCGAGCTGGTGCTCATCGCCACGCCCGATCATTGGCACGCGCTGCCGATGATTGCGGCCTGTCAGGCCGGCGCGGATGTGTATGTGCAAAAACCGATCGGCGTGGATGTGGTCGAATGTCAGGCAATGCTGGCGGCGGCGCGCAAACACCGGCGCGTGGTGCAGGTGGGCACGCAGCGCCGCAGCACGCCGCATCTCATCGAGGCCCGCGACCAAATCGTCCGCGAGGGCAAACTCGGGCGCGTCGGCGCCGTGGAGATTTATTGTTACTACCACATGCGCAACCAATCCGTGCCGCCGGACACCGATCCCCCGGCGCATCTGGATTATGATCTGTGGACCGGCCCGGCGCCGCTGCGGCCCTACAACCGGCTGGTGCATCCGCGCGGCTGGCGCGGCTTCATGGAATACGGCAACGGCATCGTCGGCGACATGGCGATTCACATGTTCGACATGGTGCGCTGGATGCTGGACCTCGGCTGGCCAAAGAGGATCAGTTCCACCGGCGGCATTCTCGTGCAAAAGAACAAGAAGGTGAACATCAGCGACACGCAGACGGCGACGTTTGATTACGGGGATTTACAGGTGATCTGGCAGCACCGCACCTACGGCGCGATGCCGGATCCCCAGTATCCGTGGGGCGCGACGATTTACGGCGACAAAGGCACGCTCAAGGCCGGCTTGATGAGTTATGATTTCATCCCGCAAGGCTCGGGCGAGGCGATCCACCGGGAGTGTGTCTATGAACTGGAGGCCTATCCGGAGGACAAGACCGAGAAGGATTTGGAGAAGCACGTCGCGCCGGCCATCCGCGGGCACATGCGGGATTTCGTGGCGTGCATCGAGTCCCGGGCCAAACCGGTGGCGGACATCGAACAGGGCTGCATCTCCAGCGCGTGCTGCATCCTGGCGAATGTGGCGTTGCAAGTCGGGCGGACGCTGGCGTGGGACGCGGCGGCGGGCCGGGTGACGGGCGACGACGAGGCCAATCAGTTGTTGCGCCGGCCTTATCGTGCGCCGTGGGTGCATCCGGACCCAGCGCGCGTGTAACTCAAACCGTTCTACGCCTCCCAAGCCAATCCGTGCGCGGCGATGCGGAGACCGCCGGCATCGGGCGCCACCACGAGCGTGCGCAATCCGGGCCGCAGCCGGGCAATGGTCGCGTGGCCGTCGAGTCCGCTGGTAATCAGGGCGGTGGATAACGCATCACTTTCCGTCGCCGAAGTCGAGACCACGGCAGCCAGCACGGCGGCCCGGGTCGGCCAGCCGGTGCGCGGATCAATCTCGTGCCCGAAAATCTTCCCGCCCGCGGCAAAGCATTTCCCCCACACGGCGGAAACGGACATCGCCTCGTCCTTTAACGCCACGGTCGCCAGCCGGGTCTCGGATTTGGCGCGGCCATCCCGCGTAGGCCGGTCAATGACCACCTGCCAGCCGGCGGCGTCCGGCGGCGCGCCCATGGCGCCGGCGGTGCTCGTGCCGCCGTGGATGAGGGCGCGGGTCACCCCCGCCTCGCGCAATAGACCCATCGCCTGTTCCACGGCGTAACCCTTGCCGATCGCTCCGAGGTCGAGCATCACGCCCGGACGCGCGAAACGGACGGTAAAATCCCGGGCTTCCAGTTCCACGTGGTGCATGCCCACGCATTCGCGGGCGGCGGCGATGGCTTCCGGCGAGGGCAATGCACCGTGCGCGCCCAGAAAATCCCAGCAACGCATGAGCGGGGCGATGGTGATGTCAAAAGCGCCCTCCGTCTCAGCCGAGAGCCGGCGGGCGTGGTCGAGCAGGTAGAACACTTCCGGCGTGACCCGCACCGGTTCGCGGGCCGCCCGCGCGTTGACGCGGGCAATTTCACTGTCCGGACGGAAGAGGCTGAGGCGGGCTTCGAGGCGCTGGATTTCAGCGAGCGCCTCCTCGCCGGCCGCGCGCAGTGCCACCGGATTTTCGCCGGGCAACACGATTTCAAATCGGGTGGCCATGGCGTGCAGGGCGACGGCAACAGTTTGCATGGGAAAAACAAAACCGGGTTTCACCGGCCCTGGCCCGTGAAACCCGGTGTGACGTCCGAAAACACTCAGGACAATTCCGTCCAGCCGTAGGTGGGCAGCTTGACTTCGCGGCCGTCCCC
>Ga0255341_1005770_pt1 | contig 12021 bp, 8 predicted proteins | sample wastewater_treat_8_FD_192418 | JGI IMG/M metagenome (GOLD analysis project Ga0255341, IMG submission 192418) | Wastewater microbial communities from Lulu Island WWTP, Vancouver, Canada - plant12 | ecosystem: Engineered > WWTP > Wastewater > Unclassified | place: Canada: Vancouver, British... | reverse complement strand
TTCTGAGCGGTAATGTTGACCCACGTAAGCGCGAAGAATGGATTGCCAAACGTGTGAGTACCATCGATGTTTTGATCTGTAACCCCCGGCTTGTGGAAACAGGCCTCGACCTCGTGCAATTCTCAACCGTGGTGTTCTTTGAGATCGAATACTCACTCTATACGTTGTGGCAAAGCGTGCGACGTGTATGGCGTTTGGGACAAACACAGCCGGTCAAAGCGATTTTCTCGGTGTACTCGTCAGCTATGGAAGCAACAGCGTTGGCTTTGATGGGAAAAAAGATGAAGGCCGCACAGCTCGTTTACGGGGATGAGGTCGGAGGTGCGATTGTTCCAGAGGAGGAAGGCGACTTTCTCACTCAGCTCGCTCGCGATGTACTAGAGGGCGCGCAACTCTCTGACCTACAGACCTTGTTTGCTGATGATCTGCAAGTCAGTCACAATCCGATGGGCAGCCTGACGACCCCGAGCGCAGTGATCATTCCTGGACCGAAAGTGATGACCTGGGATGATTGGGTGAGCCAGAAGACGATTGTGGTCAGGCGGACAAGAAGAAAGGAGGTAGTACCGGAGGGACAGATGGGATTTGGAATTTAGTTTTGAGAGGCTCTGTGAAAAATCAGAGCCTCTTTTATTCAACAATTATGGCTATTCAGCCAATAAGTATCTTAATGCTCTTTATCTTTTGGAGGATTAGGATCATTACCTGGCGGAATAGTGTCTTTGCTACGGATTTTCCCGTCCATCCCTTTAATGGTTAATTCGCCCCCGCCAGAATTTTGGAGCATTGTTTTTGCTTCGTCAGCAGCTTCTTTTTGTGTGTCGTGGACACCTGATGCGCGTGAGGCATCATTCCTTTTGTTCTCCCATTTGCCATCTGGCCTTCTCGATACAATACGATCCCTACCCTTTGACATTCATGCTCCTTAGGCTAATTCATTGGTAATTAATTTCATAGGTTGAAGTAATTATCTTCTTTGATATTTGAATAGCACGTTCTACCTCCTGAGCCGTTACTCGGATTTCACGACCTTCAACTTCACCTGAGCGCACTCGTTCAAGATACTTTTTATCAACAACACCCAAATTATGTGTTATTGGATGCCTCTTTTCGAAAATTTTATTTAAGGTTTCGACCTCGTCTTGTGTGACATTATGAAACAATTCCAATCCAGTCTGTGTGCGGAACGTTTCTCCGGCGGAATTAACATTCTGATAAGAATTCCTGATTTTTTCGAGACGCTTGATTATCTCGTTAGGTGAAATACCTATATTAGCTAAATGTTTTTTGGTTATTATTTTTAGCACGGCCTCAAAAACTGAAACTGTATCCTCTAGTCCATTTTCAATATCTCTACCTGCAACCCTGGCGCCTAACTCCTCGCACCTTTTATCTAGTACACTAAGGACTTTTTGAATGACTTCAAACTCAGTATCGACATGACAAATAAAAATATCTTTTCCACAATCTGGGCACCAGGTTGCTAAGCCAAAGACAGCATGTTCAAGCCCACAATTTGGACAAATAATATCGCGTCGAAGCTCTTCTTCTAGCGGTCGTGGTACATAGTCAGGCATACTTGGTTTATAAGACATTTCCATCTTAAACATGCCAGAGCCAAATGTCTTTTTGTGAGAACTTCCTAATCCAAGAGCTTTTTGAATTGACTTTTCGATGCCTTTGACAACCTCATTTTTGAGGGCACCTAAAGCATAATCAATTTGAGCTTTGGTTGTAAAATCACTTGGTTCACCCTCTTGCCGACAATATGGGCAATAAGCAAGTGTTTGCCCTTCCGTTATTCCGGTACCTAACTTCACCTTGAAGTAACCAGGTGAGCACTCAGAATTAGGGCATTCTCGCCCAACTAACCCATCTTCAGTTGGAATTGGAATATGCATTTCGTATTGGTCAGGGCCGATTTTACGGGTTCCAAATATTCCATTATCATTGAAAATTGAATTAGACATATTGTTGGTTGCCTTTTGATTATTTCCACCTACAAGGTTACTCAAAAGAAGGGCATCGAGGTTATAAAGGTGCTTAAGTAATATATACTTCCCGCCCTTGCTGTTTTCTAAAGAACATTTCTTCATTATCAATCGATAAGCCGATTATCATAATGAGTAACCCCTCTAAAGGTTCCTATTAACAATTATTGGGATCTGGAAGGCATTTCACTCCAAGTCCGGCCTTCAAGAAGTCTCCCATTTTTCTTTTTATTAGTTCCTCCCCATTGCTTAAAGAAAAAAGATACATTTTGGGAAATACATGAATCCCTAATTTGGAGAGCCCAAACTTCTTCCATTTTTCTCGATTTCGGGCCAGATTCACCTCCCACAATAACCCAATCGATTCCATTTAAATCTAGAGATGGAATTGGTCCAAGAAGAGGCTCTAAGGATAAAAACTTCCTTTTTGAGCGCGTTAATCTTAATTCGTTTATTCGGAAAACATAATCTTGATTCTCAACGCTTACCCCCATCCATACATTTGAAGGCCAATCTATAACCTTGTCAAGTTCTAACATTCGATTCGAGCGTTTAGTTAATACCTGAAATGTATGCCAGGATGCTTGCCTCATAACATCAAATACTCTTTGAATAAAAACAATAGGAACTTCTTCATGAAATAAGTCACTCATAGAATTTACAAACACATATTGTGGGGTTTTCCAAGTTAGCGGGAGATTCAAGGAATTTTCATGAAGGGTTAGTTCAAAACCGTTAGTATAGTTTGGATTACCCATTGCTTGCAATCGCTGTGACATACGTTCTGCATAACAATACTTACAGCCTGGACTTATCTTAGTACAGCCTGTTAATGGATTCCAGGAGGAATCTGTCCATTCGATCTTCGATGACGTCATTATTTAAACCTCCAAAACTCAATAATTACATTATAGCACAAATGTTCTTTTATAAGAGGTAGGTCAGAAAGAAACGATGACATCATTTGGGAAAGTATGGATGACCCTTTTTGCGCCATTTTGCTTGCAAGGTTCGACGCAAATCCTATCTTGTTCTTCTAAAGAGCATAAGGCTTTTTTCATGTGGGATGTTGTGAAGGGAGTTTCATCTTCGACATACGTCTTGATGGTGAAAACTACTACTTTTTTCTTTGAAAACCTGCACGCCAATTGTTCTGCTAGGTCCTTAGAAGGATCGTCCTCAAAAAGAACCAGTTGATGAGGATTGGTTGCGTCAGAAAATTTATAACCAGATGCATGATCAACCTTCCAAAATGCCTCTTTCATCTTAACATGACCAAGACGATTGTTCGTTGCAAAAAATAAATAATAGATGGGCCGATTATTTTCATCTCGCATTTCAAAGAAACGGACGTATTTTGCATTTTTTGCAAGCTGTTCCTGATAAAGCTGCTTTAATTGAACAATCCGATCACCACTACTATTAATAATCTGTAATACATCTATGGTTCCAAATAATTCAATTATGTGATGAGTAATTTGGGGATTCGGGTGCTCAAGGAATCGATTTATCGAATCAGCCATTATGTTGATGAATATTTCTGTTTTACTGTTTTGCAATAACCTCTGGACTAATTTATATGGTGCTCCTTTAAAACCAAATGGATCGATGAATGCAAATGTGGGTGCTAATTTGGCTCCCTTTGCTTCTAGGCTATCTAAAATATCATTCAAAGTATTTTCAAATTGATTGAAGAAAGTAGAAACGTGAAAGTTATGTGGAATGTATAATAACTGAATTTCATCCTCAAGATGCAAAACACGGTCTTGTTTTTCATCAATGAAAATAAAACTAGCCTCCCCAATTCTTTGGTGTGAATTGTGTTCTAAAGCTATCTTTAGGGCAATTATCGGTGATCCATCTTCACCTTTTTTATAGCGACCTGGACCACAAAATCCATCTAAATAAATAATCCGTCGATTTGTTTGGCCCATTATTCCGAACCAAGCTCCAAGATAGCGACGTAAAATCTCGTGTTTTGCTATTGTGTGAGGTTCTATTTCCCAAAGAGTATCGACAGGAACTGGCATGAGTCGGCTTCTCCTTAATAAGCATTGACGATTATTTACATAAAGTATATAAAATCGTGGAATATTTCATTTATTATCGCTATTAATTCTGTCAGGCGACAATTTGACTGTGAACCATTGTTCTGGCCTTAATCCGCGTAAGTATTTATCTATCTGATCGATTACCTGGTGTTCTGCTGCATAACGGATATGCACTTCAAGGCGCATCTTTTTAAACATTGCTGGTTCAGACCAGGAAGCTAAAATTAATGGCAAAGGCGGATTCCAACCTAACCCGACTTGTTGTTTATCAGGGAGCATCTCCCATAGTTCTTGCCATTCTTGAGGATTGGGACATATTCGTCCTTTCTGGCAAACATAATCAAGCAAGAGAATCAATTTCTCATCAGACATGTGCCTCCAAAAACAAGCAGTCTATCGGAATAAACCCAACTCTTTCAAGGTCACTATTCTTCTTTCCCAAAAAATTACTGACAAGAATTGCTTATGTTCTTGAAAATTAGACATGAAATCCATTGATAAATGACCGGAAGGCTTTTTCCATTCTTATCATCGACTCTATCAGTTGTTCTTGTAATTCATCCCAATACTCTTGGTCTTTAAGACCATAACTTGAAATCACAAAACGAATGCGACTTGCACGCTTCTCTGGCAGTAATTGCCAATCTAATGGACCACCAAAGAGCTCTTCAATTTCCACTTTATGCTGCAGGAAGGCGTTAAACACCATCTTGTTCCATTCTGCTTCCCCTCGATCTATATAGAGCTCGACCTGGGCGTCATCCATTCGCACAACGTAATTAAATCCAAGTCCACTTTTCCCGGCACCGGCGCTGACCCAATTTTCAATTCCTGGTGAGACTTTGGCATGAAGTCTTGTCTTTGTTTTTGCTTTTTCAAGCAGCTCACCCCAGAATTTTAGGCGGAGAACATGCCGCTCTGCTAAATCTCCATCCTTTTGACCCTGCTGTGACTTTTTTTTATGTCCTTGCACAGTTGACTTGCCGTTATATCCTTTGATAAAAGAAAACATCTTATAAACTGTGCAAAATGTATCAAGCTTTTCTTTACAGACAATCCCATCAAGATCTGGCCAATAGGATGGCTCTTTATTGTCTTGCTCTTTAAATTGAATAATCTTAAGCTGGAGGCCATCCGTTAATATCCCCCATTCAACCTGATGGAATTTTGCAGCATAAAACAGATAGGAATCCCATTTTAACCCGGGGGTAATTTCATCAAAATTTTCACCTGGCTTTACGTAACAAACGATTGCTTTAGGAGTGTGGTTTGCTCCCATGAGATTTAAAGTCATGGTCCTTTGGTTTTTTTCATCCGTAGAAAAACCCAGGACATGGAAAAACTCATCCACATATTCTTTCCAGGTCGACGAATCTGGATGTTGGTAATCTCGATATTGTTTTATTGTGGTTAGAATATTGGCAATTTCCTCGAATGACTCAGGGGGTAGAAAGTTTTGAGGAACAGTATCTTTTTGTTTTGGAGCGCGATGAACGGGTTGCGAGGATACGACATGATTTCGAAGCGACCAAACTCCTTTATCTACTTTTCGAAACAGGTCATTTCCCTGGAATTTTTGAGTATCAGAAGAGCGTTGATAAATTGTGTCCTGAATAATGTGTTGCCACATTTTCGGCATCGGTCCTTGCCGAATCCGCTTTACTTCGTCATAGATCTGGGTAAGGGTAGCCTGACCACCCAGATTCGTAATAGCCCTAACAATATCTTCGACCCAAGTCGTCTTTCCTTCACTGATTTCCTCGTTATTTGGAAAGGAAGGATGCTTCGGGCTTAATATCTCTTGGTTCCCTTGTACCCTTAAAGCCCAAACACCATTCGAAACCTTTCGAAAAAGATCTTTCTCTTTGAAGCTCTTCGAATCCGATGAATTTCGGAAAATTCTTTCCCTAATAGTATTTTCATAAGTGGAATTTAATGGTTTCTTTCGTAGTCTTTGAATTTCAGCGGCTATCTCCGAAAAACTGCCTTGCCCGCCCAAATTTTCCAATGCCTGAACAATATCATCGACCCATGTTGCCATGTACTCACCCCTTTGCTTGTTGGAAGATAATATCTGTCTCCCGACATTTTCGTTTTGTCTGATCGATTTCGCTCAACTCGTACTTCGAATCAGGCTTTTGATAAATATCTAAACCGCGTCCTGGATAAATACACCAACCATTATCCATTCGTATGCTTCTATCGTGGATAACCGGATCGAATTCGAAGGTAAAAATTATCCCATGTTGCGCAAGGCTGGCGCTGATCTCTTTGAGCTTTTGCTCTTGGATTTTCTCTTGATAAGCATCTTCCGCAGAAGTTGTAAGCTTTAATTCCACCTGACCGGCTGATGTATCAATAATCCCGGCAAAAACGATAAAATTTCTGATCTGGTATTCTAAGCGGACGTAAGGATCAATCACAAAAATCTTCGTTGCACCCTTGAGATAAGGTCCGAACAGATTATTGTAACTATAACCAGTTTCACCTTCTCGAATATGGATAGTCTTCGCGTAAAGTTCAGCATGTTTATCCTTGTCATCTGAAGGCTCATCAACAGCCCCAAAGTAGCGAAGCACTTCTGCTTCTTCTTCATCCTTAACAGGAATGGGATCAGCTTCGAGGTGGGCTACTGGGCTAACTGGAATCGAATTGGGATCGGAATAGCTAACAAGCCTGTGTCCTCGTTGAAAATCATCTGGAATTTTCGAGGTGAACGTCACGGGGATGTATTCCCGGTCCAGTTTGCATAATTCGTCTCTAACTCTTTGACGTAATTCCAAAGCTGGATTTGCACAATAGCGGTAGAACTCTTCTTCAGAAGGATCTTGATCCGGGTATAGAATTTTCAATAATCCAGTCGCTCCTGCTTCGACCGCCTTGCTGTCACGCATATCATCACAGTTCTGCAGCTCCATATTTGTTTTGACGTAATCACGATAACTAATATCACTGCGCAAGGAGTGCAAGATTTCGCCAAAAATATCTCCTTTGAGACCAATCGTTTTGGAAGGAGTATCCTTGCTGATCCTTGGTAAATCCCATCCTGGAAGCAGTCCTGAGAACCTGTCAATAAAGGCAGTTTCGCGCAGGAAATTCGGGAAGACACGAAACAAACCCACCTGCTCATTCAATGGTCTTTTGTTTTGGTCAAGATCGATGTTCGCCAACATAACCAGGCCGGCTTCTGCATTGATGGAACTTGCACTCCCACGAGCGAAACGGCCGGCCTCAAGATAAGATTTAAGAAGTGCGGTAAGTTCACCGGAGGTATCTGCTTTGACTTTTTGAGCTTCATCGATCACAACGCTGTCATATCGGGTGATTAATCCAGGAGTCTTCCGCGAATCATTAAAGAACAATACGGCAGGTGAAATTGCTCCTGAGCGCACGGCAACATAACGGGACATGTTTTCAAAGACGAAACTCTTCCCCGTTCCTTTTGGTGCCAGTTCCACCAGGTTGTAACGCGGCTCAACCATTGGGATAAGGCGGCAAACCAGTAAGATTTTTTGCCTATCACTATAGAGCTTGTAATTAAAGCCCATCGATGAGATTAGAAAATCAATCCATTCCTGTGTGCTAAAGCTCTTTCGACATTCGCGGAAATACTCCAGATCCATGTTCGCCAGTTGAAAAGGACGGAATTCACGCATCCATATTTGTCCGCGCGGATTATCGTCATTTTTTGGAACATAGTAAAGCTTCCCTACTCCCCACAAACCGCTGCTTAATAGCATTTCGTTGTCTTGTACAATTTGAGGTATGGCAAAAGCGGCATTCTCATCTAAGAATGGGATATTGAGGTATCGGTCACCCTTTTCCAAATTAACGTATACCGAAAAATTATCCAGAAATTGGACTTCCATTTGCTCGAAAAGCTGGTTCTTGATTGTTTCTTTTTGACTTTTATCGGGCACATATTTCTGAACAAAACCGGCGATTTTCTGGCGCGCCATTTCCGTTAATTCAGTACTATCGTCCAAGTAATGCGAGATGATCCATTCCCGAACATACGTAGGGATAGCTCGGCTACCAAAACCGGCTTTATGCACAAAAGATTTGTTTATCACAATTTCACTAAAAACATCTAATGCCTTTTGTTCAAATGTTTCCATCTCTCACTCCTTGGACAAGTTCTTCACCTATTGCTGGGGAAGGCTTGATGTCAATCGTCAAATACGCTTGTACTTTTCTCTTCAACCATCTTTTTCATGGTGATCTTGGGGAACACATCAAAGGTGTGCTGCTCACCGTGTGCGTGGTACCGGATACGAATATGCAGGCTGCTCTGCTCTTCAAGGATACTGGTCACTTTAAAACGCGCTTTGAGCTGGATAACCATATTCTTCTTGCCATTCAATATAGCAATCCGGACGGGTTCGCTTTCCACATTTCCATTCAATAGGCTAACCTGAATTTGCTCAACAGCAGAATCATTGGGGTTGCCGATTTCCAGTTCGACCGTTTCCATGCGGTAACGGAATTCATTCTTCTTGAGAAGAACCGTTAAGTCCTGGGTTGCGATGGTGGCTGGTTCAAAAACCAGATATGGAACAATGATTTCTTCTGGAAGCAGGCCACCGTGAACGTAAAAATCTTTATCGGTGGGTAGAAATCGGTTACCACGCCTGGCGCACAACACATTTTCAGGGTTCATAAAATCATTGGCAGGCAGGAAAAAGCAATCCAGTTTCAAGTTTTCTGCCAGACCGGAAAAGCGTTCACTGCTTACGGTCACATATCGATGAGAACGGGCCTCGAATCCATTCGTTTTAAAGAAAGCCGGATCCAGGTCATTTTGAATATTAGTAGGAATACGGGTAGAGCCGTGATCTGAGACGACATGAATGCGAATGTTTTCCTGCAAACCATGTTTTTCAATAAACGAGATCGTATTCTCAACCAGTTTTTCCAACAAGTGATAAATATGATCCCGGTGAGACATGCCAATTTCATCTGCGGATTTGTGTAAGGCTTTATCTATTGCCAGGTAATTAACCACATAGGAAACTGCGTCGATAGTTTCAATCGCGCTCAAGCTGCCGATATCGCTGATGTAGCGAAAAGCATTATCTTTGAAATAAGGCACCCATCCCTTTTCGATCATGCCTTTGTAGGTCTTATCATCAATCGCCTGATACCCCACCGCTCCAGCCAGCAAACATTTTTTAGAAATTTCTGTTTCGCTAGGGAGCATCGCAAGGTAAGGCTCAGCGCCGGCTAGGAAGTAGCCACGTTCCTGAAAAATATCACGCAGCATTTCGGAGAATGTCCAACCAAGATTATCGATCACCAAAAAGAGGTTAACCACACCATCACGCTTCAGATCTACTGCTTTATTGGGGAGAATGTTGAAGACCATATGTTTCGAATTGGCGTGGATGTTATCCCATCTTTTCATAAGCCACTCTGAAAAATGGTCACCGATGCCATAAAGATCAGGGTCAAACTGTTCTTGCCGGTTACACCAGGCCTGGTAGGGCAGGTAGGATTCGGTCGCCCAGGAAAGCATGGTATCCACATCCCAGTTAAGATCTGGGGTTTCGGGCTTGGGTGGACGGATTAACCCGCGCAACGTGGCAATTTTCCGGGTGAGCCGGCGAGACTGACCGCTGAACTTTTCCTCGATTTGATCCATCAGCTCCGGTGTGATCCAATCGGGATGATCTCGCAAGTGTTTTTCGATAGTTTCAAATTCCACCGACAACAGCCCGCTCGTTCTATCAAGAAGTGTAGCCAGGTCATCCGAATTATTTGGCTGCTGGTTGTTGAGATAGTAGGTCACCTGAAGAATCGTTTCTGGAATCAAAGATTCCTCAACCTTAAGGTCATCCATCTGCAATTTGAGGGTTCTAAAGACGTCAAAGACTTTTCCCAACACTGCTTCGCCAATTGGCGGGTAACTGCGCAACACGCGGTACCGCATGAGTTGAAGTTTTAAATCATATGGATCAGTTGCAAACAGTTCCACCAACTGGCGTTGTTCGCTCGATCTGGTTTTGCTTTTCCATTCCTCTAAACGGAAGTGTAGTGTACGTGCCAGCAAAGGAATTCCGAAGTTGGCTTTCCATTTCTGAGGATCTAAAGTTTCCAATAAAGATGGTAATTTCGTGAAGGGGAAAGTCTTCGAAGTTAGGACGGGGGCGTAATAATTAGCCAGCAAAGTGTCTTCAAAGGTAAAACCTGGCTGGGGACGCAGATCGGATGAGAGCAAACCTGCCTGCAAAATATCCTCATTTGTAACAGTTATTGGGAGGTCGACTTCCCATCTCTGAGCCAACACACTCCTAGCATCGATGGTTTCAAAGATGAATGTGCCTTGTGGATAACGAGAAGCCAAATTCTTAAACCATTGCACATAAACAGACTTATTTACGATTATTCGTAGATCCTTACCAATGGAAAGATTCTCTAGGGCGTTATTATATGATGTGACATATTTTTCACATTCGAATAATAAGTCACCATCTTCCTTCGCAATTCTTTCTGGATCAAAAATTACATAAATCATGGTGGGTCACCTCATTATTAGTCTTCACCTATATTTATTTCGGTTTTGATCATTAAATTGCAGAATTCCCTAATATCTGATAGATAACCCGAAGGAATATTCATCCCTTCAAATATTAATTCATCAATTTGGTCAGTGATTTTTCTGCAGAAACGAAGATTGTAATTTCCGGTTTTCTTCCCCGCATTAATTTTATAGACAATGTGTTTTTCCATTTCCTCTTGAACATCCTTCCCCATCTGAACTAATGCGGAATATATTTGAGGTCTAAACAGTGTTGGATGTACTGGAATACTACCTAAGAGTTTTTTTGTAACATCAAATCCATCACCATAGACGAGCCAATACCAATACGAAAATGTGCTGCTAAATATACTTAATGAGAACCAGGCATATTCAGGCTTTTCAAAATTCACCGTCCCATATTTTGTCTGTTCTAATAAATTACCAAAAAGGTCATACACAGGAGGCATTTTAGATGTAATAGTTAGCCAGTTATAAGCAGTCGAAGAAAAAAATAATCGGTTGGTCGTTTGATTTTTGGTGAATAATAACCCCATATTATTTTGTCTCTCAAATAAGCTCTGTAAAGTTTTTACATGTTTTATACTTCCAACTTTTGGCCACCCGTTGTGGTACTTCTTAATTTCATCAATGTTTACATAATGAATCGAATTAAAAAGTCGATCTCTTTCTCTTGCAAACCACCGATACATAGGCGTCATGGATAATTCAGTGGTGTGATTCCCATTAGGGAAACCCAATAAAATTGAACATCTTGTTCTTACATTCCCGCCAAAAAGTGCATCTGGTATTCTGTCAAATGATGATATTTTCCAAGATCGGTGCGCTTGGTTATTGATCAGTACTCGAACATCTGACATATTCTCACTGAATGTCAGTGATAAAGGAACTACGAATCCACCGAAGCCATCTGTATTGACTAATTCAACTAATCTCTCAATAAAAAGAGTATATAGATCCCCTGAATTTGTTGATTCATATTTATGATTGAAATAATGTTTATAGTCATCATGAATATCTGCATAAGGCGGATTCCCAATAATGCAATCAAATCCATTCTCATTAACCAAAATCATTGGAAACTCTAATTGCCAATGGAAGTACTCATTGTTTCCTTCTAGCTGGTATGCTAGATTAAAATCCCTCTTGTCCACTAATGTTGAATATAAATTTTCATCGATCACATTAGAGTTGAAAAACAATTCCGTGTGTACGTTGCATATGGACTTATAACCCGATAAGGCTTGATCTATTTCATCGAGCCAGGCTTTCTTTTCCTCTACTTCATAGCGGACGGTAGAGCCGTGAGAGGCGATCAATTGAGATTTTGAAATTGCTTTTTCCACTGCTGATCGGAAATCCGGGTCTCTTTCAAATAAAGAGAGCTGGCGAGCGTCCTTTTTTGACGTTGAGAAAGGATAGTTTCCAATATCATCAAGCC
>Ga0255341_1005768_pt1 | contig 12025 bp, 9 predicted proteins | sample wastewater_treat_8_FD_192418 | JGI IMG/M metagenome (GOLD analysis project Ga0255341, IMG submission 192418) | Wastewater microbial communities from Lulu Island WWTP, Vancouver, Canada - plant12 | ecosystem: Engineered > WWTP > Wastewater > Unclassified | place: Canada: Vancouver, British... | reverse complement strand
TGCACTTATCACCTATCTTGGGACCGAATGTACAAACCCGATGCTAAAATTTGTCCAAGGTGGAACTCTTGAAGAACTGACGATTAATGACGGTAATTGTTTTAACCCCTCGCGCAATCTGATCGAGGTAGATAGCCCTAGCCCAGTTTTTATCGAGCATAATACACTCAATTATGGCAACCGCGCCATTAATGTTCTTGATAACTCCGGAGATGTGGAGATCGCCTTTAACCACATCACCAATAACGACGCTTTTGCCGTTGTTCGTGCGCCGGGAGATAGCAATGGAGAGGTTAATATCTACGCTAACAATATTGTTAATAACACTACCGGCTATCAAGTTGAATGCGGGAGTAAAGGAACTGCAAACCATAATTTTTGGGGCGTGGGTATATCAGCACCCAGTAGCGCCCATAATTGCGTAGTCTCAAATGGAAAACGTTTAGGTGCATTGATACACCTATCAACAACGCAACCAGGAGTTGACGCTCAAAGATTGAGGGTCACAACAACGCTATCATATGTGTTTGATGGTAAAGTTGGAGCGCGCAATCTTTCTGGCGATGATTTTGACCTCATCGTTGTCAATCATGGGCAGGGGGCGGTGTCAAACATTCCTTTTTATGAAACAGCTTCAGGCAATATTCAGCCCTGTTCGAATTTTTATGATATCTTTTTAGCAGATGATGCCGTTGCTGACAAATTACTACTGGCACTGAATTATAGCCAGAATAACAATTGCATCACAAAAATTGAATCAAGCGAGTACTGTGGTGGAACCGACAGTAGTAAATACCCTTTACTTTGGTTCGATCCGGCTACTTCAGCCACCGATGGCTGGGACCATACAGGAGGACCGCCACAAGGGCCTGGGGCAGGTGGCGCTTCCGGGCAGGAGACGACCTGTCATCTGGATGCCAAAGAAATTCGTGTTTTAATTGATAACAGCGGTCGACCAGGTATTTCCAATGATTTAAATTTCACCCCCTTTGTGATTGGCTTACCTTTGGATGATGGTATTACCCTGACACAATTAACCGCCCAATTTGTTGAAAATAAAGTCAACATCAAGTGGATTACCAATAGTGAAATCAATGTTAAGGGTTTTTATGTGCTGAGAGCGGATTCCAAAAATGGCCCTTATGCCCGGATCTCCGATCAAATAGAAGCAATTGGCGATATGCATATCGGTGGTATTTATCAGCACGTGGATGGGATGATTAATTATTCCAGGGATTATTTTTATAAGATTGAAGTTATAAATAAGGATGGCCAATCGATCAGTACTTACGGGCCGGTAAGTGTGCTCACTGCTACAGCAACGCCAACGGCAACAAATACCGGAACTCCAACACGTACACCCTTTTACTATCGATCGCCCACACCATTTTATCAATACAGAACACCTACCCCAATTTTCCAACAAAGGACAGCGACTCCGGTTAGTTGGCCAACACCGGTGCGAACTGCTATAAGAACCGAGGTTGGAATCGAGGATTTATCACCCTATCCTACATATGATGGTCTTTCTCCTGATGATGCTTATCCTGGGATGGAGACGCAAGAGCCTGAAGATTGGGAACAAACTCCGCCAAAGGACGCATATCCAGCCCCTGAGACAGCAACACCTACTGCAACTTTGATCACACCTGAAGATGATTTTGAAACCCCAGATGCTGGGATTGAGGGTGATGAAGACCTGCCATTACAGAATTTCCGCTGGATTTTTATCATAATAGGTGCGGCGGGTGGATTGAGTTTGCTTGGAGCAATCAGCGTCATTTTAGCAAAATCTCGTTATTCTTAAAACATTGCTATAACAAAGCTGCATTTTAAAAAGGGTAGAAAAATATGCCCAAAGTTCTTTTTCTCTGACATTGTTTTGACAATGTTGCAATTCGTGTGGTATTATGCTTACGAGGTAGCAAGAAGACGGTTACTTCTTCTCCTGCGGGATGAGTGAACAAACCGCCTTCATTTTTCTCCTCATTTTTTAATAATTGGGCGGGCAACAAATAAAATTCTAAAGAGAGCTGCAGCTGTATATATGAAATTTAATATCAAAAAAACCAGAAAAACGGAAAACCTCGCGGGTGGGCAAGCCTTTTCTGAAACCGCTAAACTAGAATTTGTTTCCATTTTGCTGACATCTTTTGTTCAGGACCAATTCTACCGCTCAGACTTGGAAACCATCTATCGGATACGTGAACTGATCGATGAGATTAATGATTTTGAGTTTGTGGGAAAAGCTGCAATTTTTGCCCGAACAAAATTTGGTATGCGTTCAGTGACTCATGTTGTGGCTGGAGAATTAGCCAAATCTGCCAGAGGGCTTACCTGGACCAGAGATTTCTTTGACAAGATCGTATTTCGCCCTGATGATATGCTAGAAATCTTTAGTTATTACTTCCTGACCGAGAAAAAACTAACCAATCCACTCAGAGACGGATTTGCTCGGGCATTAACGCGTTTTGATGAATATTCACTGGCGAAGTATCGGGGCGAAGGAAAGAAGATCAAACTGGTTGATGTAGTCAATCTTTGCCATCCAAAGAGCACTCCTGCAATCGACAAATTGATGAAAGGGACGCTGAAATCAGTAGATACCTGGGAATCGGAATTGACACGAGCTGGTCAAAAAGCCAGTTCTAAAGAAGATAAGGATACTTTAAAAGCCGATGTTTGGAAAAGATTAATATTAGAGCGAAAAATTGGTTACTTTGCCTTATTGAGGAATTTACGAAACATCATCGAACAATCTCCGGATGTTCTTCCAGAAGCCTTAGCCTTGCTGGTCGATGAAAAAATGATCAAAAATTCACTGGTATTACCATTCCGTTTTCTGACGGCAATTTCAGAAATTGAGAAAATGAGCGGCGACGGCGTAAAAGAAACGCTGATTGCTTTAGCAAAAGCCATTGACATTTCCTTGGCAAACGTGCCGAAGCTGCCAGGAAAAAATTTGATTGTCCTTGACACTTCGAAATCAATGTCGGGTCGCCCCTTAGATATTGGTTCCTTGTTTGCTTCAGCAATTTATAAGACGAATGATGCTGATTTTATGCAATTCTCGAATGAAGGGGAATATGTAACTTTGAACCCGGTTGATAGCACTGCAACAATTGCAGCAAGAATTCGCTCTTTGGCTGAAATTGGTGGTACAAATTTTCATGCAATATTTGAGATAGCGGATAAAGCCTACGATCGTATCATCATCTTTTCCGACATGCAGGGTTGGATTGGAGAAGATGTGCCCACAAAAGCATTCAATGATTACAAGAAACGTACAGGCGCTGATCCGGTAGTGTTTTCGTTTGACCTGCAAGGTTACGGGACGCTGCAATTTCCTGAAAAAAATGTCTTTGCTCTGGCGGGTTTTTCGGAAAAAGTTTTTGATATCATGAAGTTATTAGAAAGTGACCGCCAGGCATTGGTACACGAAATCGAGAAAATTGAGTTGGGGTAGGGAGAGTTAAAGAGAATTGAACGGGGGATAAATAATTATAAATGTTATAAAAACTCGAATCAGTAAAAATTCGGCCATTATTTGTTGGTGTAACATTCTTTCTGTAAAATCTAGAAGCTTAACAAAAGCAGTGAGTCAGAAGTACCCTAATAAGATCATCACATCAAAAAAGGAGAACTAAATGACTCACCAAGAAAATTATAACCTATCAACAAGCATGATTGAAGAACTGGCACAAAATGGACTTGAGGTGATCCCTGAGCTGGTCCGGGTTATCCTCAAAAATGTGATGCAAGCAGAGCGATCGCAATACCTGCAGGCAAATGCATACGAGCGAACCGAAGATCGGCAAGGCCACGCTAATGGATACAAACCCAAAACGATCAGGACCAGGCTTTGCGATATCACCTTTGCCATACCACAAGTGCAAGAAGGGGCTTTCTATTCTTTAGCGAACATGGAATTAATCAGAAAATATTCAAAAAGGGCTTGAAAGATAGTGGCATGGATGGTGTGAAGTTGGGAAACGGTAATAACGACGCAGGTTTATGGGCAGCCCAAAGAGCCGGCTTGGCTAGTGTGCCATGGCAGCAAATCTTCAGGCAATGCTCAATGTGCCGAAAAAACTGCTGAACATTCTCTCCAGCTGTCCATCCAGAATATGCTCATTCTGGACCAAGACTCTCTCCTCAGATTTTTGAAAACCAGGTTTGCATGGCAGTCCTCGTTAATGGGGATAGATGGCTTTCCGATAAGGAGACCAGACGGCTAACAACCCCTGGCCCGGCGCCTGGAGTATTGGATTCAATACTACAAGACTTGCTTGAGCGCACGAGAAGAATCAGTTCAGGGCCCTGAGAAAGCTTTGTCGCTGAATCTTGGGAGAACCTGGTGCAACACCGGCCCTCTTCTGACTTTTGAGGCAAAAAACTTACCCTTTTGTATGTCTTTGAGATAAAAGAATAAACTCCCCTGCTGATTTTGGCAGGAGAGCTTATTAGAGAGCCGTTCATCAATGCCGACTGATGGAATTAAAATTGTGCCCAGCTAACGCAAAAATGCTGCGCTTACACCTCCATCCACGGTCAAAGCCCCACCCGTGGTGCGACTGGACTTATCACTAGCGAGAAAGATAATAGCCTCTGCTACATGCTCTGGATAAATCGGTACTTTGAGGGTAGTGCGCTGAATGTAATAATTTTCCAGCTGATCACCAGAAATCCCATACTGGGCTGCGCGATCCTCGCGTAAGGCTGGGTCAAAGAGCGAACTGCCTTTGAGCACTGCGTCTGGCAAAACAGAATTTACACGGATGCCGTCGTCACCTCCTTCTTCAGCCAAACAGCGGGCGAGGTGCAATTCCAGTGCTTTCGCGGAACTGTAGGCGGAAATTTCCCTTCCTGCACGTACACTATTTTTGCTGCAAACAAATACAAGTCTGCCGCCCATCTTCTGCGGGCGCATAATTCGAAAAGCCTCTCTGCTGATCAAAAAATAACCCTTGGCCATAACATTTTGGATATGATCCCATTCTTTAAGCTCTGTGGTCTCGATGGTTTTGGACATCGCGAAGCCGGCATTATTGACCACAATGTCAACGCCTCCGAAGGTCAGAATGGTTTGAAAGAAGGTTTCTTCAACCGCTTTCTCATCCCCAACATCGCATTGGATCGATATAGCCCGGCCCGATCCATAACGTTGATTGATCTCAGAGGTGACAATATCGGCGGTGGATTTATTCAGATCCACGACCACAACATGGGCACCCTCTTTAGCGAATTGGTAAGCAGAAGCCCGGCCAATACCACTGCCGGCACCCGTAATCAAGGCAACCTGCCCCACAAATTCTTCAACGCGAGGGGAAGCTTCACATTTTGGCAGTTGAATTCCTGATAAATTTTTATTTATTTTGCCAGACGCAAATGAGTCATTGAGTTCGGCAAGGGCATTGACAACAAATTGCAGCAGCGAGTTGGCTTCATTTTTTTCTGGAGCAGCAGCTACTATGCCAAGCCCAGGCAGGAAGATAATATTAGGTAAGGGATCCATTAGTTTCACAGGTGATCCGGTTGTGTTGGTTTGTATTTCCCGGGGAGTAACGAAATTCTCTCGAATTTCCTCGATAAAACCTTGTAAATTTTCTCCATGGGTGCCCGCCTTCCATGGAACGATACCAGACCAGAGAGAATGAACCCCTGACTGACCCCAGGCAATGAGTGTGTCTAAGAAGCCCTCGGTTTCTGCCAATTTTTGGGCAGCCAAACTCGAATCTAAAGCAAGGGTGACCGGTGAGTACCCACTAAGCGCACCACGCAAGACCGGTAAAAGTTGATACCAAACGCTATTTCCTTCTTCAGGGAGAGCAGGTTCTAATGGCAGAATAGATTTCCGGGTGGACGAATAAAAATTACTTAATTGGTGCTTTATCTGACGGGTCCGCCCCAGCAAAGCTTTCTCGTCATCTTCCCAAGTCAGGATGCCTATCTGTCCAAAAATGATCATTCTTGCATGAGGATTCTTGCCCATTTCGGAGGAAATTGTGTTATATACATTTGAAAGGCTGGTCACTCCATTGATCCAGATACATTCATCTCCCCAAAGTTCGCGAGCAATGGATTCACCTTGTAAAGAGCTCACCATTTGTAAAACATTCACATCGATAAATTGATCAACGAACTTTCCGGGAATGGATGCATGGAGTATTAGATCTGCCGGTGGCTCTGTTGCACAACCAGTTAAGACAGCCAGAGACATTTTTTTCATCATCTCATCTGAGTTCAAGTTGAGCCCGGCAAGGTGCAAAAGGTCCTCAAGCGATGCAGAGTATTTCGTACCGTTTGAATGGCTCATCAAAGTTAGTGCTTGAAATTCCCTTCCCAAATAGTCTTTCTGTTCATGTTTACAGCTGGAATAACTTTGGGTGAGGAAGCGGTGAATTCCTTCATGCACGAGGGTTTGAACGTGTTGTATCAGTTCGTCTTGGGAATTTTGCGAGTAATTTTTCATATTATTATTTCCTTTATAAATTATTAGGTAGGTTTATTGATAAGGGAATAGTCATAAAGAATTATCATTCTATTATTTATAATCACGTCATGAAGTCTGCTTGAGAAAAAAACACTTTAAATTATATATCCAATTTCTCGGAAATTCATCACCGATCTTTTCCGATAATTATAGACTAAGCATTATCAACATTCAAATAGATCCTGCCATTTTCCCAATCTTCATTGAACCCCATCAACAAAGCCGAGACAAGACGCAGACAACCGACTTCATTTGGGAAAACCCGCACAACCCTGATGCGCTGCTAGATTTCACGGCTAAAACGTTCAAGGATTTTGAATGTGCCCAATCTTTTCTGCTGCAAGTGTAATTGGCACCTTTGCCAAAGAATACTGCCGAAAATTGCTTTACCCGCTGCCTTCATAAATGCATCATCATCTTTGATGATCAATTGAACATCTTTCAGCTCTGCTTTGTCCAATATTATTTAAAATAAACGCCAATGGGTTTTTGCCTCACTTATCGATATCTAAATATCCAAAAAGGTTCTTTTACCACCTTTTTAACGCCACTGGCCATCAAAATACTTGCATCCCTGACATTACCCGCTTGCCTCACTCTCTCATAACATGGGCCAAGCTAGAAATAGAAAATATCTGCCAAAGATTTGTTATGTCAGGCTACCATTTTCTCATCCAATTATTGTTAGCCTAAGTCTGCCTGATTGGTTCTCATTTGCGTTCTGCAAAGTTCCTTTGTTATGGCTTCTACTTAGCGGGTGGATACGCATTACTTTTATATCGCTGCCGGCATCACCAGCAAAGTGAGTAGACTACGAACACCTTTGTGCAGTGCGTTTAGGTAAAAACAGCCTTCACATACCAATGGAAACACCAGGCCACTTCGCCCACTCTGGCTCGTCCGTCTTGGGGTTGTATTCATTAACCTGTCCTTAATATCTGTTCTCATTTTCCGTTCTCATGGCTTGGCTTGTATAAAGTTATTCTTCTTAATCCAAAAGGTTTCTTTCACCACAAATCTGTTTAACTCAGGTAACTCCTTCAAATCTTGTCCGTTTAGCTCTTCTAGACCTTCGCTTGTTATATGTATCTTATCCGCGGTTGATGTGAAATCAGTTATGCAGATCATAGTCTTTTTCCTTTCTAGATGAGCAAACTGATGAAAAGATTCCGTGAGATTCTCTTTATGTGAATTTTCAGAAAATTTGTTTCACTAACACATTTTATTCTCTCTATCTATCATCCCAATATTCTCACAAAGTTGCGTTTGAAAAATATTTAGCAATACTGATTTTTGAAACAAAATTGCATAATTAATGCCATTTGATGGTAATAATTCCAGGGACTAAAAATTAAAAATCACATTTGTGAGTTTATCTTCAATTGACTTGACACCATCTTGCCGCCCCATTATAATGGGCAGATATTTGTTTAAATGAGTTAATATTTTTTCTTGGAGGAAAAATTGCTATGGCTAAACGCGCTCGAATTCTATTTGTTTGTGGAACTGGTATAGCTACTTCGACAGCAGCTGAAAATAAGTGTATCCAAGCTCTCGAAGCACGTGGCTACAACGTAACGACCTCCCAATGCATTGCTCAAGCTGTATCCCAAAAAGCTGCCTCTTTTGATCCTCACGTGATTGTCACCACCACTAAATTGAAAATTTTGAAGGAAGTTCTTCCTAACGGCAAGACAATGTTCTATGTGGATGGTGTTCCTGGCATTCCCGCTTTTAATGGTGTGCCATTCCTGACATCTATAGGTGAAGAAGAATTGGTTCAAAAAATTGCTGAGGCAATTGATAATTCTGAAAAAATATAGTTTTCTCTGTTCCGATTTTTTACATTTATGAACACATATCAAACGCGACCGTTTTTTGTCAATGGGGGCAAATAATTTGATTCGATATTAAATTCCAGGAGGTGGCTTGCCGAAAATAACTAAAAAACTTTTTCATTTTTATTCTTAGTAATTCGTAGTATTAGAAAGTTCACAAGATTATAGAAAGGAGACTGTTTCATGAAGTTCTTTTTAGATGTTTTTCAATTTGTTTTGGACGCCGGTGTCTCCGTCATGATGCCTATCATAATCATCATCTTGTCCTTGATTTTCGGTATCAAATTCAACAAAGCCATTCGAGCTGGCTTGATGATTGGTGTTGGTTTCATCGGTATTAACCTAGTGATTGGTTTGATGGCAAATACACTTGGTCCTGCGACTCAAGCATTGGTCACTAACATCCGCGTCAATCTCGATGTTATGGACGTTGGTTGGCCAATTGGTGCGGCTATTAGTTTTGGTCAAAGCAATGTTGTGCCCTGGGTCTTTCTTGTTGGGATTATCCTAAATGTCATTATGCTGGCACTCAATTGGACCGATACAGCTGATATTGACATGTGGAACTACTGGCATTTTATTTTCGTTGCCAGTTTTGTTTATGTTGCCCTTCGCGATGCCTTCGGAGGTACACTGGCACTTGTCATCGCATTAGCACTCTGTGCTATCGGCATCGCTATGACCCTGAAACTCGCTGACTGGACTGCACCAATCGTACAGAAATTCTTTGGTCTGCCCGGTGTTTCTCTGCCTCATATGGAGACCGTCACCTGGGCACCTGTTGGCTATGCAGTCAACTGGGTGTTGGAACGCATTCCTGGTGTAAAAAACTGGAAAGCTGACCCTGATACAATCCAGAAGAAATTTGGTGTTTTCGGCGAACCGATGTTTATCGGAACATTCCTTGGTCTAATTATTTCGATTTTAGCCTTCTTCCCCGAGTTCTCAACCGATTTTCGTGGTGCTTTATTAAAGATCCTGACCACCGCTATCACTTTAGGCGCTGTTATGGTAATTCTGCCCCGAATGGTTTCTTTGCTGATGGAAGGTTTGCTGCCTCTTTCTGAAGGTGCACGCGAATTCATTACCAAGAAATTCCCTGGACGCAAGATCCATATCGGTCTGGATGCAGCTGTTGCTCTTGGTCATCCTGCCAATATTGCCACTGCACTGCTGATGGTTCCCGTCACAATCGTTCTGGCGGTTCTCATGGGTGTTCTGGGCTTGAACCGAATTCTCCCGTTTGCCGACCTGGTCGTTCTTCCCTTCCATACTATTTGGGCCATTGGTTGGTCAAAAGGTAATATTATTCGTGGCGTTATCACTGGAATCTTTATCGTCGCTGGTGAACTGTTTATCGGTACTCAATTGGCTCCCTATTTGACCACAATGGGTAGTGATATTGGTTTTGCCATGCCCGAAGGCGCCAGGTTGATTTCCTCGTTGGATGTCGGCGCGCACTTAAATGGTTACCTCTTAGCCTTGCCATGGATCAAATTCCTGGAAGGCGGATGGGGACGGTTTGTTATTTTTGCTATCGTTTCTCTGATCCTCTTTGCCTTGGCCATCCTGATGATCCGCAAAGCAGACGTCAATGCAGTTGTTGCTGACCTGGAAGAAGAATTCTAAAGTCAGATTTAGTCAAAACCGGATGCGATTATTGTTCATCGCATCCGGTTTTTTTAGACCAGAAATAATATGATCATACAAATTCTGAACATGATGCTGGGGAGTATTGGTCGCGCAGCCCTGGCATTTATTACTGAAAACATCGTCTGGTTCTCAGCAATTTTTGTGGTTTGGGCGGCGATCGTTTTATGGGCTAACAGCCAACTCACAAAAGTACGAAAATTAACCGTCGGAATGGCAACTAAGTATCTCAAAAGCCATGAAGATGAGACTGATGCTCAAATTTGGACAAACTTCCGGCCAGAATGGGAAGCAGCCGTCAACAAGCTTAATATCAAGTGGATACCGGGAAAACATAACCTATGGATCATTCGGGGTTCCACAGAAAACATTACAAATATCCTTAGATTAGGCCCCGAATGGTTCGAATCGCTCCGCCAAGGCGTGGTTCTGCAGCATCGTGGTGCATTACCCGGTGAAGAATATAAATTAAAATCCCGAGTCAATCAGGAAAAAGAAGAAAAACAATTGAAAAAATCAAGGCGAAAGAAAAAATAGAAAGCAAATTTCTTTTTTATCAATGTTAAAAGAGTCCAGAGTTGTGAGAAAAGACGAATTTCGCTCGAGATATTCACAAGTATGATAAAATAATCATAGATGTGAATTCGTTGAACAAAACGGTGAAGTATGGTTTCTGAAGTTAGGAGAGAAAGCCGAATAGATATCCTGGCAGATGTTGCTGAGCTCTATTACATCCATAAGAAAAACCAGGCAGAAATTTCATTGGAAATAGGGGTAACACGCTCAATGATTTCCAGGATGCTCAGCGAAGCCCGGGAATTGGGTTTGGTAAAATTCCAAATTGAACGGCCTTACAATCTGGATTATGATCTTACTTCGACCTTCCGAAACAAGTTTGATTTAAAACAAGCTGCAATCGTGGCGGTTCCTTCAGACCAACTACTTCTTACCAGTTTGGGAAGGATAGCCGCACGAATATTAATAAAAAATCTCCAACGCAATTCAACCCTTGGAACTTCCTGGGGCACCGCAATCAGCGCCACTGTTGATGAAGTCAAACTGCCCTATCCGCTGCCTGGGATTAAGGTAGTCCAGCTGCTGGGTGCGGTGGGAACGCGGCTTTATCAATACAATGGGACTTCCATCGTACGACGATTGGAAGAAAAGCTGGATGCCGAAGGTATTTATCTTAACGCCCCCTATATTGTAGATAACGCAGAAGTGGCAAAATTATTGAAAATGAACCGCGATGTTCGCGAAGCATTAACATATGGAAATAAATCCGACACTGCCCTGCTTGGAATTGGTTCCACAGAATATGACTCTTCTCCTTATTATCTGGCAGGTTTTATTACAGAACAGGAATTAACCAGCATCCAGGAGAGCGGTGCGGTTGGTGATGTTTGCGGCCTTTTCTTTGACAAGGACGGCAAAATGTGCTGTCCACAATTTAATGATCATACTATAGGAATTAATTACCAAAACTTAATGGGAATTCCCAATCGTATTGGTGTAGCAGGTGGTCCTGCAAAAGTAAAACCACTGGTCGGCGCATTGAAAAGTGGATTGATAAATATTTTGGTTACAGATGCAGTTACAGCTAAAGCTGTCCTGGATTTTAAGAATAGTTAAAAAAATCAAGTAAAGGAAGAAGGAAACAACATGGTAGATTGGAAAAAAGAAGAATATGACAATTTCCAAACCATAGATGCTCGACAAAAAGGCGAAGAGTTGGGTTTAAGCGATGAGCGGATGATTGAGATGTACCGTATAATGCTGAGGATTCGTCTGTTTGAGGAAATGGCTGACAAGCTATATGCCTTGGGCAAAGTGCATGGGACAATGCATCTTTCTGCTGGTCAGGAAGGTGTGGCTGTAGGAGCAGGGTTTGCAATCAATAGGAATGATTACATGCTCAATCACCATCGTGGACACGGACATTTCATCGCCAGTGGTGCGGATCTTGCAAAAATGATGGCTGAATTTCTCGGCAAGGACACGGGTTATTGCCGAGGACGCGGTGGTTCAATGCACATCGCTGATG
>Ga0255341_1005767_pt1 | contig 12027 bp, 8 predicted proteins | sample wastewater_treat_8_FD_192418 | JGI IMG/M metagenome (GOLD analysis project Ga0255341, IMG submission 192418) | Wastewater microbial communities from Lulu Island WWTP, Vancouver, Canada - plant12 | ecosystem: Engineered > WWTP > Wastewater > Unclassified | place: Canada: Vancouver, British... | reverse complement strand
GTAATCTTTTGTATACTGTCTTGTAGTTCTTTTTTCTTTTCCTGACATGATTGACCTCCGTTTTTTCTTATTTTTAGACTATTTGTTCGAGGCCTTCGTGTCAAGTATTATTATACAACATCAAAATGCTTTTGCTCTAGCCTCAAATATTTTGGAACTGGTTTTGTAAGCAAGATTTTTAACCTTCATTTGTCACTTTCCTTTCAAAAAAATCAAGTATTTTTTAATAAAATATAATTTTCTGTAACATAAGATGTTTATTTAACTGTTTATGTTTATATATTAAGTATATCATATTTTTACAAATTTATTGATTCCATGTTAAAATTTTCGGGAGAAATTGTCAAATTTTATCGACTGGTGAAGTCGCCGAAGGGATAAAAAAATAGATTGATATGATCAAATGATCAATCATCTAATATCTATATTAAATACGTTATTAATCTTACATTTAGCAGAGCAAAATAACGAACGCTTTACCGGAATTTTGCGATAGATAAATGTAAAAGATTAATCGTATTTAATCTTATCAATGGTATGGATATTATTGGAACTGCTCAATGCATCTGGCAATGATAGCAAAAACCTCAGCACGTTTGATTTTATTTAGAGGTTTGAATGTATTATCTGTATAACCTTTGATAATTCCCGTTTCAATTCCTGCAGCAATATATCCATTTGCCCACTCAGGTATTAATCTCGAATCGAAAAAAATAAATTTTTTATTTGCTATTGATTTCTGTTCAAATGTTTTCATTACCATGGTAACCAACTCAGCACGGGTTACTTTATTGTTAGGTTTGAAGGTGCCATCCTCATAGCCGTTTATTATACCTTTTTCATTTAACTGATTGACATATGATAATGACCATTCAGGAATGATTTTATAGTCTTTAAAAGCATTTACATTAGTATTGTTAATTTCTAGTTTAAGTGTTTTTGCCAGTATCACAGCTATCTCTGCTCTGGTTATGTAATTATCAGGTCTTATAGTTCCATCTGAATATCCATTTATTATATTATTCAATATCAATGCTGAAATATATTTTTTAGCCCAGTGATTGGCAATATCTTTAAAGTAGTTTGAAGATGGAATTTTACCTGGAGTCGGTTCAACTGCAGTTGGAGTTGCTTTAGGTGTTGGAGTACTGATTGAAGTTGGTATAATGGTTGAAGTTGGACAATTTGTTGAAGTTGGTGTACGGATTGAACTTGGAGCATTGGTTGAGATTGTAGAATTGGTTGAAGTTGGAGTACTATCATTAGCATTTGCATAGTTCTGCTCGGGAATGGCTAAGCACGAAAAAGACAGTATAACAGTTAATGCAAAATTCAAATACTTTTGTAATGCATGCTTTGACAAATATAACACTTCCTCTCAAATTATATTGTTATTAATTCTACTCCATGAATTATACAATAACATATTTCCATATTCAATGCATTATTACAAATTTATGTATTATAAGAATAATATACCACATGCATGCCTGTATTGGTTATCATTTATTAATAAGGAAATAAAGAGTTGATTACCTAAATAAAGTAAGTGTTATATGATGTTATATCAAATATCGAACGGTCCAAGGTCAAAGGCACTCTACCTTGGGTCTCCTTCTTTCCAACCATATAACTCCAACTCGTATCCACGTATAGCATCCTGCTCGATACTCCACCATTGGCATCCCATATGTAAATTGGAATTGTATGGTGCTTCATTTTTGGGGTATATAAAATTTTCACATTTTCCTAGAAACTTCATGTCTTTAGGATATTTTCTATTGGATGTTTCCATAAGTGTAAACAATAATGCCTTTTACCGTCACCTGGTTTATCTTTTCTTCCATCGTATACATTAATCATTCCGCATACAAAGGTTGAATTACTTAAATCATCAGTTGATACAGGTTCTTCTTCGAAAGCATAAGGTAAATATCCGGAACAACATCATAAACACCCCGAACTACAAACTTATGTTTTGATATACTGTGAACATTAATTGTAACGTACCAGCCCAGATATTCCATTTTGTCTTTTGATGGATTTTTGTATCTGCGAGTGCAAACTAGAAATCATACTTTTCATCGTCATCATCCTGTACTCCGCTATATTCACATAGTAGTTCTTCTAATGATTCCTCATCCGTTTTACCCTGCATCAGCTTCATTTTGTAATCATCTTTTACATCTATACCAATATCATTCTGATATAGCTTTGTTCCCCATGTTCCCATGAATATTCCTCCTTAACTTTGGAAATAAAAATTACTTATGTCTACATCATTGTTTTCCGATAATTATATAGAAATATATTATTATTATTATATTATTTATATAAAGGAGAATCAAAATGAAATTACAAAATAGTATTGGTTCAAAACTTTTAATAATGATGATTACAGGCATGTTGGTACCGGCAGTAATTTTGTTTGGTAGTTTATTGGTTGCTGTAAGTCGTGTAAGCAGCTCTTCACAAACAATAATAGGCGATCAGGTGCTGTCCGAAGTAAAAAACGGAATGAAAAACACTGTAGACTCAGTTATTTCTGGTGTTGAGGCTAAATATAAGGATAAAACAAACGGGCTTACCGATGCAGAAATCTATCAGATAGTTAAAAGCGAATTAGATGGTATAAGATATGGTGAATCAGGATACTTCTTTGGGTTTTTTTACGACGGTGTACGCCTTGTTGCACCTGAAAACAAATCTATGGAGGGTAAGAACCTATGGGATTTAACTGACAAGGATGGTGTTATGGTGGTTCAGGAGGTTATTAAAGCCTCTAAGAATAATGGTGGTTTTTTTGAATATATGTGGCTCAACCCAAATACCGAAACTGACGAGAAAAAGCTTTCCTATGCAGCACCGCTAAAGATAGGAAATGTTGAAATTGCAGTTGGAACCGGAATATACCTTCCAATGATTGAAAAATCCAAATCTATGATTGCAGAGAACATTGAAAAAATAGAAAAGAGTGTTACTACTCCAGTTGCTATAATGTGTACATTTGTGCTTGTTGTTTTACTTGCAATACTTTATATGTTTTTAATGAAGCGAATTGTCAATCCAATAAGTGATTTGACCAAAACAGCTGAAGCAATATCTCTCGATGATCTTTCAAGGGATATAAAGGTTATAGAGTCAAATGATGAAATAGGAAATTTATCAAAGTCATTTGCAAATATGCATACAAATCTAAAAAATATGGCATTGTCATTAAATGAGATAGCTGAAGGAAATATTATTGAAAATAATAGATTGTCATGTTATGGTAACACTCAAGGAGATTTATCAAAGGCTATTTACAAACAGGCAAATTCCATAAAGCATGTTTTTTCCGACATTGATTCTCTTGTGCAGGGAGCCATTGAGGGGAATCTTAATGTAAGAATTGACACTTCCAATCATAGCGGAGACTTCAAAAAAATAGTAATTGGAATCAATGATACACTTGATGCTGTAATAGAACCAGTTAAAGAAGCGTCTGTTGTTCTGACGGAATTGTCAAAAGGAAATCTTGATGTTGAAATAACAAAAGATTATAAAGGAGATCATGCAGAAATAAAAAATGCTTTAAACAATACTATAAAATCATTAAAACAATATATTTATGATATTACTACAGTTTTAGATGAAATGTCCAATGGTAACCTTGATATACAAATATCTTCTGAATATGAAGGAAGCTTCATTAAAATCAAAGAATCAATTAATGAAATTATTAAATCTATGAATAATATATTTATAAGTATAAATACTGCTTCAGAACAGGTACTTGTGGGATCAAGACAAGTAGCAAATTCCAGTCAGTTGCTTGCTCAAGGTTCTACTGAACAGGCGGCTGCCATAGAGGAGGTAACTTCATCAATTAATGAAATTGCCGAGCAAACCAAAATAAATGCACAAAGTGCAAATTTGGCTAATGATAAGTCATTGTTGGTTAAAGAATATGCAAGTCAGGGAAATATTCGTATGATGGAAATGCTTAAAGCTATGGAAGAAATAAATGAATCTTCCAACAGTATCTCAAAGATAGTAAAGGTTATTGAGGAAATTGCCTTCCAGACAAACATTCTTTCGTTAAATGCAGCGGTAGAAGCTGCAAGAGCAGGAGTATACGGTAAAGGTTTTGCTGTTGTTGCTGAAGAAGTAAGAAACTTAGCGGCAAGAAGCTCTAATGCAGCAAAAGAAACTACCGACATGATTGAGAGCTCAATCAATAAAATCAAAAACGGCTCAAATATTGCAACAGAAACTGCCGGAGCTCTTGATAAAATAGTTGACAGCGTTTCAGAGGCTGTAAATCTAGTAGGAAGTATTGCTACGTCATCTAATGAACAGGCGGCCTCCATATACCAGATAAATCAATCAATCGTCCAGGTTTCACAAGTTACGCAGACCAATTCTGCCACTTCACAGGAGCAGGCTGCTTCCAGCGAGGAGTTATCAAGCCTGGCTGAAAGCATGAGGGATATGATTTCAAAGCTAAAGCTCAAAGACCTGTCTAATATAAAAGGCGATTTTGCATTGAATAAGGATAAGCTCAATGCTTTTGAAAATCGACTTAACAATGCAGACAAGAAAAAGGCAGCAATGAATAAATCTAAAAAATCCTCCGGTTCATCTTCCTTAGCCAGTCGTTCAATTGACTTGAATGATGATTACAATTTCGGTAAATATTAATTTGCCTGGATAGCACAGCTTTCATAGCTTTAAATCTTGAAAAGTATCAAGTAAATTGTTAACACTTTTTAATATAATTGACTTTGCTTTTATTTAAAATAATAATAGAATTATAATGATAATAAAAATAATTACTACTAGACTTTAGAGGTATACAAATGAAAAATATTAATGATTATGAAATGCCAAGTATCCTTCGTGATTTTTTAAACTACATGCAGACAATCAAAGGTAAATCCGTCAACACTATTCAGGTTTACTTTTATGACTTAAGGGTGTTTTTCAGATTTATGAAGGTTCATAGGAATATTGAAAAAAATGATGATGGGTTTGATAAGATCAATATAACTGATGTTGATATTGATCTTATCAAATCTGTTACATTAAGTGACCTGTATTCATATATGTCGTTTGTAAGCAACAACCGGGATAATTCTGCACATGCCAGGGCCAGAAAGGTAGCAAGCCTTAAGTCGTTTTTTAACTACATTACAAACAAAGCCAAGCTTTTAGAAGTAAATCCGGCAAGTGAACTGGAGTCACCCAAAATAGTAAAGCGTCTTCCCCGCTATTTGAATGTTCAGGAAAGCAAGCAGCTTTTAGACTCTGTCAGCGGCGAGTACTCCGAGCGTGATTTTGCCATAATCACACTTTTCTTAAACTGTGGGTTAAGACTTTCTGAGCTTGTTGGCATAAACATAAATAACATAAAAAATGAAACCCTTACCGTCATAGGAAAGGGTGATAAAGAACGCATGATTCCATTAAATAAAGCTTGTATGGATGCCGTTAATTCATATATGAGTGTTCGCAAGGTTGATGGCGTAAAGGACAAGAATGCCCTTTTTTTAAGTGAAAGAAAGCAACGTATCAGCAAGGTAACTGTGCAGCATATAGTTAAAAAATTTATTAAAATGTCCGGCCTTGACCCGAACAGATACTCTACCCACAAGCTAAGACATACAGCGGCTACTCTTATGTACAAATACGGAAATGTTGATATTAGAGCCCTTCAAGAGCTGTTAGGTCATGAAAGTATAGCCACAACAGAAATTTATACACATCTTGACAAGGATCAGCTTAAAGATGCTGTAGAGAAAAATCCGCTTTCTAATTTTACAAGAAAATAATTGTTATATAATTCTTCAAAATTTAGAATTGAGAACTCAGAATACAGAATTCAAAATTCAGATTCAAAATTCAGGATTTAGAAGAATAAGGTAAAAAAATAAGGCTTATATAAGCCTCAAAAATTATAACTTAGGGAATTAGTCTTGCATGCTATAATAAACAGATATTTATTTCGTTTTAAGTCGCAAAAATAAAAAATAATAATATTTTTTATTTTTTAATATTACAAATAACACAATTTAAATGCTAATACCGTCGCCCCTAGCAAAAAATCCGTCTAATCCTACAGGCGTTTTACCTGTCACCTTTTCTTCACCGAGCCATGCTTTGACAGCTGCCTCCTGAGCAGGAGAAGTTTCATCATAGGTGCACATGTAAACACCGGCATTAGGACAGTAATACATTACATAAGGGTCCCCAAAGGCCGTTATTATGACTGGTGTTTCTATATTTAACAGTCCGAACATAAAAAATCTCAGTGAGCTTTTATTTGGAATTAGTGTTCCAATTCCCCAGCTTGGAGCTATAAAGAAATTGAAAAACACATAATCAGCCTCTTTTGCCTTTCCGATGATGCCATATATATCCCCTATAGTCATGTGAAGAGGTATGGTATATTCATGTACCTCTGCACCCCTTTGTCTTAAAAGCTCAGGGGTTTTATCTCTCATGATTATAAGCTCCTGATTTTGAACAATATAAGTCTCTTCATCAGGATTGAAAGTGGATAATACAACGACTTTCTTGCCTTTAATATCCTTAATAGGCAAAATATTGTTTTTATTTCTCAATAGAGTTATTCCCGAGGAAATAGCGTCAATGCTTAATTTGTTATATTTACTCGGAGTAAAGAGATCATTGATAACATCATCTCCTAACGGCAATCCGCTATCAACATGAAGACCTGCTTTAACCTTTGCATTTAATATGTTGGTAACTGCATTATCTATACGCTCGATTGGTATTATTCCTTCTTTAGCAGCATTTAATATGGCATTGTATTCGAGATGGAAATCCTCCGGATTGAACACTAATAGCATGTCAATACCTGCCAAAATTGATTTGACTGCAACTTCCTGCCTTGAATAATGAGTAGTTATACCACCCATGTTTAAGGCATCTGATATGGCAACTCCATTAAATCCAAGCTCTTTTTTAAGAATATCTGTAACTATTTCCTTCGAAACTGACGAAGGCACAATCCTGCCGTTCTTAGGATTGATTTCTGTTGTAAGAGATGGCACTTCAAGATGTGCAACCATAACAAAAGCGGGATCAGCTTCCATAAAAGTCCTTTTGTAGGCCTCAAGGTAGTTTTCGTACATCTCTTCCCTGCTGCAGTTTATTATTGCAGTACAAATATGCTGGTCCATATCGGTAGCACCGTTACCCGGAAAATGCTTTACACATGCCAGCATACCGTTTTCCTGAATGCCTTTTATATATGGTACTGCTAATTTGCAAACAGTATCAACATCTTCTCCGTATGCTCTTATGTTGACATCCGGGTTCATCCTGTTGGTATTTAAATCAATTACAGGACTGAAGGTTACAGTAGAACCTATTGCTCTTCCCTGCTTTGCAATGACTTTTCCAATACTGTACTCAAGATCTGTGTTTCCGGCATTTCCTCTGGTCATCGGACGGGAAACCCTTAAAGCACCATCCACAACCCAACCCGGACCGCATTCATAATCTCCGGCTATGAGAACAGGGATTTTTGAAGATTTTTGAACATTTGCGGAAAAGCTAATAAGGCTCTCTTTAGTAAGGGAGGAGTGAAACACTCCTCCTAAATTGTACTTTTGGACTTCGTTGATTATCCTGTTGTGGCTTTTAACGGAATCAATATCATGGAAAAACACCATCAAAAGCTGACCGACTTTTTCTTCAAGGCTCATCCTGCTTAAAGCTTCATTAGTCCAATTATTATTCATTTATATTACCCCATTATTACCTGTACAGTATGCGTTGTTCCGTTTTCAAATACCGGTATCTTATCAACTTCTTTACCGTCCACTATGATCTTCTTTACACCTTTGTTAACTTTATCAGGGTTTTGTACTTCAATTAAGTATGTAGCACCCCTGAATACTCTTTTAACTTTGTAAGTTTCCCATGAAGCAGGTATGCATGGATCAACAATGAGACAATCATAACCTGCTCTAACACCAAGAATATACTGGCTGGCTGCAACCAGATTCCATGCTGCTGTTCCGCTAAGCCATGAGTTTCTTCCTATTCCGAACTGAGGATGTTCTTTACCAAGTATGTTCTGTGGGTATACGTATGGTTCAACCTCAAGATGATCTGCTTCATTGTTACGTGCAGCAGGCATAATCTGCTTATAGTACTGGTATGCCTTTTCTCCATTGCCCATCATTATTTCTGCAATCATCACCCATGGGTTTGTGTGGAGGAATATACCGCCGTTTTCCTTTGCTCCAGGAGGATATGTTGTTATACCTCCCTTTGTTTCGTCAAACTCTGTATATGCAGGGTACATTGCTACTATACCGTATTTTGTGTTAAGGTGTTTTTCAACGGAATCCAGACACTTCCTTGCATATTCACCTTCTGCAACACCGCCCAAAACTGCCCATGACTGTGAATTTATGAATATCTTGCCAAATGGTGCATCTTTGGTTCCGAGTGCATTTCCATAATCATCAAAAGCTCTCTTGTACCATTCTCCATCCCAGCAGGTTTCGTTAATGGCATTTTTCATAGCTTCGAACATCTTTATATAATTTGCTGCATCTTCCTTATTTCCGAGGAAATCAGCAATTTCTTTCATTTCTATAGCTGCTCTGCAGTAAAGCATTGAGGTGAATACACTCTCTGCAACTCCCAGACCTACATCAAGGTTAAGGGTATCGTTCCAGTCTGCACGGCCTGCAAGTGCTATTTTGTGAGGTCCTAAATTGTTTGCCGTAAAATCAAGTGCTTTATTTAAATGCTCAAGAACAGTGGCTTCTGTTTTCTTGTCATTATACAATACTTTTTCATTAAGGAATGCATAATCTCCAGTTTCTTTTATATATGCATTAACAGCCAGTATGAGCCACAAGTGGTCATCGGAGTACCAGTCGAACTTCTTAACGGGAGCATCACCTGATCCGCCTTCACCTGTAAGCGGGAAGAATAAATGATATGCCCTTCCGTCTGTGTATTGGCATTTCAAAAGTTTAATGATAAGTCCTTTTGCTTCTTCAGGAATTGTGTGCATAACACCCAATGTATCCTGTGCACTATCCCTTATCCCCATACCTCTTGCAAGACCAAGCTGATACAATGATACAAATCTTGACCAGTTGAAGGTTGTTTTACATTGATATTGGTTCCAGGTGTTAAGGAAAAGGTTCATTTCCTCATCAGGAGTTTCTACAAAAAGATTTGAAGTGTATTTTTCCCAATACTGGTTGAGTCTTTCAAGTGCTGCGTGTGCACCCTTTGGATCAAGGTATTCTTTAAGTTCATCCTTTAAAAGGGTTTTGTCTTCAGCATAACCAAGCACAAAAACAATTTCCTTTTCTTCGCCTTTATTGAGTTCAACATCAATACAGAATGCACCTACACCATTCTGACGAAGTGAAATTGAGTTGGAGCATGCTCCCTGTTCAACAGCTATAGGATTTGCTTCAGATCTGTATTTCCCGATGAATGATTCAAGATTTGTATCAAAACTGGAAACCTTTTCACCTGTAGCTATAAAAGCGGCACTTTTTGCTACGTGGTGTGGGTGCCAGGTAATTATTCCGTCATTATAGCGGCCCTGATTTATCTGCTGAACCCAGTCAACATTTTGCTGGTCTGCGATTGCATCCCAGAAACAGAACTCAGCATATGTGAAAATCTGCATCTTTTTAGTGATGTTAAGGTTGTTTTTAACCTTCACAATCCATATTTCAAAGTCTCTGTCATCGGGTACAAAGTATGTTACATCTGCATTAATACCCTTATACTCACCTTCAATTGTGGTATAACCCATACCGTGTCTGCAGCAGTATGAATCAAGCTTCTTCATTGTAGGCTGGAATCCCGGATTCCAGTACTCACCGGTAACAGAATCCCTAACATAAATGTATCTTCCGGGCCTGTCCATAGGTATATTATTGTATCTATACCTGAGAACCCTTCTATTTTGGGGATCCTTATGGAAACTGTAACCTCCTGCTGTATTTGAAACAATGCCTCCGTATTTACCGCTTCCTATGTAATTAATCCATGGTGTTGGCGTATCCGGTCTTACAATAACATACTCACGAGCTTGACGATCAAAGTAGCCGTATTTCATGTTTTTACCTCCTGAAATTTTTAATTAAATGTTGTCAAATATATGATCGATAGTGCATTATATTTTATGTAAAATTGATGGAATTTTGAGATTGCAACATCTAATTAATAATAAGGTAATTATATGCTTTTGTCAAGCCATAAATATACCACAAACACCTTATTTACTGAGGTTGGAACAATATAGGTGGGAAATATGGGATAGAATAAAAAAGTGATTTTATTATGTTCATCTGTTTCTTATATTTTGACTTTTAGTTACCAGACTTGCTCTATATCTTTTATTATTTTTGTGTAAGGAAGATATGAAAAAGTAACACGGCTATCTATTGGCGAAATTTTGATTTTGCTAAATTTGTAATCTTTGCCATCTATAGTTATGGAATCATATCCCCAATTTTTGCCTTGTCGTTTGTAATATTGTACTTTATTAACTACACCATTTTCAGTGTTATACTTACCGGTAATCAAGGCTGGAATATCCCTATAGTAGGGAATAACAATATATATTGACCATGTTGAAAGAGCTAACATTACCAAAAGGAAAAGAGCAGCAAAAATAAGCTCCGGAATCGTTCCTCTTTGTTTCTTTACTCGTACAATTCCGTTCTTCTTTCTTTGTATATGCAATCTTAAAGGTGCTATTACAAGTGAAAATAAAAAAATCAAGGGTATACCAAACCCTGCTAAAGAAAACACTAATATCGAAATAAAAAACATTACCTGATCACCTTTATGTGTTAATTTTATGGATTTAATTAACCATTAAACACTTTTTGATGCTGGAAGGATTGAATTAATAAGTCAGAGGCTTTAATGCCTCTGACTATCCAGAAATCTAACGGGAAATATCCCGATACCCATGATTCAAACTATTTCTATCAATATTTAGAATTTATTTGCTTGTTTTACCAAAGTTTTGAGCAATGAGTATAACATCAGTCATGTTTATAACTCCATCTTTATTTAAATCATATTTTTCATCATACAACGGATCACCTTTAACTGCTCCGAAGCGTTTGCCTATTTCAATAACATCAGACATGTTAACTACTCCATCGCCATTAAAATCACCTAATAGCCCGGTACTTTGACTTGAAGTTGGGGTTGCAGATGGAGTCGAAGACGGAGGCGACATTACTGTATCGTAAGGGAACAGTATGGCGAAAGCACCCATTGCCATGGCTAATTCAACCTGATGCCAATAGCGGTGATATTTGAATTTTGGACCTACACCTGCATCATATGCAGTCTGCAAATTATTCCAATTAGGATCTTGCTTATATGCAGGACGCATATCTATGAACTTCATACCGTTCTTGAGTTCAGCACCCTGTGCGTTTTTGCCTGTCCATCCAGTTGGAATGTAAACTGTCTGATCGAAGAAACGTGAATAGTCTCCTCTTTGCTCTTCCTTTGTATAGCCTAATTCATCCCTACATCCTAATATTACGCAGTCAAGAAGAGCTTTAGCTATATCATGTGCTTCCGCATCATATGTATGCCACTTTTGGGTACCTGCTGCATAATGTGCCAACAAGTTTGCTGTTGAACCAGCAACACCTATGTCTGATCCCATAGCTGTAATTTCGCAATGGAGACCTGAGTTGCCTGTATATGTTCCATTCCAGGTATCTGGTTGACCTGTCCACTCAAGATCTGATGGGATTTCAAACTCGCCAGGAGCAGTAATCTCTATGTTTGGTTTTACCCATTCTACCCATTTCTTCAATATATTGTATGCTCTTTCATCACCAGTTTCGTAGTAGTACTCAGCTGTACGCTGCAGGCCCCAAACCTGGAAGCCATACCATCTGTTACTTGGCGGATCATGCCATACAGGCTGCCAGTCATATGCCATATCATAGAAAGTAGAAATGCCTGATGGATATGGATCATATTTGTCATTCCATGAGT